>Ga0335397_10000781_pt1 | contig 42447 bp, 32 predicted proteins | sample MAT04_FD_205740 | JGI IMG/M metagenome (GOLD analysis project Ga0335397, IMG submission 205740) | Freshwater microbial communities from Lake Fryxell liftoff mats and glacier meltwater in Antarctica - MAT-04 (spades assembly) (version 2) ... | reverse complement strand
ACAATACCCTGTCCCACTCGAGCAATCACGGTTTCTTCTGTCGCTCCTCCGATGAGTTGCTGAATGTTGGTTCGCACCGTGACGCGGGCGCTCGTTCGCAACTCAACACCATCTGCCGCGACGGCGGATAAGGTTCCCTGAGTCCGTTTCGGATCCGGGCAGTCGATCACTTTCGGATAGACGCTGGTCTTCACGGCTTCAAGGATATCACGCCCGGCAAGGTCAATCGCCTGAGCCGTATTCCAATCGAGCGGGATATCCGCCTTTTCTGCTGCGATGAGAGCCCGGATAACGTTAGGAACATTTCCGCCCGCCAGGTAATGGGCTTCGAGCGCACGGGTTGAAATCGGATACTTCTTCGTCAGCCCCGCCTGCACCGTCATGATTTTGCTGCGGACGATAACGACCGGATTCACACGGCGAAATCGCATCGACACCAGATCCAGCAGCCCGATCCCCGCGCGAGTCATTTTGCATTGCAGCCACAGACTGGCAAACTGTGCAAAGATCGCCAGAAAGACAATTGTGGCCAGCAGAGCGAAAACCAGCAGACCCCATTTGATGGGTTCACTAATATCTGCGAGCAAAATGTGTTGCATATCGAATCTCAATTTCATGACGACGTGTAGGAGCACACAATTCAGAGGTTGTCAGACTCACACTTACGATCGAGCGGAAAATAACTGTCGTAGCGGAACCCGCCGAGAGTTTCGACCGAGATGGATTCCGAAAGTCCGGGCGACTTCCGCTACGTTCATATCACACAGTTACTGACCGCTGGATGCAGAAACGCATGGTATTCGAAACCGGATCAGGCGAGCTCAGGAAGTCTGGGTGTAATCGCCAGGAATCTCGAAGTCAAGCCGATCGCCGTTTTCCGTTGCGTCTGACTGCTGCTGCGGCTTGTGCTCAACAGCTTCGGGAATCCCCGAATCCGCGTTGTCGGTTTTCACAGATGACGATTGCATTTTCGTGTCATCTGCGGTCCACGGGCGAACAACGATCCGATTCGATCGCGTCGCAATGACCACTACGGGAGTTTGCGGTTCGATCAACATCCCGAGACTTTCCGCATGAAAGCGTTCGGAACCGATCAGGACCATTCCACCGGGAGTCAGCAGGTTTTGAGTTGTCCCATGCTGGCCGATCAGTTCGTCAAGAGGATTTAATGCGTTCTTCTCGACAGGCGGTGGTGGGCGGAGGATCAGGCGATTTCCCAGTGACGTTTTCTGCATGATGGTGATCGCACACAACAATGCCCCAGGGATTCCCGTAATCAGCACAGCCACATACGTCAAGAAGAAGCCAGGATTGACGCCCCACCACGCTTTGCAGGCGCTCCAGAACGAAACAATCAGTGAAACGCATGCTACGGCCAGGATCATTCCGAAGCTGGGAATGAAGAACTCCAGTCCGAGCAGAAACAAACCCAGAAGCAGTAGCATTGTCGCCAGCACCGCAGCGTCCGGCATAATTGAACTTTCGAGTTTCAGGCGATAAATTGAAGTGGCGGGACGCGATCAATACTTCCATTGTGGCAGAATTCTAAGTAATCTTATAGCCAACCCGACCTGAGGACAGATCGGGCTACATGGGCAGAACTCATTACAGGATTACGAACATGACCGCATTTATGACCACACGCCGAACCATGCTCCGAGGTCTTGGCGTCACAATGGCATTGCCCTGGATGGAATCTCTGCGAGTCTGGGGACAGGAAGCGGGGTCAACTGCGGCGACCGGCGAGGCACCGATTCGCATGGCGGTACTTTTCTCGGGCAATGGGTTTCATAAAGATCATTGGTGGGCTAAAGGTTCCGGAAAGGACATGGAACTTGGAAAAGTTCTGGAACCGCTGAATGACTATCGCGAGAAATTGCTGTTCGTCAAAGGTCTGTACAACGAAGAAGCCTTGAAGGGCAATATCCATAGTTCGCAGACAGGCAATCTTCTGAGCGGTGCGCCGCTCGAAGCGGGTGGAGGCATTCGGAGCGGCACGAGTATCGACCAGTTGCTGGCCCAGACCTACGGGCAGACCACAAAAGTGCCGAGTTTAGTGCTGGGTTGCGAAAAAGCGAACCCGTCGGTCCACAAGAATTACTCGATGCTGTACAGCAGTCATATTTCGTGGAGTTCCCCGACATCACCCACACCTCTGGAAGTTTATCCGGCTCTGGCGTTTGACCGACTGTTTCGGGACGAAGCCAGCCAGGCCGACAAAAGTGTTCTCGACGCTGTTCTTGAAGATGCCAGCGATCTTCGGCGGAGCATCAGCATCAGCGACCAGCAGAAGCTTGACGAATACCTGGCGTCGGTTCGCGAAGTGGAACAAAGGATCTCACGAGCCGGCCAGCGAGGTGAATTACAGGGATGGAAACCGACGCTGGAGAAACCAAACATCCCTCGTCCGGGCGATGGGATTCCCCAGGATATTGCCGAACACATGCGGCTGATGAGCGACATCCTGGTCCTCGCGTTCCAGACAGATTCCACGCGACTGTGTACGTTGAAACTGAACAACGATCACTCGTCGCTGCGGTTCCCGAATCTCAACGTGGATTACATGATTCATCACTTGTTATCCCACCAGGAATCCGATGACTGGCTGAAAGTGAATCGGTTCTTCATCGAACAGTTTGCGTACATCGCTGGAAAACTGGATTCGATTCAGGAAGGCGAACGCACGGCTCTCGATAATTCGATGCTGATATATTGCAGCAGTATGCACACCGGAAGCCACGATGCCACGAAACTTCCAGTCGTTATTTTGGGCAAAGGCGGCGGCAAACTCGAAACAGGTCGAGTTCTGGACTATCTCGAAAAACCAAACCGCAGGATGTGCAGCCTTTACTTATCGCTGATGGATAAGTTTGGTCTCCATTTGGACAAGTTTGGTGATTCCACGGAACGCCTGCAGGAGGTTTGAAACCGCGTTTCCACTCCCGGCAGTGGTGAGTGAGACATATTGTTCGTTTAACCCGTAGCCGCAGGCTGGATTTTTCACAGCTTGGCCTGCGGCTATCGGTTAAACGGGGGAATCTGACACAAATACCGTTTGGTCATCCAAATTCCTCACTCTGCTCCGTCCGAAGTATAAATGAGTCTTGTTCTCACTTCGATAGTTGCGAAACAACGCTGCTCCATAAAATCTGGCCGGATTGCTGTCACTTCTTGTCACATAGGATCGCACTGGAAATAACTGTCCGATTTTAATCGTAGCTGCCGTCGCCAGACGGCGGATATCCATGTTCTGGCGAGCGTAGCCATGACAGTTATTGACCGAGCGTTTCGGCAGCGCCTTAGCGTTGATGAAACAATAGTGCCAATTAAAAATTCCGTTTACGATGCGGGAATTGAGGATTTCGTTGTTGGTTGCTGTCTAGTGGATGTACTTCTGGGCTGTTTCGACACGGAAGCTGGGGACGATGAGTTCGATGGTGATACTGTGATGCACCCACCGAAATGCAAACCAGACAAGACGATTGGGGACAGGAAAATAGACTTCACGCGGCCGAGACAGTGGCTCTTGTCCCGATGCGACATTCCGCACTTCTCCGTGCTTTTCGTGTCCTCCGTGGTACGATACGACTTGCAGTTTTCACCACGGAGAACGCAGATCACCATCAGGGGACTGACGTCCTCCGCTCGCTTTATTGCAGGACCGGCACACCGAAGCGCTGATGGATTTGAGCACACAGTTGAGGTGGCAATCTCAGCCCTTGAGCCAAATTCTTGAGGTAGCCGGCTTCTTCGCGGGAATCCAGATTGATCGTCATTATGGAGACAGCATAAATCTCCTGTTCTGCCCCGAGTGGCACTGACCAGACAAATGCGGCCAAATTCAACGGCGTCGCAAATTCGCGACGCCGATACTCGACGTTATTTAGCGTCAATTGCCCGGAGTTGTGGACAATTTGCGGAACAAAATCGCTATCGATACTTCCGCATCCGATAGCCGCCTTTTTCTTCGACAATTTCGATCAACACATCGTGCAGTTTGGACGACAGTCGCACACGATGACGATCCAGATTCGTCGCTTTGACAGTACGATCAATATCCAGAAAGGCATCCACGCTCAAGAAATGTTTGGCTGTCCGGAAGAACGCCAGGAACATCGGAATATTGGTTGACCCACGTAACTTCAGGCTGCCATCCAGGTCGGTATTCACCAGTAGTTCATCGCCAGATATCTCAATCGTCGTCTTCAGGATCTCGCTGCGATTGCCTTCTTCACCCTTGAGTCGCTGTTGCTTATCGACCCAGTGTTGAGTCGACTCGATCGCCTGAGCGACTTCAGCAAGCCCTGTCAGCATCACAACGGAACCTGCTGGTAATGTGGAATCACCCGATTCCTTGTTCGCGGAAACCAATGATTGCAGAACCGATTCGAGAACATCGGCATTCAACTTAGACATTTTCAGCAACACACTGTATTTGCCGAGTGCCTTGTGCAATGGCACAATGCGTTCGATCGCTTCGGAGACAAATGCCGGTTCCATGGCTCGCGCACCTGCGGCCTTTGCGATACTGTCGGTTGGTTCATTGCTGTTCTGCATTAACCAGTTGACCGCAGCCCGCAAGTCGCCGACCAGCAGTTCAGGATTCTCCCGCCATTGTGCGGCGAGTTCAAAAGCAGCATCTCGTTTCATCAGTACTCGTTCTGTTCTTCAGCGGAATGCTGCAGCGCAGCAATTTCCTCGCGCTTAGCAATCTGGCGAATTGTTCGCTGATCGCGTTCTTCGGTCAGCTTCCGGATCGCATCGTCGAGCAGCATCACACCCAGTTCACCGTCAATACGACATCGCAAATTGACCGAATTTTGCTCCGCCTCCTTCGGTCCGACAACCAGCATATACGGTATCAAATCCAACTGAGCATCGCGAATTTTTGCCTGCACGCGAGCGCTCTGCAAATCGGTTGAGACACGAAAACCGGCCAGTCTCAGTTTACTGGCCACTGCCGTCGCGTAATCGTCAGATTTCTCGCTCAATGGCAACACGCGAATCTGTTCCGGTGCCAGCCATAACGGAAACGCTCCTGCAAAATGTTCGATTAAGACACCACAGAATCGTTCCATGGACCCAAAGGGTGCGCGGTGGATCATCACGGGACGATGGGCTTTGTTGTCGGCCCCGATATATTCCAGTTCGAAGCGTTCGGGGAGATTGTAATCCAGTTGCACGGTTCCCAATTGCCATTCGCGGCCAAGGCAATCTTTGACCATAAAGTCGGCCTTTGGTCCGTAAAACGCCGCTTCCCCCTGACACTCGACAAATGGCATCTTTTCCTCGGTCAGTACCTTTCGAAGAGTGTTCTCGGCATTCTCCCACAGCTCAGCACTGCCCACATACTTGTCAGATTTCGGATCGCGTGACGACAACTGGACTCTGTAACCCTCCAGACCAACAGCCTCCAGCACGAACTTCACCAGTCCCAGAGTCTCCTTAAATTCCTGCTCAACCTGTTCCGGCGTGCAGAACAGGTGTGCATCGTCCTGAGTCAATCCGCGAACTCGCAGCATCCCGTTCAGCTCGCCAGACTGCTCATGACGATAGACTGTTCCGAACTCCGCCAAACGCACGGGCAGATCACGATAACTGCGTGGCAGAGCTTTATACATTTGAGCGTGATGTGGACAATTCATCGGTTTCAACAGGAAGCGTTCCTGCTGATGTTCCCACCGCCGCAACACCTCACGTTTTTGATCGTTTGTCCCATTGACTGGAAAGTCCTTGTCATTGAATCCAAGAACTTTCGCGGCATCCAGAAGCTTGCGCTCATCTTCCGGAGTCGGCGGTGCGGGTTCTGCTTCGCGGGGATCAAGGCAGCGAATCCAATGGTCTACCAATTGCCCGGCCGAATGTCCAAAAATTGGCGAGAACTGTGAATCGCGATAGTACGGAAAGTGCCCGCTGGTTTCATACAACTCGACACGCCCGATGTGCGGCGAGTACACAGGCTGATAACCGCGTCGTACGAGTTCCGCCTTGATGAACTCCTCCAGCGTTGCTCGGATCGTTGCGCCCTTCGGTAACCACAGGCACAAGCCCTGTCCGACGTCGTTGGAAATTGTGAACAGCCCCAGACGCTTTCCGAGAACTCGATGATCGCGTTTCTTCGCCTCTTCAAGCTGCTCGAGATGGGCCTTCATATCCTTCTTGTCAAAGAACGCAATCCCGTAAACTCGCTGAAGTTGACGGCCCGACGCATCGCCTTTCCAGTACGACCCCGCGACGCTTGTCAGCTTGAACGCCTTGATCTTCCCTGCGTGAGGAACATGTGGCCCGCGACACAGATCGACAAATTCGCCCTGACGGTAGAAGCTGAGCGTCGAATGGTCGGCAAGACCTGTGCGAATATGTTCAGTCTTCAGAGTCTGCTTCAGATCGCTGCAAAGCTGAATTGCTTCATCGCGTGAAGTATCGAAACGTTCAAACGGTTCCGCTGCATCGATGATTTTCTGCATCTCTGCTTCAATGCGAGGAAAATCCTCTTCACTGATCGGAGTTTGCAGATCAAAGTCATAATAGAATCCATGCCCGGTTGTTGGCCCGAATGCCAGACCGACGCCTGGGTACAGTCGCATGACCGCGCGGGCCATCAGATGTGCACAACTGTGTCGCATGACTGCCAATGCTTCGGCATCACGTTCAGTGATCAGCTTCAGCGGAACCGGTCGGGCTTCCGTCAGATCAGCCAGCGGTCGCATGGAATCCACGACCGTGCCGTTGATGCTGGCCGCGATTGTGGCTTTGGCAAGTCGTTCGCCGATACCAGCGGCGACGTCCAGTGCGGATGCGGAGTCCTGATGTTCGAGCACAGTTCCGTCGGGCAGTTGAACCTTGATCATGAATCATTCTTATCAAGAAAACCTGCCCACACACAACGCGGCTGCTACAAAAAGTCGCGAGACCGGGCATAAACAAATATTCAGCAGGCCGAGTTTTACCGGCTGATGTCCGGTACTTCAAACTCCAGCAGACCATTCACCAATGCTCAGAATGAACGGGAAACGACCGTGATCGCGACAACCCTGCAGCAGATGCCTCTGATTTCAGAGCTATTCGCTATTCTCTGATTCTGAAGAGGCCGGATTTCATGGTGCGACGTTGACTCCGGACAGCGATGCCGGGTTGGGATTTGTATCAAGCAGCGTCTGTCGGCCGCTGGTGGCCAGTTCCGACATCAGAAGATTGAGATTCACCTCAGCTTGAGCCTTGTCCGATGCCTCGCGGATTTCCAAAAACGGCTTCTGATCGGGCAGGCCGGACGACAGCCTGACATGATTTCGGATCGCGACGTCGTCCTTGTTCGGCGTCGCATCGAAAAGCACCAACTGTGAGTTACCGGGAGAATTCGTGGAACTCGTCGTGGCGGCAAGCACTGCCTGTTTATCCACGTCGCCGTTCGGAAGCCGACTTGAAACGGACAAGTAAGCGGTGTCGTCCCACAGTTCATCGATTCCCAGGAAGATCTGTCGCTTTCCATCGTGATTGAACATCTCAAGTGTCGGCTCGCCTAAATCGAGCTTCATCACGATACGCTCCCGCCCGTCGCGGTCACTCATAACGAGCTTGCTGGTATGTATTGTGGCAAACGTGGAGTCTTTCGGGTCTTCGCTGCGGGCCGAGAACACGGCACCAACAGTCATCAGGGCAGCGACACCCATACCCAAGCCGACCAAACTCCGCCGGAGCTTGCGGTTCTGTCGCTCAAGATGATTCAGCCGATTCGTGATATCACTGATCGTAATCTGTGTCATTGGATCGTTTCCTTCCCAAAGAAAAGTTGTTCGTGTTCGATGAAACGCAAATGAGATGCCATTGAACCTCAGCTTTCGCCCGGCTTTGCCGCACGAGACGTTGATCAGGCACGGTTCAACGGCTGAACGATGCGGTGCTTTCCGCGCGAGTTCAGGCAATGGTTGACCTGAAAATGATCACAGGGGCTGCACTCGAAGCTCTCTCGGCGACACGAGTGTACCATACGAGACAGTGTTAAATGAAGTGACACACAGCAGTGGATGATCCGCACATAAGTCTGTGCTCTATGGCACAGATGTGCATACCCGAACGATTCTCCGATCACCAAAAACGTTCCTGCCGGAACGGATCAGCAGCAAAGATCCCGTGAACTCTGCACAAGGGCCTGGTCTCTTAATTTTGATCAGAATAGTCATTCATGGCAAACCTGAAACAGAACCGTTGCAGCGGGAACAGCATCTGATGCCGCTGTTACAACCTGAACAGCTTTACTCAATTACCTGCAAAGAATGATCGAGCATCGGCAACTGAAAACCCGAGCAGTTTCTCGAACAAAAACAGCGATTGCGGGATCCACCATCCATATTAACCCTACTGGCGATGCCTCTGCTCTGGCTATTTGTCAGGTGGCGCTTCCCGTGGTGACTCATTTCCTGCACGACGTTGCATACGTGGGTTCCATGCGGAATACCGTCCGATGTCATTCGGGATAACATTTTCAGGAGATCTTGTTGCATGTCCAGCATTGAAAACCAAAACCATTCAGTTCGAATGTCCCTCCGCATACGCCATTCGTGCAGTACCTTCGAGACCACGGCTGGGAAAGAGAATGTCTGCGGAAACATGCAGTCGTTTCAGCGAAAAACTAACCATCGACTTCGGTCTTCTTCAGGTTTCACACTGATCGAGTTACTGGTGGTTATTTCCATCATCGCGATCCTGATAAGCCTGTTGCTTCCAGCCGTGCAGCAGGCAAGAGAGGCCGCGCGCCGCACACAATGTCGCAACAATCTAAAACAGATGGGCATTGCGCTGGCGAACTATCACGATGTGCATGCCGTTCATCCTCCGGCCATGATCAATTCCGGGCGCTATGAAGACCTGCCGTTCTACAGTCATGGCAATCGCGTTCTCAACACCACGGGCTGGACGTTGTTGCTGCCGTTCCTGGACCAGGGGAATGCATGGCATCAATATGATTTCTCTCAGTGTTCCACCGGATCATCTCCGGTACTGATGCCGGTGGCTGGCAGCGACACGGCCAACCTCAACGTGACTCAGTTGAAAATCCCGGTGCTCGAATGTCCGTCAGACGCAAGTGCCGGGGAACAATCGACACATTTCCCTGGCACCGAAGACATCTATTCTCGCAACGGGGCTCGCCGCACAAGCTATCTTTTTGCAACGGGCGTATTTACGGATTGGGACTCCACGTGGCGTGAGACAGGAAATGACATCCGCCGTGGCATGTTTGGAAACAACGGAGCGGCAAGAATCGCTGATCTCCGCGATGGATCGTCTAACACCATTGCGGTGGGTGAATCGCACAGTGGTACTCAACGAAAAACCAGTGTCAATTTCGGACCATGGGGACTGACTGGAACGCATACATGCTGTCATGGCCGAGTCTTCAGCGACAGTTACACATCTGTGGACCCTGCGCATTTCTTTGACACTCGCTGGGCGTTGAATGCACCCTGGGACCAGACAGGTCGCAGCTATGCCTGGGTCTTCAATAGCAGCCACAGTAGCGGCGGGCATTTCCTGCTTGGAGACGGTTCGGTTCGGTTCCTGAGCGACGTCATGGACTACCGTGTCTACTGCCTGCTCAACTACATTCAGGACGGCCAGGTAACTGGAGAGTTCTGATCCTCGATCGTTTGCCCCATTCCGACACTGGGAACCCCTGACAAAACTTCTGTGGCTTACGCATCTTGCGTCAGGGATTCCAAATGTTTGCAACGTTTTTCAGGAGCCTGATCTCAATGTCAAATCGAGCTGTTTCAATTCTGATTGCCGTGTCCTGTGTTTTCGTCGTTCTGGCTGGAAAACTGATCTGCCAGGACGAACTTGTCCGTGGGGGCGTTTTTCTGGATGGGCAGCCACTATCACAAGCGGATTTGTTTTTTGTTGGAAACGATACCGTAAACGGGGCAATGCGAAGCTTCGCCCGGACGGACTCTTCGGGACGTTATGAAATCACGAAGCCTCTGCCGCCAGGAGAATATCGCGTTGTCGTCCGCCGTCTGCTTGGCGACTCGGTCGAATCCGAATCCGTGCCGACTGAAGGCGAGTCCGTCATCGATTCAACACAAACGGAAGCCAGAACCAACGCGCTTCGCGAGACAGCTCGGCGTCAGAATCGGTACTCCAGCCGGCATGCCTCAATTGCCACATCGCGTAAGCAGTTGCCTGAGATCTACAGTTCTCCGGAACACACTGTACTCCGTGTCCATGTTCCGGAATCCGGATCCGCTGAGATCGACCTTCACCTGTCACTGGAAGGCACTCATCGCATCGCCACAGAACTCAATTCGAACGGACCAATGCAGTAGACTTCCAGTGATGTGACCTGCCGACTGTCCCTGCTACCACCGCCACGTCGCGCTGCGAACATGCGACGGAACAAAATTATCGACACCGGAATCATGAAACAGGATTTCCCGCGTCAGTGCGAATACGTCAACAATTTTGAGGAATACCTGATAGATCGGGTACAGCGGCAGCACCACAGACAATAACAGATCGTGCTTAATTCTGTCTGAGTAGAACAGCAACACCAGCATCTGCAGCCCTTCAAGACACAATCCGCACAGATACAGCATTCCAAGCAGTTTCAGACTACTTTCAGGATAAACGGTAAGCATCCAAATGCCGTAGAACCAGAACATGAAAACGCAGACGATATTGAAGATCCAGCGTTCCAGCAGCAGAAAGAAGTTTGACCATTGAAAGTGACGATTCCAGGGGAACGCCATCTCGCCGTGCTTGCGACATTCAAAAGTAATTACAGTTCTGTCCCACCGACAGCGTTGCCAGAACAGCCGGCTCCATGACGTTGGTACGTTGGTAAAGCAATTGGCATACGGAGCCATGGCGATCCCATATCCGGCTTTGCGGATACGCAGGACCAAATCGCCATCTTCACCGGGACCAACATCCCATCCGCCAATTTGTCGCAGTACGCTGGTTCGGAATGCACCGAAGGCCCCCGAGACAATCCCCAGTATACCCATTCGTCCGCGTGTCATGCGACTGATGAAAATTGTCTGCCGGTATTCGTACGCCTGCAGCCACGCCGCGAGACTCGCCAACGGATTCCAGGCAAGGACGGTTGCTGAGACAGCGGCGACATTTGGATCCTGAAACGGCTGCAGCAACTCAAAGATCGCGTTGTCACTGAGCTTTGAGTCTGCATCCAGCGTAATGACGATCTCCGCCGTTGCATAATGCAGGCCCATATTCAGAGCCGACGATTTCCCCCCGCGGCGGTCGCGGCTAATCACAAGGATGTGCTCTCGTCCTTCTGCAAAACTCTGCGCTGCTTGTGTCATGCCGTCGGTAGATCCGTCATCCACGACAATTATCTGCACATCGGGATATCGCCTCCAGACGGACTCCATTGTGCTGGCGATCGTATCTGCTTCATTGTGCCCGGCGATGATCACACTGACACGGGGGCAGTATTCGTATCCCGACGTTTCGGGACCTGGTGTCCGCCCCGTCCAGAAGCTCTTTATCAGATCCAACACCGCCATCAGGACAGCGCTGTAGACGTAACGTGGAGCGTCAACGAACAGCAGTATTCCTAACGCAAACAGGATTTCATCCGTGCGCAGGCCGCTCAGCCAGTTTGACCATTCGACTAACATCTCGCCGCACCTTCCAGGCCCAGTTCAGTTGTGAACGAACGATTTCGCCCTTCACGCTTGGAAAAGTAAAGGCATTCGTCTGCGGATTCGATGATTTGATCGGGGCGTTCAATCTGACTGAGATCGTGAGCTACGCAGGCACCGATGGAAGCGGTCGGTATCGGCCGGGGGAGCGAGGCGTTGTATTCGAGCTTCTGCATTGCAGTACGCAGTTTCTGTATGGTCTGTTCAATTTCTCCCGGACCGCAGCCGCAGCACAGGATGGCAAACTCATCCCCGCCAAAGCGGGATACCATGTCATATGAGCGAAATGAGTTTCGTAACGTCTGGCCGATCGCATGGAGAACTGAGTCTCCGGCAGCATGGCCAAATCGATCATTGATCTGCTTAAACAGATCGACGTCAACCAGAATCACAGCGACGGAGTGCCGATCCCGACGAGCGCGTAAACATTCTGCCCGAAGGTGTGCATCAAAGACGGATCGAGTCGGGAGTTCCGTCACATGATCTTTCTGACACTGCGCGACCATTGTTTCAACGGACCGCCAGCTTACAAGGACGTCGTCCGGAGTGACAATTGCGATCAGCCTGTCGTTCTGTGAAACGACGGTGCAATGTCTCAGATCCGTCATCGCCGAAATCGGTGCCGGCTCGGATTGAAGCCGATCAAAACAAAATCGTCCGCTGATCGCAGTTTCGACCGGCATATTCATCCAGCGTTTACGTTCCGCCAGATTGTGGCTTCCGATTCGACCACGAATATCGTTCGTTCCTACGATTCCGATAGGATTTCCGTGCCCGTCGTCAACGATCAAATAAGCGTGCGAACCCTTCTGGTCACGATTGGCAACGTCCCTCAGGAGTTCGCGAGCGCCAACGACACAGTCCGCCCCCGAGGGCGTAACGACCGGGGTTGTTGGTAAGGTTGTTTTTGGAACAATGTCCACGTGCTGAAAAAGCATGACGATATTCAGATTCTTCTGGAGGCCAAAATCAAATTCAAATTGCGCGCGGGACCACTGTTGATCTCCGCCTGGCTGACTTCAACGGCAACTTTGCAGCCGTTATGTTGCTGCCGATTCAAGGGCAGAACGCTGTACGGTCGGTCTCATGCCTGATTGTCGATCACTGATTTCGTGAACACGATGTACATGGAAAGCCGTCAGCACCTGAGTCGTGGCTTCCACAGCCGGGAAACGGTGCTGACAACATAAGCAGTGTCCAATCAGTTCCGAGTGACTGCTCTGGGTACCGCAGTCAGCACAGACCAGGCCGCCCACAACCGCTTCGAAGTCCGAACCGGCAACGAGGTTCTTTTGCCGGCACTTCGGGCAGACCAGATCGTCTCCCTTTCGAAACTGCGCTTCTGACGCAATATGGGCGCAGGCGTAGTGATGAATCAAAGTGTCTGGCGCTGTCATCGCGCTGCCACAGCATCCGCACCCCTGCCGAAATGTCGGCACGCCTTCACAGCACGGGCATACAAGGATTTTGTCGAGCACGATCTTTGTTACAGCGGGATCTTCTTTCCACCCGGCAATCTGGCTCTCTGACGCATCGTATATGAAACGTTGCGACTGTGGATCAAATTTGGGGGATACAACACTGGAATGACTCTGTGCAGGTCGAACCGACTCACAATAGTTGGCCGATTTCGCCGCAGGTTTTTCTTCGGCGAAAGCAAACTGATGCGGTTCATCAATTCGGTTTCGCGTCAGGTTGGGCTTCACATTCGCCCGCATCCGCAGTTCGCGAGGTTCGAATGGATCAATCATGATATCCGTCGCCCCCGCATCAATGGCGCTTCCCGCCAGTTCGATCTGGTCTTCTGTAACGATCATCAGGATTTTAAGTGACGCATCAGATGTCAGGCCGCGAATTCGTCGACTCAACTCGCGACCATCAATAGACTCTGAAGTCAATCTGATCAGGACACATTTGATATCGGGGTCCGCCTGAAAGCATTTCCATGCCTCTTCCGTGTTACCGCAGATCTCGTACTTTGCATTCGCCTCGGCAAGAGTGCTCTCGATGACTTGTAATGTGCGTGGAGTCTCTTCGACAACTAAGATTCGGAGCGCGTTCATGACTGTTTCCTCTTGTTTATTGGGTGGAATCGAAAATTGAACCTGGCCCGGTTCGATACCGAAAATTCACGCTGTAGAGCTTAGGTAAAAAAAACTTTGTAAACGGAGACCTAAAGGATGCGTCCAAAATGTGGCAGCTTGGCGATGGCACCGACAGAGAGTCTTTTGTCGCCCGAGAACGCGGCCGAGGGCTTGACCCGGATCGGCAGCAATTTCACATGCGAACGATAAAAGACTTCAATGTTTTCCGGTGGGCAGCGGTGTTCCGCACCAATGGAAACTACCTCACACGGAACAAGTTCATTGAACGGTTCGATCCTGAGATGAATCGTGTCGCCTGGTTTATAGCGGTCAGACAACTGCTGCGGCAGAAACAGTTCCACTTCCAGCGACGACTCTTCCAATACTGAAAAAAGAATATCATTGGACTGAATGCATTCGCCGGTTGGACGATATCGACGCAGCACCGTGCCGTTGACCGGCGACCTGAGATTTCCCTGATCGATGCGTGCCCGCAGCCGCGAAATTTCATTCAGCAGCATCTCCGATTTGGCTATCAAAGGTTGAATCTGTTCCACGCCAAGTCGAGGCGATTCGGCAGCACGCCTGGCGCGCTCCTTCAGTACCAGTACCTCGTCCTTAATCGAATTCAACTGTTCCTGCTTGGCGGCTTCCTGGATCGTGAACCTGCTCAGGTCCAGAGGTGAAGAAGCTCCCTTCAAGTGCAGTTTCTTCGCCCGCTCCAATTGATCCTGCAGCAGATTCAGAGAGCCGAACTCGTCCTGCATTCGACTCGTGCTTTCATACAACTCGGCAATTGATTTCGACATTTCCGTATCATCAACGCGCGATTGCCACTGCACTTTGGCGATCTCCGCCTGCAGCGTCGCGTCGGCAATTCGCAATTCATCTGTGACGCGGGCCAACTGTTGTTCAAACTCCAGATCAACAACCTTTGCGAGTTGAGTTTCCTCGCGAACAATGTCACCCTCCCGAACAAGTACCGATGTGAGAACTCCGTCAATGGGGACTGTCACATCAATAATTCGACCAGTGACAACACCGTAAGCCCGGTAGCGGAATAGCGAGTCCCATACCGTGAAGGCACCAGCACTGCAGGCAAGGATCATCAGGATCGCGATTAAAACACGGCCTCGCGGACGGTTTTTCACCGGAGTACCCACTGGAACTTGGTTTGTTGGATGCCTGGAATTTCCGACAGATGGTCGCGGATGGCTGAATCGAAACGCACTCCGCCCCGATTGCTCTGCGACGAAATCTGTAGCTTCCGTTGACGCTTTGGGATACGACGAATTCATGATGTCGTCTTTTTCTCTGGAGTAGCTGGATTCTGGGTAAAATCAGAATTTTGGATGTTTTTTTGACAAGTTGAATGCGGAACATTCGATGACTACAAAAAACATATGTGGCGTTTGCCGCACAGGCACGAATCAATTGTTGCGACACTGCAACTCCTGCGGCACTGCGCACGAATATTCCTTTAAAAACGATTACTTCGCCGACTGCAGCGGATCGCCACCGGTGCAAATCACATAAACCGCCATAGAGACTGAACAAACGCCCCGTATCCGGGCTGTTTTTGTTGCATCCTTATTGTCGATACCGGAGGTTTCACGAGGAACCTGTCCCGATAACTGAATCCCGCAAGCCTCAATCGCAGCGGTATCCGAACCGGGTCTCAGGCCGTGCAGCAGTCCTCAGAGGTCGTCTGTCGGGCTCATTTCTCGCAGCGGCATCGGCAAAGACTCGCTGTTCGTTAGGGATTACCCTTGCGGCAGTCCTTCCTCCACCAGTGCGTTGAGACGCCGCTTCATTAAAAAGCGCATTTGCAGACAAAACAGATGCTGTTGTCAGCGGTTGGTCGGGTATTTTCAGAGTGTGGGTATTCACCAGGTTGAAACACACTCTCAAAGAACTGGCTGACATGAAACGCAAACACTATCCTCTGGTGACTCTCGTCGCCGCGTCACTTCTCACCCTGGTTCCGTTGCTGATCATATTCCTGTCACTGAGTAGTGATGAACCGAATGTGGATGCTGCGATTGACAGACCCGTTGAACTGGGACCGCGTTCAATGCCAGCCTTTCAAACCGCGCCGCTTCAAAAACCTGTCTCAACGATCACTGAAACCACTATACCCCCGACGTTGAACGTAACTCCGGACGCTCCGACGTCACCGTTGATCGCAGAACGACCGCCAATTGCCAAACAGGAAGTCGCGCAACTGCCGAAAAGACTGGCTGAGATTCACGTTGCAACGCCAGTCGTTTCGAATCCAGTTCGTGACGTACCACCACCAGTCGATGCGACTCTTGCATCGATTGAATCGCATCAAGGCAATGCTTTGGTCGCGGCAGATGCACAACAAGACTGGCCGGTGGTTGCGGACGCAGAAGTGATCGAACCGCCAAAGCGAGCGGAGACTGGCGTAAACTACTACGAAGCGACCGGACATCTGGCAATGAGAACGCAACCACAAGTGCCGGACCCTGTGAACTACCAGACAAAACCAGCGACCTCGAAGAATGAATTGCAGGAAAGGTCCGACTCTGACGAAGGTGCCTCTGCCAAGAGCCGACATTCGAAAGGTCGAAAGTCAAAGAGCGATGAAAAAGCATCGGCAGAGGCAAACGCGAATTCAAAATTGCCTTTCGAGACAACCCGCCTCGGCAGCAGAGCCCGCACCGAGAGCAATGCTTTGCTGGAAGATGTCGCCGTTCAAACACCCCAGGAATCAGCACCGGTCGGTCGCGTCGAGAACGTGGTCGCTGTCACAAATGCCAGGGGATGGCCAATCGCACTGATTCGATCCAATCTGCCCGACGACGTGTGGTGGGTGCAACAAATGATCGGAATTCAGGATCACTCTCTTGCAGCTCGTGTCAACTTTGGCAATGAGTACTCACTGAGTGGTAGTGAATACTGCATGGTCATTGTGTTTCTTGATTCTCCGGATGAAGTTCGACGGTTTCGAATCGCCAAGCAGTTCAGAGAGATTCCGGAAGGCGTAAGACGATCACGCGAGTTTCACTATATTCGCAACTGAGAATCTGAAACACCCAATGTTCATTTTCGCTGAAAAGGATACCCCCGGTCATGACCGCCAGATTTGATGTCAGTACTGCCAGGCCAAACTTCTCCGGTGGGTTCACCTTTTCAGAACCCGTCCCCGTGCCCGAGGCTACGTATGCAGAATGGTTTCAGGAAAAAATTCTGCGATCGCGTTGGATCACCTATCTGCTGGCTTTTTATCTTCACTTGATCGCGATCCTTGTATTGGCCGCCATCTTTCTTCAGGCGCCTCTGGACTTTCCTCCCATCACTCTGAACGCCGTCATGAGTGATTCAGAACCACTGGAAAACACTGCGTTGGAAATCCTCACGACGGAAGTCGAATACTCACCCGCAGAGGACATACTTGAAACTCCTGAAGCCCTTGCAATGTCGGCATCCACAATGATCCCGATGCTTGACCAGCTAGCGTTGGATGCGATGCCGGAATCTCTTGCGGCAATGGCGATCGATTCCGAGGCGGCCGCAGAATCCGCAAAGCAGGCACACAAACCGCAGGGACCGGCGATGGTTGTCAACAGGCCACGGAATGCAGTCACGGCGGGCAGCTTCTCCGTCTGGACTGAACCTGAAAATCCGGACCCGGGCGAACCATACAAAATCATTGTGCAGATTCGAATGCCTGACGGCATTGACCGATACTCGATCGCCGATCTTGAAGGAGTTGTCGTAGGAAGTGACGGCTATCAAAAACTGATCCCGGGCAACGTGCGTGGATTCCTGCCGATTGAGAATGGTCATGTAAGATTCGAAGTCCACATCGTTAGCGCAGATGAAAATGTGCAGGACACCGTTTTTGTCCGATCGAAAGTCCTGCGAGAAGCGCAAAAACTTCAACTGAGATTCTGACACGCAATCTGGCCGTCAGGAATTCACGGTATTTTGATGATCTGCCAATGTTTCCCCTGCCAGACGGGGGCCACATTAAACGGGCCAAGCATTCGAGTCAAAATAAAATCGCAATCGGTTTTTGCTCGCAGTTCTTCAAGGTCATAACGATCGTAGACCCCATCGGTGGAGCTTTTCAGTGTCCAGTCATGCAGCCACCACAAGCGACGATTCCATTCCAGAATTCCGACAGCGTCCTGCGGACAGTCTTTGTAGCAGACATACTCCGCTCGTTCCGCAAACCATTTGAAGGCAAACGATTCGCGTGGCGTGAGAAACAGTGCTGTGTCCGGAGTTTCAGCGCGAATCCACTCACAGACCGTTTGCCATTCCGTAAATTGGTCAGCCGTATATCCCGGCGGCGTTATTTCCCGATGCAACGCAGCAGGAACGAATGCCAGTCCGCAGAAAACGATCACCACGACTGACACCACTTTTTTTGAAGTGAAAGTCAACCTGTGCTGCAATTTCAATGCGACAAAAATCGCGGCGACAATCGGCAACATCGCGTCAAAAGTACGGAATGGATAGAACTTCAGCAGAGCGGCACGCCATTGCCAGTCGTTCATATCCTTTGCTTCAACAGTGTGCCACCCGATGGCAACACCTGCCAGTGCGACAGCCAGTGATGCGAAAAAAAACTTTAGCAACAATGCAGCGTGTGACTTCGCGTGCCAAGACACAAATGCGAGAATAGCGATCGTCAAAAGGCCGCCGGCGTACATCCACTGAAGCGTGGTAAGCTCGGTAGGGTCGAGATGATGCTTCAGTCGCCAGAAGACTTGAATAAAGGAGGCCAGTTCCCGATCTTCTCGGCCCAGGGAATCATCCAGCAGCAATTGGAAAGCAGGAATCAACCCCGGCAGTGCCACGACAATCGTCGAAACGGAAAACGTGATGATCCCAATGACCGAGTTGATGGCACCTTGCCGTCCTTTGAAACATCGCGCTGCCACCCAATCGAACAGCCAGGCCATGCAGATGCACACCGCAATCCAGCCACCGACGACAGGATGCAGCGTCGCCCCGATTCCACAGAGAAATCCTGCCATCGCCATCCAACGCGGACAGCCACACAGACTCCCGCGAATCCAGAAACCGATCGCGGCAAGTCCAAGTCCCCATGCGGCGACTTTCGATTCAAATCCGTCCAGCAGCCATTCGCCGGAAAAACTTCCAAGCTGGCTAAGAAACGCGTATACCGCCGCAGACAGGATTCCGTAGGAAATCGACAAGCCGGTCGCACGCCCCAGAACCGTCCAGCCGCCCGCAAGGACGAATGCCGAAACACTTCGCCCGATCTGTGCGGCCATGGCGAAAGAACATAACTGAGTCAACGGCCCAACCAGCCAAAAAAAGCAGTAGTGAGCGTTCGCGGACGCCAAAAAAAAATCTCGATGACACCAGTCTGCGTCCACAAAGGACCGAGCCTTGCAGAGATAATGCGGCTCATTGACCCCCGGAATCGGACTACTCAGCAGGGACACTGCAAGAAACATGAGACCGATACAAAACGTCGATAGCAGAAAAAAAACGACAGAATGCCGCTGTTGCGCGCCGCTCTGCCGTTCGAAACCAGTCGATGCCGTTTTCATGAAGTGAATCACTTCGACTTCTTTGTTGCCTTTTTTGCTGCTTTCTTAATGACCTTCTTTGTTGCCTCAGATTTTTCGGAGGTTTTATCGCCCTTTTGCGTTTTCTTTGAATCGTCGGTTGTTTGTTTCTTTTTCCCGAAAGCCTGATCCCAGTTTTTCCAGAATTCAGGTGTCGTTCCGGTCCGAACAATCGGTCCGCCCATTGATATCAGCCTCTTTAGTTTTACGGAAACTCAAACCCAATTCAGACGCTTCATCAACCGCCAATATCTGGCTGTTGCGTCTGACCGTTCGTCAGTCTGACCCTGCAACAGCATCACGTCAAGCCGACGCTCTGGATTTAAGGATCGCTCCGAAAACAACTGTCCGTATTGTCAATATTGATCGTGGCTGCCGTCGCCAGGCGGTGGATCTCAACGATCCTTCGCCTCGCGACGAACAGGACAGGTGATGCGGGATTGTCGGAATCTCCTTCGATCCGTGACGTTTCGTACTCATCGATTGGCAATTCGGCAATCAGTTGTTCCACGGCCGTCGCTTCTTCAACTCCCCCTGCGTGGCCACGATAGGCGATGATCGTGACGGCTCCGCCAGGCAATAGCATTTCACTGGCGAACTGAATTGCTGCAATCGTCGATGGTCGCGTCGTGACAATTTGTTTGTCGCTGCCCGGCAAATAGCCGAGATTGAACATGATGACTCTCGCAGACACCCCAGACGATTTCAATTGCGCCAGTTCACTGGCATGATCGGCCAGCCAGTATTCGGCCGTGAGTCCTGCCTTTTCTATTCTCGCAGTCGTGGCGTCGATGGCCAACTGCTGGAGATCGATTGCAATCGTTCGTCCCGAAGGCCCCGTCAGGTTTGCCAGCAACTGCGTGTCGTTTCCGTTGCCTGCGGTGGCATCAATGGCGGTATCGCCAGGTCGAACAATTCTGCGGACAATGTTGTGTGCCAGTTGTGTCAAAGACCTGGGGCGAGCAAACTCGGCAGAGGTTTTCAAGGACTGCGGCTTTCCCGGAAGTATGTCAAGCACTTCGTATAACTCCTCCTTGATCGACGCCCCGTGGATCAGATCTCGCACGACCTGCGAGGCAACTGGTGCGAGCAACGAGCCGTGTGAACCGAGTCCGTTCAGTACAAAAATGCAACCCCTGTCAGGGTGCTGACCGACAACCGGTTTGCGTCGTTTTGTCCCGGCACGCACTGCGGCGACGTGATCGATGACTGCCGGAGTTTCCTCTGCAATTTGTTTCAGACTGATCAGTAGTTCTTCTTGCCCTTCCTTCGTCGGCGTGTTGTTCAAAGTGTCTCGATCGTAGGTTGCTCCGACCAGATAACTCCGTTTGCCATCGATGAGTTTATCCGGCACGAGCCAGACGCCTTTGTGGATGACGGAATCCCGGTGGTAGTCCGACAAATGCACGCGGAGGATTTCGCCTTTCGCAGGACCATCCGGAACTGCGGGATACCAGCAATTCTTCGTGTCCTGATATCCCTGACAAAAGACAACGCCTGAGCATCGAAGACCGAGACGGTTGATCGAAACTCCGTCTTTGCCAATCACGACATCCGCATCAATGTCCAGATCTGCCTGCTGATACTGTCCGAGCGAAGTGAAATACTGCCGAGTCCGCTCAAGAAAACTCGCCACATCCAGCCGGGCTGAGTCACGCATTTCGAAGCCGACGATTCTGCCAGCAGGGCCTATTGCAGGAGCAAAACGGCCGTCTCCCGCGTTGAGTTTCTGCTCAAAGATTCTCTGCTCGTCATCATTCTGGAACTGCCGGATCGCGGGTTTCTGTTCCAACAGTTGGCAATCGAGTTCACGTTCGATTTGTTGATAAAAATCGACTGCGTGTCGACAGCTTTCGTCATATCGATGAGTCGGCACCAAACGGCGACCGGTCACCGGCGTGATCAGTCCAGCAGCAATTTTTGAAGCCGTGATCTGTTCGCCGCGATCGACGACTACGACTCGGCGACCCGCCCAGTGCAGCGCCCAGGCGACGCACGAACCTGCCAATCCCTGGCCAACGATGAGGATATCAAAGTCTGACACTCTTCACCGTCATCGATCGCACAAACGTTATGGGTTAATGGCTTTGCGGACGACCCAAACAATTCCGCTAACGACCATAAAGAAGAGCCAGGCGACTCCTTTGATCATTCCGCGCCGTCCGCTCCATGAACCTGGTGTATAGGAACTGCTGGAAGAATTGTTCGAACATTTCGGACATGGGTCACCTGCTTTGATTCCGCTGCCCGTCTGAAACTCTGCGCCGCAACCATCGCATCGGAGTGTCCACATGCCTTCTGGTTGTCCGGGGCTTTGAAAACGGGAAAAACTTCCCGGTAGTTGATTTAAGGCCGTCGGTGACGGTGGTGGTGGTGTGAATACTGGTCCATGGAATGGAGGCATCAAACCATGGTGGCCGCCAGGTGCTGATGCGTTCTCATTGTCGTTATCGCCTGAATCTTTCCCCGGAATTTCGCCGACCGAAAAACCATCCGAAAAACCGCCTGCACCGTATGTTGGATCATCCGGAGGCATGAACGCTGAGATGTCTGGAATGTCAGGTGGTCCAAGTGGAAGTTTGTGACTGGGTGGTGTAAAGCCTTCTACCGAAGGAATGTTGGAGTTGACGCTGTTCTTGTTTTCTTCAATCCATTCCTGATCGGCAGCACAAAATCCTTTGAGAGGATACTTTGTAATAGCGCCATTGACTTGCAGAAAGACCAGAGGGTCTTCGACACGGACGAACTCGGCGACAATCTGATGGCCCGCCAGGTCAGTCCAGGTTCTGGTAAATCCTTCATTTCCGCCTGGGCCGGATTCCGGAGTCCGCGTTGCTGGAAACGGTCGTGAACCATCAGCGCCCCTGTCAAGGATCGCCGCCTCGTTCGTGCGATTCGCTTCCTGCAGTTTTGTTCTGACAACGGCTTTGTCGGTTGGCGAAAGTTCCGAGTAAGTAACCATTGTTGTGCCATCGTCGGTTCGAATCTTCACCTGATGGCCGACGACATCTGCATAGTCGCCTTTGATCGCCGGTTGCCCGGCGGGTCGCCATGTTCGCGCTGACGCAGGATTTCCAAACGTCAGGACCAGAAGGAGCACAACAAGCATGGATGTGGAATTCTTCGACCTCATTCGTGACAACTCCGATGATAATCGCGTTCGAGTCACCCTTTTCAAGGCACATGGCTGCTCGTTTGAACACCTTACAATCCTGTCGCAGTGCCGTCAACTTCTGGTTTATCAATTCTTCGGCCTGTGCATCGTGTGTACTGCCGATCTTTCCGGTGTCGCAGAAAGTCGGTGTCTGATCGTTGTCTTTTTGGCTTCCTGCTGTCTATCCTTCGAGATGCGTTTTGGCCTCAGTTTACTTCAAATTCGACCTTTTCCAGAAAGGTTCCCGCCATGGCACTTTCGCCAGCTCAAAATCGACGCGCGTTTCTCAAGACTTCAGCCGCCGGTTCTGCGGCATTCCTGTCGTCCTCACTTTTTGTTTCCGGTGCCAGCGCGAGACCTTCGCGAAGTCTGCTGGAAAAACTCAACATCGCCTGCATCGGCACGGCCAATCGTGCGGCAGAAGATGTGAACGGCGTGATGAGCGAGAACATCGTGGCCATCGTGGATGTCGATTCCAATTATCTCAACAAATCCCGGGCCATGCTGCTTGAAAAGAATCACCTTGAACCGCGCTGCTATGCTGACTATCGAGAAATGATCGAAGCGGAAGGCGATAAGATTGATGCTGTCGTCATCGGGACTCCCGATCATCATCACGCCCCGGCCTCGATTCGTGCGATTCGAGCGGGCAAGCATGTCTACTGCGAAAAGCCGCTCAGCCACACTGTCTATGAAGCGCGATTGATCACCAAAGCGGCTGCGGAAAAAGGTGTCGTAACGCAGTTGGGGACTCAGATTCACGCCGAAAACAATTATCGTCGAGTGACTGAGATCATCAAGTCTGGCGCGATTGGCGATGTCACTGAAGTTCATGTCTGGGTCGGTAAGGAATGGGGCGGCGGTGTACGTCCGACAAAAAGTGATCCTGTTCCGGCAAATTTGAACTGGGATCTGTGGCTCGGTGCTGCCCCGGAACGTCCATATGCGGACGGTCGATATCATCCCGCCAACTGGCGGCGATGGTGGGATTTTGGTCAAAGCACCCTTGGTGACATGGGTTGCCATTTTATGGACCTGCCGTACTGGGCACTCGACCTGCGTTATCCGACACGATGTGAAGCGGAAGGGCCTCCGGTCAGTCCTGAGACTGGTCCGCTGGGATTGATCGTCCGGTACGAATTCCCGGCTCGTGGATCGATGCCCGCTTGTAAGCTCACATGGTACGACGGTGACATGATCCCAAAGAAGGTGAACGACCAGGTCGTACCGGCGAATGGTGTCATGTTTGTCGGTACTGAAGGAATGATGTTCGCGGACTACGGCAAGTATCGATTGTTCCCGGCTGACAAGTTCCGCAATTTCACTCCGCCCGCTGAGACGATTCCAAACTCGATCGGGCATCATGCTGAATGGATCAAAGCCTGCAAAGACGGTTCCCCGACAACATGCAACTTTGATTATTCGGGACCATTGACGGAAGCCATTCTGCTCGGCAACGTGGCTTACCGAATTGGAAAACCGATTGAATGGGATGCAGAGAACCTTGTCGCGACAAATGCTCCGGAAGCCGCGAAGCTGATCACCAAGGAATATCGTGCTGGCTGGGAAGTCGCGTGATACCTGTTATGGTGTGACGATCGATACCGATTGCTTCGACGTCTTCTCATCGGCGTCGAGGCGACGGTAGATCGGCAGATGTCGGTAATAAACTTCCAGAGTCAGCATGCTGAGCGCCGTCTGATAAAGACGTCCACCCATCGATCCATGCGGATCTGTAACGTCCCAACTTCCGGCTCCCGGGCCGTCTTTGATCTGTGTCTCAACAAGAAACTCGCGCATTTGGCGATTCCACTTGTCCCAAAGTTCGCCGTCCCAGTGATAAAGCACCTGCGTCGCATAGTAGTTGTAATAGATGTCCTCATGGCTGGGACCAACTTTCGACAGATACTCGACGCCCTTCTTTAACTGCGATTTTTCTCGCCGCCAGCCAAGATACATGCGGCACAGTAATCCCACTGCGGTCGTTGTGGCGCGTCCTGACTGTGGCCTTGTGTATCCGTAATAAACACCATCCTCAGCTTCTACCGAATTCAGAAACTTCTTTACATCACTAAACGTGTCCGGGCTGACAGAAATCCCTCCTGCTTTCGCACTTTGCAGAGCCATCAACTGCCAGCCGACAACAGAGGTATCACCCGGAACCTGGCGCGGTTGATAACGCCAGCCTCCGTCATTTCCCTGAGATTTTTCAATGAATCGTGCGGCTTCGAGAGCGATGCGACGCAGGTCGCGGTCTTCGGGTTCCATAGCCGACGCTTCACACAGACAGATTGTCGCCAGACCCTGCACATACATGCCGGAATTGCCCTGGTACGCTCCCCGCATATCGGCACCCGCTGATGAACGGTTGCCGCTCCGCTGCAGCCAGGCCAGACCTTCTGCCACGGTTTCCCGATACACTCCAGGCGATTGATGCGTGTGGCCGCCACCCAACATGCACAGCAACGCCAAAGACGTCGCGCCGACATCCGTCGTTCCCATTCGGCCTGGTGATCCGGCGTCGCCGACATCCCCGAAGCTCCACGATCCATCAGTACGCTGAATCGACTTCAGCCACTTGAGTCCCAGGTTGACAGAGTTTTCGCTTTCCGCAGTCCCACCAAACATCTTTACCGCCGCACGCCGACCGGCTGCAGTACGTCCGCCAAACTCACCTTGCAGCGCCGCAATGTCACCGAAGTCCACGAGGTCTTCCAGCGGAATTCGCAATTCCTCATCCTTCAGCGATTCAAACGGGTTGCGATGGGTTCCCTGATCAAGCTCGGCCATCATCTGCTTGATTGTACTGTCCCGATTCCGATCGTTCATTTCTTCCGGCTGCACGATGGCCATCATTTCGACCGGATCTTCCAGCACAATATCTTCGACACGACCGCTGATGATCGCGAAGATAGAATCACGCGATTCCGACGGCAATAACCACAGCATCAGCAGCAGTGCACCGAGCAGATGAATCAGAAAACTTGCCAGGGCCGTTTTGAGTTCACTTTTGCGACGTTTGAGGAAATCAGGCAGTCTGCAGAAAAGAGAGTTCTTCACTGCCAGGATCGCAGTACTGGCCTTCAATGCCCATGCAGGCGGTTTGCGGCGACTGTGGCTGCGTCGTCGATCGATTTTCTGCAGGACAGAACCGGTTGCTCCGTCGAAATACGGCGTCCGCATATCCGAGGATCGTCCCGCTGTCGGCGACTCCTGTTGAGTTGCATTATTCTTCTGTGTTTTTCGGGCGTTCGCCATAGCCGTCGAATGTCCAGCGTGTCCGATGGGTTGCACTGCCACAATCTTAAACGCGAACGTTCCTTGCTGTCGTCTCACAATCTCCTTGAAAGCTGCATTTGAGCGTTTTTCGAAGTTTCTCACACCCTCCCGCCGACGGCAAGCTGTCGATTTACCCGCCACCGGATTCATTCCGGTGGTTCTCGGGATTCTGTACTACTCGACAACACTGGGAATTCAGGTAGTGCAGAATCCTGAAAACCACTGAGGTAAACTCAATGGCGACTAAATCGACAGTCTGGCAGGCAGGGCGGGCCGAGCGAAGCGAACGCCCGGGGGCATCAGTCAGCCCCGAACTGACTCAGATGACGTCGTCGGTCTTCGCTGGATATCTTGTTTTTCAGGTCGGCCTTTTTCAGAATGTGATGACCCAGTACCAGAATATCCACGTCAGTCATCAGGAAACAACGAAGTGCGTCTTCCGGTGTACACACGATGGGTTCACCGCGGACGTTAAAACTGGTATTGAGCAGCACGGGACATCCGGTCTTTTCTTTGAAACAAGTGAGAAGGCGGTGCGTGAGCGGGTTGCGTTCCGCATCGACGGTCTGAACGCGCGATGAATAGTCGATGTGGGTTGCTGCCGGGATTTCCGAACGCCGCTGTCGGATTTTTTCGAGTCCAAAAGCTGTGTCGTGGGCAGTTGTTTTTGGAGACCGAATCCGCTCGTGAACCGGAGCCACCAGGAGCATGTACGGGCTTTCGCTGCCAGGTTTCATCTCAAAGTACTCGTGAACATGTTCCTGTAAAACGATGGAAGCAAACGGACGAAAAGACTCCCGGAATTTGATCTTCAGATTCATCACCGACTGCATCTTTTCACTGCGAGCGTCACCCAGCAGACTGCGGGCTCCCAGTGCTCGAGGCCCAAACTCCATACGTCCCTGAAACCAGCCGATGACGTTTTCCTCTGCCAGCAGTGTTGCCACTGCGTCGCACAGTTCATCGTCTGAATTGACAGTTGTGAACACGGCATCATTCGCGATGAGGATGCTTCGGATTACATCGTCGTGAAATGCCGGACCGAGAAACGAACCCTTTTGAGAATCAGACGGTTTCGGTGTGCGAGGATTCTGAAGCAGTTGATGCCAGATGAACAGCGCTGTTCCGAGGGCTCCGCCGGCGTCACCCGATGCGGGTTGGATCCACAGGTTCTGAAACGGTCCATCGCGAAGGATTTTGCCGTTACCGACGCAGTTCAGAGCAACACCGCCGGCAAGCACCAGATTCTCTGAGCCGGTCTGCCGGTGGGCATGACCAGCCATTCGCAGCATGATTTCTTCGGTCACACTCTGGACCGAAGCGGCGATGTCCATTTCTTTTTGTGTGATCTCGGCTTCCGGCTGACGCGGCGGGCCACCAAAGAGTTTATGAAACTTTTGGGACGTCATGGTCAGTCCCTGGCAGTAGTTGAAGTAGCTCATGTCCATGCAAAATGAGCCGTCTTCTTTCAGCGTCAGCAAATGATTCAGGATCAGTTCGCGATACTGCGGTTCGCCGTAGGGAGCCAGCCCCATGAGTTTGTATTCGCCACTGTTGACCTTAAAACCCGCATAGTAGGTGAATGCCGAATATAAAAGTCCGGGCGAATGCGGGAAACGGATTTCGTGTGTCAGTCCGATGGAGTTGCTTCGGCCGAAACCGATCGCTGCCGTGGACCATTCGCCCACGCCGTCCATCGTCAGGATCGCCGCTTCTTCGAACGGTGAAGGGAAAAATGCACTGGCAGCGTGAGACTCATGGTGTTCCGTGAATACGAGTCGTCCCTGGTATTCGTCACGCAGGCCCTTTCGCAATTCGCGTGGCATGTACAACTTCTGTTTTAGCCACAGAGGCATGGCTTTGCGAAACGATCGATATCCTGCGGGAGCATACGACAAATACGTTTCGAGCAGTCGTTCGAACTTGCGCAATGGCTTTTCATAAAACCCAACGTAGTCAAGTTGGTCGGGTTTCAGTCCTGCTGCCGCCAGACAGTATTCGACAGCGTGCTGCGGGAACCCTTCATCATGTTTGATGCGAGTGAACCGTTCTTCCTGAGCCGCCGCTACGATTTCTCCATCGACAACCAAAGCGGCTGCGGAGTCGTGATAAAAAGCGGAGATCCCCAGAATTGCCGTCATTGCGACTAAGGTATCGATCGCGGTCTATAAGAGCAACACGGTCGAATTCGAAATCGGGCAGGCAATCTTCTGAACCTGCGATACACTCCACAATCACCACAAATTTTTCGAAGGCCGGAAATCCATGAAAGTCCTGCCCGGCAGGCAAGACCTGCAGAAATCGCCAAATCGCCTCGTTCGGCTAATGCTTTTTCCATACTCCACTGAGCGGCGTTCAACCACCGGGATCCTGAACAAATGCGGCGATCCAAAGATCGACGAGCTTCGGCTCGTATGGCTCTCATCGCCAGTGAGCAACACTCCGCTCAACCGCGATTGCTATTCCGCGCCATTCGTCCGCACTCGCGAAGTCAAAGCTGATTAGTTCTGTGGCGTTTTGGCGCAGCGCTCATACGGCGACACCAAATAGTTTACCAATCCCGGCTGTCGCCGCCATCGCAAGTGCCCCCCAGAAAGTGACGCGAGCAACTGCCTTCGCGACCGGAGCACCACCCACGTAAGCGGACGCACCGCCAAGCAGAGCCAAAAACGCGAGGGACATGATCGAGACTGCCATTCCTATCAGGTTTACTGGCGTTAGAAACGCGGCCAACATAGGCAATGCGGCACCGACCGCAAATGTTCCAGCAGATGCAAACGCCGCCTGAACAGGCCGGGCGGTCATTGTTTCGGAGATTCCCAGTTCATCGCGAGCGTGTGTGGCGAGCGCATCATGCTTTGTCAATTGTTCAGCAACCTGTCGCGCAAGCGATTCATCCAATCCGCGTGCGACGTAAATCCCTGTGAGTTCTGCGAGTTCCGAATCACCATCTTCTGCGAGTTCCTTACGCTCGCGGCCGAGGTCTGCGGTCTCAGTGTCGGCCTGAGAACTGACAGAGACATACTCGCCAGCCGCCATCGACATGGCACCTGCAACCAATCCCGCGACACCTGCAACCATGATATTGGCGTGCGTTCCGTCGGCCGCAGCTACACCAACGACGAGGCTCGCGGTTGACACGATACCATCGTTTGCGCCCAACACAGCAGCGCGAAGCCAACCGATGTGTTCCGTTCGATGTCGTTCTTTGTGGCCGGGCAAAGGATTCTTTCGGGTTGGGACTTCGATTTCAGTTAGCGACAGAGCGGTCGTGACAGGCAGTGAATTTCACGCGCGAAACCCGCATGCGGTACGCGCGGTCGATACACAAACCTTACGACCACAGGCGTATTAAACTGCGAACAACCCTCATGGTCAAGAGTGCAGGCGCGTGCGACCACCACCCGAGGCGCTGACGGAGACGTGGCCGAATCCCCAATCTTCCTGTCTGTTTTGCTGTTTGGTGGGCCGGCGCGGCTTGGCTTTTATACCCGCAGATTCAGGGCGACCACAGATTGGTTTCCTGCGAGCATAGATTTGCGAAATGGTGCGTTGCGCGTTGCTTCACGCACCCTACGACAAGGCTATGAACTGGGCCAGGAGGTGTCGAGGAAAGAGACAGGAAGATTTGGGACAGGAAGATTTGTTGGACGCTGGGGTAATAAGGTGGAATGGCGATGGGGTAACGCACAATCGTGTCGATAGCCGAATCATCAATTTTTGCGGAACCGGATCCTGACACGAATGGCACCGTGTCTGCATCACGAGCCGCATCAGTCATCTGTCAACTTCCCCGCTTTGCGGTCAATGGGTCTTAAGGATTGCAGGATCGTATCTGACCTCAGAATTGTCACTCGTCTTTATGACAACAATATCAACGATGGAGTTTTTCTTTTCGGGACCAGAGCGGCCCCAATCGGAGTCGGCGCGTTGAATCACCAGTACCGCATCGGTCACTCCAGATACCGCAGATTCGTGCCACGCCTCTAACGCTTTGCAGTAGTACTCATTACAGGTATCAGAACGCATTGAACGAGGCAACACGCAACCTGTCGGCGACTGGTTGACGCAGGCATCGGTCACAGTTTCCGGACTAAGTCGCGACAGATACGCTTCGAGTATGTCGTCATCGGAAGAATCCGGATGAGCGGCGAGAAATCGACGGATCGTCGATGGTGTGATATAAGCGGAATCTCTGCCGGCCGTGCAGCAACCACCCTTGCACATGCCACACATCTTGTCGCTGACGATTCGCAGCAATGGAGCATTTTCAAATAACTTTTCTGCAGAATACCTGCCTGAACTCTCTGAGGTTTCATTCGCATCAGACGTTCGGACATCCTGACTGCCCTTGATAACGGTCTCAAGATGCGCTTTGTACGCCTGAATTCGCGATTCATGAAGCGGGCTTATTTTCGAGCTCCCAGAGGGTATCGTCACCGCACAGACTTCGTCAATGGAAAGCCCGTGATTGTCTTTCAGTGCATGTTCCAGAATGGTCTGGGCTTCCAAAGCCTCCTTGGCGACCTTTTCGTCCATTCGCCTCTTTGCGAGAGCGATTGCTTCGCGTGATCTTGCAATGCGCTGCCTTTGAAAACCTAAGAAGTTGCCAACAATTGACGGATCCATTGTCGCTGCCTGGGACAGAATTCGTCTGCATTGGAACGAATCACACACATCGCCCGGCTGTGGAGTACCTGCTGCATTTGGTCTTTGGGAACCGATGTGATCTCCACAGACTGCGCACAGATAGCGATTCATCGTTTTTCCCCGCCAACAGTTTTCATTGACTGTTCACACTTTCGGAAATCTGGACCACATGAGGGCTCCGAGTTACAACGGCATTGGTCTGACTTTCGGCAATCTCGATGAATACAAAACAATTCACTGGAAAACTCAGAAATGGAAGTCGGAGAATCTTTTAATTCTTCGGCAGCCTTGCAAAGTGTCAAGGACTTGGCAGAATCAAGATCTTCACAAACGCTGATCTTATAGTCAGTGGTGTTGATTCATAGGCGACGATGTTCTTTTTCAGAAAGCGGCTCAAAGCTATGGCTACTGGAATTTCGGAACGATCTGCGGAAAAACCTGTCAAGCATGTGCAGGGTGTCACGATCCGTCTTGTCGGCGATTCCGGCGATGGTATGCAGTTGGTCGGATCACAGCTAACGAACACGTCAGCGTTAGCGGGCAATGACATCGCCACGTTCCCGGATTTCCCTGCGGAGATTCGAGCGCCACGAGGCACGCGAGCAGGTGTGTCCGGCTTTCAGTTGCAGTTTGCCGCACATGAAGTTCATACTCCGGGCGATTCGCTCGACTCTCTCGTTGCGATGAATCCTGCCGCGCTCGTGACAAATCTCAAGGACCTTTGCAAAGGCGGTCTGTTAATCGTCAATGAAGACAGCTTCGAAGACAAGGATCTGAAACTCGCTAAACTCGCCAAGAACCCACTGGACGAACCGACAATGGAGAATTACCGACTTGTCAAAGTCGGTATGACAAAACTGACGCGAGCCGCAGTTGCGGAGCTGGGACTTGGTCCGAAAGATGCCGAACGCTGCAAGAATTTCTTTGCCCTGGGTCTGGTATACTGGCTTTACGGTCGTGATCTCGACAGTACCCTGCGTTTTATCTCCGGCAAGTTCGCCAAGGCAGCTCCAGAGGTTGGTAAGGCGAATGAGTCTGCATTGCGAGCCGGCTGGGCGTATGGCGAAACGATCGAGGCTTTTGGAAACAGCTATCAGGTCGATGCGGCCGAATTGCCGCCCGGACGTTACCGCAACATCATGGGTAACCAGGCGATCGCGTTGGGACTCGTCGCGGCTGCTACTCGCAGCAAGAAGGAAGTCTTCTATGCGTCGTATCCCATCACACCCGCCAGCGATATTCTGCATGAGATGGTGAAGTTCAAGAATTTTGGAGTTTGTACGTTTCAGGCAGAAGACGAAATCGCGGCCGCCTGTGCAGCGATTGGCGCGGCGTACGGTGGCTTGATGGCGGTCACAACGTCGAGCGGGCCTGGAATCGCACTGAAGGGCGAAGCAATGGGACTTGCCATGATGCTGGAATTGCCGATGATCATTATCAACGTGCAGCGCGGAGGACCCAGTACAGGGTTGCCGACCAAGACAGAGCAATCCGATTTGCTGCAGGCGATGTTTGGTCGGAACGGGGAAGCTCCCATGCCAGTCTTTGCAGCACGCAGTCCTGCTGATTGTTTCGACATTATTCAGGACGCATGGAAGGTTGCTCTCAAGCTGATGGTCCCCGTCATTGTATTGTCGGATGGTTATATTGCCAATGGCTCAGAACCCTGGCTGATACCGGATGTCTCCAAACTGGCACCGTTCGACATCACGCACCCGGTCGCACCATCCGATGGCTCGACATTCCTGCCCTACGCACGTGACGAATTGTTGTCTCGCCCCTGGGCGATCCCCGGCACTGCCGGTCTGATGCATCGCGTTGGCGGCATTGAAAAAGAAAATGGCACAGGCAATATCTCGTATGATCCGGACAATCATCAGAAGATGGTCGAGATTCGTGCGCAGAAAGTTGCAAATGCCGCGAAACTGTTGCCCGAACAGGAAGTGATAGGTCCTCAGAACGGTGAACTGCTGGTGGTCTCGTGGGGCGGTACTTACGGTTCATGTCTGACTGCAGTGCGACGGGCGCAGGATGATGGTCGATCGGTCGCACATGCCCACCTTCGCTGTCTCAATCCGCTGCCTTCAAACATGGGTGATATCCTTTCACGGTACGAAAAAGTGCTGATCCCGGAATTGAATTCCGGACAACTGCGAATGATTATCCGCAGCAAGTTTCTTGTTGATGCGATCGGTTTGAACAAGATTAAGGGGCTGCCATTTATGGTGTCCGAAGTCTACGAACGGATCTGCGAACTCTGTGCTCCTGCATTGGCAGGCAGCAAGTGAAACAATCGAAACCGTGTCGAATATTGAATTGCATCTGAGCCTTTTTTCCACATTGATCTTTCGAGGGCAACTTCTATGAGCACTGTACTTCCGGTCCTGACACCAGCAGATTTTGCGAGTGACCAGGATATTCGTTGGTGCCCTGGTTGTGGCGACTATTCCATCCTTGCTCAAATGAAGAAGGTACTGCCCGAAGTTGGTGTCGCTCCCGAAAAAACTGTCTTTGTGTCCGGAATCGGCTGTTCCAGTCGCTTCCCGTACTACATAAACTCTTACGGCATTCATTCCATTCATGGTCGAGCCCCTGCAATCGCTACCGGATTGAAGGTCTCACGTCCGGATCTCACTGTCTGGGTCATCACTGGCGACGGTGACGCACTAAGTATCGGAGGTAACCACTTTCTGCATGTCCTGCGTCGCAATCTGGATATCAACTATGTGTTGTTCAACAATCGGATTTACGGACTGACGAAAGGTCAGTACTCTCCGACAAGCATCGAAGGTCAGGTCACCAAAAGTACGCCGATGGGGTCAGTTGATCATCCGTTGAACCCGATTCTGCTGGCGTTGGGTGCTAATGCTACGTTTATTGCACGCTCCGTGGATTCAAACGTGAAGCATCTGGGGGCCACCCTGAAACGGGCTGCAGCCCATAAAGGAACGTCATTCGTCGAGGTCTATCAAAACTGCAATGTCTTCAATGACGGAGCGTTCAGCTACGCCCAGAACAAAGCGACGCGCGATGATGCGACTATTGAACTTGAGCAGGGAAAACCGATGATTTTCGGTAAAGACCGCGACAAGGGAATTCGCATGAACGGCCTGTCACCGGAAGTTGTTGATCTTAGCAAATCCGGTATCAAGGAAGACGATCTGTTGTTTCATGATGAACACGGAGATGTAATGCATGCCTTCTTGCTGGCTCGCTTGATTCAGCCCGACTTCCCGGAACCAATCGGCGTCTTTCGCGACGTGCAAGCAGCGACTTTCGAAGAAGGCGTCCGACATCAGCTTACGGAAGCCGTTCAGAAGCGAGGTCCGGGAGATCTGCAAAAACTGCTCTCCAGTGGTGATACATGGGAAGTTCCCTCTCACGCCCCTTAGCGACATATGCTTACACTTTGGAATCCTTCGCCGGGAACGGATGAAACAGTCACTTCAACCATTTGCGAAGCAGCATTTCGTCCAGGACGACGAGTGCAGACCTGGTTCGTTATACGACACGCGGTGAATCCCTTATACTTGCGCCTTATCGTGCAGGTTTTCACTCAACGGCACCACCGGCATTGGGACCACCAACTATCAGCCGACAGCATTGAATCCACGCCGTCGACTTGATCCGAGATCCAGGACGACCCTCGAGTCCGGCAATACGATGGGCTGCTTCTTCACGTCCGCAGCGGCAAAAGCAGGATCAATCCGACGGATCTATCGGTCGATTCGAATTGCGATGAGATCCAGCGTGTTTCTGCTCTTTGCAATGACCTTTTTCAAGAACGCCCATGGTCAGGATCGCCTTGTCGATCATTTCCCGGATGCAGCCGACTCCGGCTGCATCGTCTGCCACAATGGCGATCCGAACAAAAAGCCGACAAAGCCAAAGCTCACGGCGGTGAATTCTTTGCCGATCCGGGCAGTTCGTGGATCAACAAAAAAACGTGCGGGCAGTGTCATGAAGATCAGGTGCGAGTCCAGTGGCACAGCCTGATGATGACGGAAGCCGGGAAGATTCAGGGCGTTTGCTGGGCCTTTGGTTCCATGACCGGATACGAACATCTCAACGGCAACTACGCCGTCGAAAACCCAAAAGTCAAAAGTACACGGCTCGGGACAGATGTCTACAAAACGTACATGGAATGGCTTACGAAAAAGGAACCACAGGTCTTCGTCCAGAAACATGAACTCCTGCCGGAAGCACTAAAAAAGGACGAGCTGCACAAGCTGAATGAAAATCCTGAGCTTGCGGCGCATAACTACATCCGTCAGAAATGCCAGCGTTGTCATCACGCAGGAAAAGGACGACAGAAACGAGGTGATTTTCGAGGTATGGGGTGTTCGTCATGCCATATTCCGAACGGCAACGAAGGATTCTACGAAGGCGCGGATCCGTCGGTAAAAAAGGACGAACCCGGCCACGCTCTGGTGCATTCGATTCAGGGAACACGCGAAGCTAAAGTTACTGTGCATGGAACTTCCTACAGCGGAATTCCTGTGGAAACGTGTACGACATGTCATGTTCGAGGGAAACGAATCGGTGTGTCGTTTCAGGGACTGATGGAAACTCCTTTCGCGTCACCGTACGCAGCCGATGGTGGCGAGCAACCCGCGCTTCACACGAAACAGGGGCACGTTATCGACAAACAGGACGGCTTCCTGCTGACGGCTCGTGGAAATCCGTACGAAAACGTCGTCCGCGACGGCAATGAGATCATCGTCCACACTGCAGCGGGCAAAGATCTTCGTATGAAACCGCTGAAGACCTTGTTTGAGGAAATGAAAGTCAGCCCGCGCGGCGTAGTGGCCATGCAGGGTGTCGCCACGCACATGAAACGCATGGAGTGTTACACGTGCCGCAGTAGTTGGACGCCGCAGTGTTTCGGCTGCCACGTGAAAATCGATTTTTCACAAAAGGACAAGTGCGCGGAATGCAATGAGTCGCAACAGGGATTTGACTGGGTCGCTGCGGGACGAATCGTGCCATGCGTCATCAACGTCACTCGGCCTTGGAATTTCCGCGACTCGACCGTGGAACGAAACGCACTTTGTGGATCTGGAAACAGTTTCGGGCGAGATCCTGTCGAATCGCGCGCAGGCCCAGATAGAGCCGATCAAAACTCCTGATCACGACTGGTCACGAATCGTTGATGAAGACGGTCAACAACCAGCGACCGTGGATCATCACTTCAAGCTGGCGCGAGCATTCAATAAGACAGAGATTGATCGTATCAGCCGCGAAGGCACTTGCCTTGCGTGTCATAAGGAGATCCCGGAAAAATTACTGGCCGTCAGTTTTCTGCATCATGTGGCGGAATTCCCAAAACTCCAAAGCAACATGATTCACTTGTCAACAAAATTGTGCTGACAAGTGCCTGGGGACAACTTTTAGCCGACTTCGCCACATTGGGGGCAGTAATAGTTGGCTTTCAATGGTATCGCCGGAGCCGATCCGTCGCAGGCAAGAAGTCAGAGTAATCATACTCGACTTCAGGCATCCCCTGCACAAAACTTCCAGGCACTGAAATTGGGGTGGCGAGTGTGGTTGCGGTACGAGAATGCTGCGCCTGTCCAGTTCGTTGAAATTATCCCGTCGGTTGTCTTGTACCAGCTCGAGCAATCTTCGGCCCAAACGGATTCCCGCAGCGCTGCGTGAATCTGTTGATCGTATTCGGCAACTGCTGATTCTGTCACTTCAATTTCGCGACACTGCCGGCGTTGTGATTCGGCAAGACATTTCACCAGATAGTCAACCTGCGATTCCACCATGTAAATGATGGAATTGTGTCCCAGGTTCGTGTTCGGTCCGTAAAGCATGAACATATTGGGAAACGACGGGGTTGCCAGTCCTAACAGTGTTCGAGGATGAGCGGTCCAAGCCTCCTGTAACTCAACGCCACTGCGGCCGTAAATTTTCATGGGCTGCATCAATCCTGTGGCGACAAAGCCGGTTCCGTAAATCAAAACATCTACGGGAAATTCTTCGCTGACCGTGGCCAGTGTGTAGTTGTGGACAGAATTCAGCGATTCAGTAACCAGTTTTACATTAGAACGCTGAACTGTCTGCAGATAATCACTGGACAGCAGAATTCGTTTGCATCCCGGTGGATAATCGGGAATCAAATTGTCGGCTAGTTCCGAGCTGATCAATGATTTCATTGTCCGTTCAAGCCACCAGCGATAAATCTGATTGGCGATGCTCCCCTTTCGAAACGCGATGATTCGCCACTCGCACATCAGGAAAATCCACAGCCTGTGCCATTGAGCGACGAAGGGCAGGTTGCGAAAGCACCACTTCATCCAGTTGGTATATTGATAGTTATTCAGCGGATGAATCCAACTGGCCGTGCGTTGAAACAGATAGAGCTGCCGGGCCCTGGAGGCAACTTCTGGAATAAATTGAATCGTACTGGCTCCATTACCAACAATCGCCACTCGTTTTCCTGTCAGATCGACCGTGTGATTCCAGCGGGCCGAATGCCATGTTTCTCCCCGAAACTGGTCGGCACCAGCAATTTGCGGAATATGCGGCCGATTCAACTGCCCGACTGCACTGACGAAATAGTCGGCGGTCAGCGTCTGACCGTCGTCCAGTGTCACTGTCCAGCGATAGTTGTTCTCGTCATACGCTGCAGTGGTAACCTGTCGATTGAAGACAACGTGCGGCAGGACCTTAAATCGCTCAGCGCAGTCGCGGAAGTATTGCAGAATCTCCGGCTGGCGAGCGTACTTGCAGCTCCAGTCGTAGTTTGGCGCAAACGAGTAAGAATACAGGAACGAAGGCACATCGCAGCCCGCGTTTGGATACGAATTCTCCAGCCAGGTTCCTCCCACATCAACCGATTTTTCAATGATCGTGAAGTCGTGGATCCCTTGCTCTTTCAGACGAATCGCAAGGCAGATACCACTCATGCCAGCTCCCACGATGATCAATCGACAATGTTTTTGCGGCAATTCACCCACTTCGAAGCCTTTAAGACGAGAACAATGAACGAGGACTCAACAGCAGAGCGTCACAACGCTTGAATTAATCGAATGCGGTGTCCCGGAACTCCTGGACCGCCTGCTGCCAATCGGTCTGCGGCAGTCCATTTCTGCAGAAACTGCACTTCGTCCGGGTAACTGACGCATTCAAAATCGGCTTTGCGATCCTTTCTGCCGACCATGCTCCGTGTGTTCGGTTGAAAATGCCGAACGTAGGCTCTTTCGCCCGAAAGCAAAAAAAACATCGTTCCATCTGTCTGGACACTTCAAACCAGCCTGCGATATCAACCCGCTCACCACGCCATCACTGGCACACGAATCATCTGAGTCGTGCATCGGTCTGGCCTGGCGACAAAAGGAACTTTGAGTCATGGACGACTTGAAGTTTGGAACTGAAAAATCAGCAGTGCAAAGTATTCTAACGATCGTTTGACTGTCACGAAAAACGCAGACTTCTGAATCGCAGATTCAGATCGTCAAAAGTTCCACGGGACTGCCAAATCTTGACTTTGATCGAGCCAGCGGGCTTCGGCATTCTTTGCCGAAGAGGTTCGTTCAAAGACACGGGACGAATACCAGCGCGGCAATGTTACAGAAAAACACAAACAAATTCGAACAACACTGCGGAGTGCCGTTAGAAGTTCATAATCATTCCAACATTGACCGACGAGAGTTCCTGCTCGGTTTTCATGAATCCATTTCAGGGATTTGTGAATTCTGTCCCCCCAATTTGCGTCGCAAAGATTTGTTGTAGTGATTCTGCTGAATTTCGAAGCCAGTCGAACCGATAATCAACGACACGTGTTGATATTGTGGTTCGGGTACTTGCTGTTCGTCACGGAGGATTGAATGGCTATCAAGGTCAATGAAGACGTTTCTGATGTCTGGGTTGAATACAAAAAAGACCAGAGCAATCAGGAATTGCGGAACCGCCTGATGGAGCGGTATCTGTCGTTGGTCAGATACAACGCAGAACGAGTCTGGGCGAAGTTGCCGGAAGGCGTCGATCTGAACGACCTGATGTCCGCCGGGGTCTTTGGCTTGATGGATGCCATCGAAGCCTTTGACATGGACCGCGGCGTCAAGTTCGAAACCTACTGCGTGCCGCGTATTCGAGGAGCGATGCTGGACGAACTGCGCACGATGGACTGGGTCCCGCGTCTGGTTCGCAGCAAAGCCAGCAAAGTGGAAGCCGCGCGTAAAATCGTGGAAGCCCGCGTGGGACGTCCGCCGACGGAAGTTGAAATCGCCGAACAAATGGGGTTGCCAATTCAGGAATTCGAACGGATGAAATCCGATGCGAGTGCCGTGAATCTGGTCAGCCTTGAAAAGAAATGGTACGAAACTGACAGCTACAAAGACGTTCGTGAAGTGGATGTCGTAGAAGACATCAAGTGCGAAGATCCCACCGTCGGCATCCAGAAAATGGACGTGATGCGGCTTGTCACCAAGGGACTTAACCGCAACGAACGTTTGATCATTATTCTGTACTACTACGAAGAACTCACGATGAAAGACATCGGCAACACGCTGGGACTTTCTGAATCCCGCGTCAGCCAGATGCATTCAAGCATTGTGGCGCGACTTAAAGAACAACTTGAATGCCGTCGTCCGGAATTCGACTGACCGGATACGTCCAGAAAATTTGAAACACGCACCCGCCCGACACAGACTTCTGTGTCGGGCGTTTTTCGTTTTGACGTGTTTACAAAGGTCTTCTATTGATTGGACAGCGCCAGCTTTGGGAGCAAGGGTCCCGAAATACAGCCTCGAGGGGCGATGTCCACAAGTCGAAGGAAATTGGCGACGCGCTGCAGCGGTTGGATCTACTCTGCCGTTCACGGCCGCATCAGGATTTGCAAGGGGAAACTGGCTGCATATTCGCTGCCAGTTTCAACCCCCGGCCTGCCGTTTAACTTTCATCATCCGGATGCTCCGCCGGAAACGCATAGTTCCGCCGTGCCACAGGTTCAAAAGAACCATCTTTTTTCTGGTCGCGTTTTTTCCGCTTTTCGTCGGCGCGTTGTTTTTTTTCCTGCTCTCTTTGACGCTTGGCGTAGGTGTTCTGGTTCTTTGCGATCGGAAACTCCGTATTGAATTCTGGTTCAGATTGACGAATACTTCCAGCCGACCGAAATTCGTAGGGTGTGACAAGCGTAGTGCAAGCCCACCACTCATTGCAGCGTTCCTGGAAGTTACTTCAGGATTGTCCGTTAACAGAGGAGTAAAGCCAACATGACCGCGCTCGACTGCAAGGACCGAGCATTGTAACCGACGCAGGGCGAATTTGATACAAGGGAAAATGAACATGCCGCAGGACAACCATTTCAGATCTGTGAGAATCACAGAATTCAACCTGTTTACGGCAATGTCACATCGCAGACTACCGTCCTGGGGGGATGGTTCTTCCGGCCCTTCGTGACGGATTTTGCCAGACTCATTGGTTACTGAGTAGTATCGCTGCTCAAATCAGTGGTTGAGTCTACGAGATTGTGCAGCACCTCGAACGGCGGTTCATAAGCCGTCTCGCCGCCTTCGCGGGAAGTAAAGAAGTTGAACAGGTAAACTCCATCGGAACCCGCTGCGAGAAGTTGCTTTGCGGCCTGAAGATACTCATCCGCCGTAAGGTTTTTCTGGCCGCTGCCTTTTGTGCATTCGATGCCTCCATAGACGGGAACAGTCGTGATCAACTGCTTCCATGTGCTGATCGGCAGATCGCCTCGTTCAAACAGGAACTCAGAAACTCCGACAAAATCCACCCAGCCGTGTTTCACCCAACCGGGAATGTCGCAGCCAAGCTGTCGAGCTGTCTCAGGCGTCGGTGGTCTCCGACCGTAATTCGATGGCACACGCACTGCGAGAATCAGTCGACGGCCACGCTCACGCCCTACGTCGTCCAGCATGATTCGAATGCGTTCGACAAGCGAATTCATTTTCGCGATGCGTTCTTCGGTGGTTCCGTCCCTGAAGAAATTCGGGAAGCGATTGAAGTCGAGTTCAATGCCGTCGCTGTCATAGCGTCGCACTGCTTCCTCGATCAGTCGAAACGTGTATTCGCGGACTTCATCGCGGCCAAAGTCCATCGCGCCGCTGCCTTTGTACTGTTCAGTCCCCAGTCGCCAGTCGGGATGAGCGGTCAGAAACTGCGTCCGCAGGAAATCATTGCCGTGATCGTCGTTCATGCGAAATGTCAGCAATGCCTCCAGCCCGCGGCGTTTCGCTTCGGCCAGCATGACTGAGTAGGGATCGACTCCGTTGTCGAAGAATTCTTTGATGTTGTCAAATCGCTGCTTCTCAGACGCCGGCCACGCCGTTCGCTCTTCCGGAGTCGATAGCGTGCCCCGCATCGTCCCGACTTGTGTCGGATAGTACATCACCTGCGCATTGATACAGACCAGCACTGTGTCTACACAGCTTCCGTCATACGCAACCTCTTCAATCAGTTGCTTGACATCATCGACATTCAGAGGCACCGGCCCCTTGCTGTTGGCTTTCGTTGACAGGCAGGAATCGCCATCGAAGTTGTACAGCACACGCCGCTGCCGAGACATTGTCGGGGTGCCTTGTCCACAGCTTATCTCCGGAAGTCCGAAAAAATACAGCAGCAGCACCAATCGTCCAATGATCACGCAAGTATTGAGGTTGGGTCGGTTAAACATCATAATTTTTATACTCGCTGTTTGTCGGCGGATACCTGCGACATTGTCACGAACTCCGATTACTACCCGCCCGCTAACGCCCCCCAGATGATGAAAGGTTCCGTGCCTGATACGATGGCTTCTGGCAGCGGTGTATCCGTCGGATCGTGGGACAGATCCTGCTGGCAGGCAAAGTATCGCAGGAATGGACGACGTTGTTTTGTAACATGGTCGCGAATTGTACCACACAACATTGGGTAACGTGCTTCCATCGCGTCAACGATCGCACACGCCGTGATCGGAGCTGCGACTTCCAGTGATACCTCAGCACCGACACTTGCGAGGTTCTGTAAATGATACGGCAATTCGACGCGGATTACAGCAGTCGTCATGGTAGTGTCTGAACCTCAACAGATAACACTCGCGGCAGATCATGCACGATCGTTGTCCAGTGATCGCCACCGTCCGGCGAGACGTAGACCTGGCCGCCCGTTGTGCCAAGGTAGATGCCGCAACTGTCGAGCGTATCGGTGGCCATCGCGTCGCGCAGGACGTTCACGTAGCAGTCCTTTTGAGGCAGCCCTTTTGTAAGAGGTTCCCAATCCGTGCCGCCCGTGCGACTGCGGAAGACGCGAAGCTTCCCGTCGTGTACGAAGTGCTCTGAATCACTCTTGATCGGGACGACGTAAACAGTATCCGGTTCATGAGCATGCACTTCGATCGGGAATCCAAAATCCGTCGGGAGATTGCCACTGATGTTCGTCCACAAATCTCCGGCGTTATCAGTCCGCATGACGTTCCAGTGCAATTGCATAAAGACGACGTCCGGTCGAGATGGATGCAAGGCCAGTCGATGCACGCAGTAACCGATCTCCGCATTCGGGTCCGGTAGATATTTCGATTTCAGACCACGATTGATCGGTTTCCATGTCGTGCCTCCATCGTCCGTACGAAATGCGCCAGCGGCCGAGATGGCCACATAGATACGCTGCGGATTACTCGGATCCAGCAGAATCGTATGTAGCCCCATCCCACCGGCTCCTGGTTGCCATTCATTGCCGCGCTGTTCGCGGAGCCCCGGTAGCTCCTTCCACGTTGTTGCACCGTCGGTGGAGCGAAACAATGCGGCGTCTTCGACACCCGCGTACACGGTGTCGATATCCGTTAGCGACGGTTCGAGATGCCAGACTCGTTTGAATTCCCACGGATGAGGCGTGCCGTCGTACCACAGATGAGTTCCGGGGGTGCCTTCATAAACAAATTTGTTGCTGACACCCGGAGGCTGTCCGGTAAAATCGGGTGCCGGTTCACCGCCAGGCTGCTCCCATGTTTTGCCGCCATCGCTCGACCGCTGAATTACTTGCCCGAACCAGTCGCTGCATTGTGATGCGTAAATCCGGTTCGGATCAATCGGCGATCCTTT
>Ga0335397_10000780_pt1 | contig 42467 bp, 31 predicted proteins | sample MAT04_FD_205740 | JGI IMG/M metagenome (GOLD analysis project Ga0335397, IMG submission 205740) | Freshwater microbial communities from Lake Fryxell liftoff mats and glacier meltwater in Antarctica - MAT-04 (spades assembly) (version 2) ... | reverse complement strand
GAGCGCAGGGGGAGGACCGAAGCGGTGACTGCAAAGCGCGAAATTCTCGAGGGAACCTCCTTTCAAACGAAACTGTCCCTATTCCACAAAAATATCCAGGTAAACCGCCACAGGCGTGACCGGCATAACCCCGTGATCGTTGAATGAACCAAAGTAAATACTTTCACCGGTCTTTAGCAGATATTCGGTCGTACCGATATGCACCTTCAACTCGCCTTCGAGCACATAAAAGAACTCTTCGCCTTCATGATGAACGGTATGCGCTCGCACTTCACCTTTGACGGCGCGGATCAAGACCGGCTGCATTTTTTTATTGATGACATGCGGGGCGAAGGCAAAAATCCCATAGCCTTTGCTGGTGGCGATAAAGTTTTCGGGTAACGCCTGGATGTTGGGGGTAAGCGCCACCCCACCATCCTCACCTTCTTCCAACAGCACCGAGGTCTTAACCCCCAGCGCTTTGGCAATTTTGGAAAGAGTGGCTACCGCCGGGACCACTTTGCCATTTTCGATTTTGGAAAGCAGCGCCTTGGAACACTGGCAGGAATCCGCGATTTCCTGCATGGTGCGGCCTTGCTGCAAGCGTATTTTACGAATATGGTCGCCAATTTCCATAATATCTCCAGCGCACACAGAATCGCCTGCATACCCTGCTGGTTTGCAAGGACAGTCTCCGTGTGCGGCTTTTTGGACAACGATAATCAGGATAAAAGGGTCGGGTATTTCAGCAGTTGTGTGCTAAACCTTGTTTCAAATCGTTCAACACTGTTTCAGTATAGTAAACTCAGATCCGAATGTCAAGTACCAATTCGTAGGCCCATTTGTGTAACAAACCTGTTGGCGAATTCCCGTTTGACGTACAAGGAAGGTCATTTCAATGCTCGCAATGAACAGGATGCAAGGATGTTTAGGATCACCCCGTTTTATCCTATGCATCCCTGACATCCAACCATCCTGTGATTTGGGCCCGGCCAACCTGGCTGCCGATTCGACCACAGGTTCTGAAACAGGTAGAGCAGGGCAGCAACCCGCATGGATCCCAAATGGGCGCAGGCATTGTTTGATATAATCAGAGCACCATCCGGTTTGAAACAAGGAGCGTCTCCATGTTATTGAAAATTTCCATTCAATACTGCACGGTCTGACACTACACCGACAAGGCCACCAGTCTGGCGGCCGAACTGCTGCAGAAATACGAGCCCGAAACCGAAGCGATCAGCCTGATACCTTCGGACGGCGGGCGGTTTGAAGTCAACGTGAACGGTACCTTGATTTATTCCAAAAAGCAAACCGGGCGTCACGCCGAAAAAGGCGAGGTGGCGCGCCTGGTGAAAAATTATCTTGAGAGAGACACACAAGGATAGGCGGATTTATTTATGAAGAAGGGACGCGTTTTTTCCGGCGCCCGGCCTACCGGCCGCCAGCACCTGGGCAACTACCTGGGCGCGATTAAGAACTATGTGGCGCTGCAGGCCGATTACGAATCGGTGTACTGCATTGTCGACCTGCACGCCCTGACCACGGTGGAAACCACCGCGGAGTTGAAGCAAAATACCTACGAAATGGCGCTGGATTGGTTGGCCGCCGGCATTCGCCCGGACGAATCGATCATGTTCATCCAGTCTAACGTGCCGCAGGTGACCGAGCTGCACACCCTGCTTTCGATGGTCACTCCGCTGGGCAAACTGACCGACCTGCCGACCTTCAAAGAGAAAATCCGCCAGCAGCCGCACAACATCAATTACGGCCTGGTGGGCTACCCGGTGCTGATGACCGCCGATATCGTGCTCTACAAGTCGGATGTAGTGCCGGTGGGTGTGGATCAGGCGCCCCACATTGAATTTGCGCGCGAAACCGTGCGCTCGTTCAACTTTCGCTACCACACCCACTGCCTGATCGAGCCGGCGATGAAGGTGACCGAAGTGCCCAAGGTGATCGGCATCGATGGCGTGCAGAAGATGGGCAAGAGCCTGGATAATCACATTGAACTGGCCGGGACGCCCGCCGAGACCCAGAAACGGGTGATGAGCATGGTGACCGACCCGCAGCGCATGCGCCGCACCGACCCCGGCAACCCGGATGTGTGCAATGTGTATTCCTTCCACAAGATTTTTTCGCCGCCCGAAGAAGTGGAAATGATCAACACCGAATGCCGCCGGGCCGGCATTGGCTGCGTGGATTGCAAGAAGCGCATGACGGCCAATCTGAACGCGCATCTGGAGCCTTTCCGCGCCCACCGCGCCGAGTTTGACCGGCAGCCGGATGCGGTGTGGGATGTGCTGCGCGACGGTGCCAAACGCGCGCGCGCCATCGCTGAAGAAACGATGCTCGAAGTGCGCTCCGCCATCGGCCTGCCCTCATAAGAACTTTTAACCACGGAGCCACGGAAGACATGGAGAAAAGAAATGTTTTCTTTTCTCCTCTGTGATCTCCGTGGCTCCGTGGTTTATACGATTAATGCCCAAAGATAAATTATGAAAGCAATCATTCAGAGGGTGCAGCAGGGCAGTGTGACGGTGGAAGGGCGGCGGATCGCGGGGATCGGGCGCGGTTTGGTGATTCTGGTGGGGGTGGGGCCGGAGGATGGCGAAGCCAACGCGCGCGCCCTGGCGCGCAAGATCGCGCTGCTGCGCATTTTTGAAGACGAGCAGGGCAAGATGAACCGCTCGCTGCTGGATATCGCGGGCGAGGCGCTGGTGGTATCGCAGTTCACCCTGTTTGCCGACACGCGCAAGGGCAACCGCCCGGCCTTTACCGGCGCGGCGCTGCCCGCGCTGGCCAAACCGCTGTGCGAGCGCTTTGCCGGCCTGCTGCGCGAGCAGGGCGTGCCCACCCAGGAAGGGGAGTTTGGCGCGCATATGCGGGTCGAAATCATCAACGATGGCCCGGTGACGATTCAAATCGAGCTGTAGGCAATATTTACCACAGAGTTCACGGAGACAAGAAAATATTTTTTCTCAGTGCCTGCCGCTCCCTGGCACCAGCGCCCAGGGCAGGTGTCGGCCACCCGCGGCGCTTCGATGCCCCCGCAGGGAAGGCAGGGGTGCCGTGGTAAAAAAACTCTTTACAGCCATAAAACCGTATCGAGTTGCACGGCGGCGGCGCCGGCAGAGAGCAGGGCCCGCCCGGCGGCGACGCTGAAGATGCCGCTGCCCACCACCACCGGCAGGCCCAGCGGCTGCACGCTGCGCAGCGCCGCCAGCGCCTGGGGAAAAAGCCCCGCGCCCACCAGCCGCCCGGAGATCAGCTTACCATCCGGGCCGGGCAGGGTGCCGCGCGGCGCCGCCAGGCACAACCCGCGCACCCCCAGGCGCGGCAGTTCCTTCAGCCAGGGCTCCCCCGCTGCGGTCAGCGGCAGGCCGGCCACCACCGCCAGTTCGCCCACGGCTGCCTCCAGCAGGGCCAGGGCCAGGTCGCGCCCGGCCTGCGGCGGAATACCCACCTCGATCGCGGTCACCCCTTCCACCTCTTCCAGAGCCAGCGCCATGCGGTGCATCTCATCCGGCGCATCGGCCAGCAGGTGCACCCACAGCGGCAGGCTGCCGCGCGCCCAGCGCTCGGCGAATTTGCGCAGCAGCGCTTTGAGGCCGGGGTTGGGCAGGCCGCTGTGCAGCAGGCAGCCGCCCGGGTAGGGCAGCGCGGCGCGCGCCTCGGCCGGGGTGCGCGGGTTGAGGCTGACCGGGTTGGTGACAAAGCCGCCCTGCATTTCGGGCCAGTTCCAGCCCTCGGCGCCCGGGGCAAAGCCCAGCGTGCCGGCGGCATTGAGCCACGGGGAAGAGATTTCCAGATCGATATAATCGCTCATGGGCTTTATTGTACAGGAAAGGCGCTTGGGGGCATATTCGTTCATCGGACTGCCCTGAACCCCATGCCTTGGAAAAATGAATTAGCAGTATTAGTGTTTTTCTTTCTGTGCATTTTTCTTCACTTCCAACGGAAATGAATTCACAATCTATGGCGAAAGATTCCAATTTTGCTTTCGATTGAGGATTGATTTTCGCAGCATTTGCGTGTGCAATCAAAACAGTCTAGTCAGTCTGGTCTGTTTAGAGGTGAAGGATGAACAATATCTGGCAGTTGCAAGACGCGAAAAGCAAGTTCAGCGAAGTGGTCGAGCGTGCGCTCTCGCAGGGCGCACAAATTGTCACCCGCCGCGGGAAAAAAGCGGTGGTGGTGCTGCCGTTTGCAGAGTATGAACGGTTAACGCAGCAAAACGGCAGCCCGACTCAATTCTTGTTGGCTTCACCGCTGGCGGATTCGGAAATTTCTTTGGAGCGCGACCCCGATATGCCGCGCGAGATTGAGGCATGAATTACCTGTTGGATACCTGCGTGCTCTCCGAATTTACCCGCCATAAGCCGGACGAAAAAGTGATTGGCTGGCTGGACCGCATCGCTGAGCAAAAGCTGTTTCTGAGCGCCATCACCATCGGTGAAATTCAACGGGGTATTGAACGATTGCCCGAATCTCATCGGAAAACCGAACTGCTGGCCTGGTTGAATATGGGACTCATTCAGCGCTTTGGGGCACCCATCCTGCCTGTCGGAACTCAAACGATGTTTCTGTGGGGGTCGCTGACCGCCCGCATGGAAAAACCTGGCCGCCCCATGCCCGTGATGGATTCACTGATTGGCGCTACGGCCCTTCAGAATAACCTGATCCTGGTGACCCGCAACGTGGCTGATTTTCTCCCCTGCGGGGTCCATGTGATCAACACCGTGGGAATAAAGGCATTTGTATTTTCTCCAGTGGCTGCCCCGGCGCCGTTCAGCGCACCTGCCCGGAGATGCTGTCGACCGATCCGAAAAGTTGCTGCAAACGGGCCAGGGTGGCGGCCGGCAGCGGGCCGCGCTGCACGGCCCGCAGGTTGGCGCGCAGGTGCTCGGCGCGGCTCGTCCCGCTCAGCACGCAGTCCATGCCCGGTTCGTAGGCGCTGAAGCGATAGGCCGCCTCTGAAAAGGTCTCGCTTACACCGCTCAGCCCCAGCGCATCCAGCAGATCGGGGGCGGCAGTCAGGGCGGGGTCGATGGCGCCCTCAGCCGCCAGGCGCTGAAGCAGGCCGCGCAGCCAGGTCTCATCGATCAACGCCCGGCGCACCGCGAACATACCCAGGGTGGCGATGCCTTTGTGGCGGGTGGCGGCCAGCACGCGCTCGCGGGCCGATGGATTGAGCAGATTAAAGCCCACCATCAGCACATCCCAGTCGTCCTGTACGGCGCGCTGCAGCATCTCGTGGCGGGTATCGCGCTCAAAAGCCTCGGTGACCCCGATCAAGCGGATCTTGCCGGCCTGGCGCGCCCGTTCCAGCACCGGCAGCAGGCGCTCGCGGCAGGCCGCGTAGGATGCCAGATCCAGACCGTGGATGAAATAAAGATCGATCATTTCTACGCCCAGCTCGCGCAGGCTGGTGTCCAGGTTGCCGGCAAAGGCCTGCGGGGTAAGCAGTTGGCCCTGCGCATCGCGGTACGGGCTTTTACTGGAAAGGACCACCTGCTCGCGCCGCCGGCCTTGCAGCGCCAGGCCAATCGCGCGTTCGGTATGGTAGACGTGGGCAGTATCGATCAGGGTGATGCCCAGGTCGAGCGCTGCGCTGACCACTTCGGCGGCATGCGCTTCAGTTTGTCCGGTGGCTAAACCCAGGCGGCTGTTGCCACCCGCGCCCAGCCCCAGAATACTCACGTTAAGGTTCGTGCGGCCTAAAGTTCGCAGTTCAACGGACATGGAATGCTTCCCTTTTTGATATTAACCACAGAGACTCAGAGACTCAGAGAAGAAAAGAACATTTGTGGGGGGTGGTTTTTTGAGGGTATGAGCTGACCCATTTTGATTTTCATTATACAACATGGGTAGGGTACTGCCGGGTTGGGGTGACGCATGGGTTTGTAGGGGCAACGTATGCGTTGCCCCTCGCAAATTTTAAGTTGAATCGCCAATTCGTCCGTGCTATAATACCGCATACAGTACGGTATTACCGTACAAACGGAGCGAATGTGAAAACGATTGGAGCGGTGGCGCGCGCGCTGGATATCCTGGACCTGTTCAGCGAACAGGTGGCTGAACTGGGCATTGGCGAAATTGCGCTGGCCGCCGGGCTGCACAAATCCACCGCCGCCGGGCTGGTGTATACCCTGGAGGCGCGCGGCTACCTGGCGCAGAACCCGGCCAACCGCAAATACCGCCTGGGCGCGCGCCTGGTGGAACGGGCCGCCGTGTTTCTCAACCAGATCGAGGTGCGCCGCCTGGCGCAGCCGCACCTGCGCGCGCTGCTGCTGGAGGTGGATGAGAGCCTCAACCTGGCCATTCGCGACGGGGCCGAGGTGGTGTATATTGAACGCGTCTCCAGCAGCAAGACACTGGGCATGCGCGCCGGCATCGGGCGGCGCGCGCCCTGTTACAGCACCGCCCTGGGCAAGGCGCTGCTAGCAACCCTATCCGAGGCCGAAGTGCGCCGCCTGCTGCCCCCCGCCCCCTTCCCCGCGTTTACCCCCAGCACCCTCACCTGCGCGGAGGGTTTGCTGGCCGACCTGGCCGAAACCCGCCGGCGCGGTTTTGCGCTGGATGATGAGGAAAACGAGCCCGGCGGGCGCTGTGTGGCGGCGGCCGTTTGCGATCACAGCGGGCAGGCGGTGGCGGCGCTGAGCATTTCGGCCCCTACCCAGCGCTTCCCGCGTGAGCAGATCTCGCGCTACGGCCAAAAAGTGGCCGCCGCAGCCCGCGCTGTTTCGGCAGAGATGGGGTATCGGGAAGAAAGAACCCTTCCCTCCCCGGCCCCCCCTTCCCGCCAGCGGGACGGGGGGGAGTAAAAAAACGGGGATGCTTCGCATCCCCGAACCCCTATTTTCACCTCCTTTCCTTCAGGCACAGGGTTCGGGGGGATAGATGGTGCAATTTCGATCTTTTCTTCTCTAAGTCTGTGGTTAGATAAATTTAGGAGCTTCTGATGGGAAAAATAGTGACGTTCGGTGAAATTATGATGCGCCTCGCCACGCCGGGGTTTCAACGCTTTACCCAGGCGCGCGCTTTTGAGGTAACCTATGCCGGCGGCGAGGCCAATGTGGCCGTGTCGCTGGCCAATTACGGCGAAACCGCCGAGTTTATCACCCGACTGCCCAAGAACGAGCTGGGCGAGGCCTGCCGCGCGTTTTTGCGCACCTACGGCGTGCAGACCGAGCACACCGTATGGGGCGGCGAACGGCTGGGGATTTACTTCCTCGAGGCCGGCGCAGCGCAGCGCGCCAGCAAGGTGGTGTATGATCGCGCCGGGTCAGCCATTGCCGCCATCCAGCCAGGCATGGTGGATTGGAAAACCGTCTTCGCCGGCGCCGATTGGTTCCACTGGACCGGTATCACCCCCGCCATCTCCGAGGGCGCGGCGCTCGCCTGCGCCGAGGCGATTACGGTGGCGCGCCAACTGGGCGTGACGGTTTCGTGCGACCTGAACTATCGCGCCAAGCTGTGGAAGTGGGGCAAGCGCGCCGGCGAGGTGATGAGCGACCTGGTGGCCGGCTGCGATGTGGCGATTGGCAACGAAGAAGACGCCGAAAAGGTCTTTGGCATTCACGCTCCCGATGCGGATGTGACCGCCGGCAAGGTTTCGGCCGAAACCTACCAGCATGTATGCCAGGACCTGGTGGCACGCTTCCCCAACCTCAAGACCATCGCCATCACCCTGCGCGGATCGATCTCGGCCAGCCACAACACCTGGTCGGCTGTGCTGTGGCAGCCGGGCGGGTTCTACACGGCGCCCACTTACGACATTGTGCCGATCGTGGACCGCGTGGGCGGCGGTGATTCGTTCATGGGCGGGCTGATCTACGGCCTGCGCAAATATGCCGCCGAGCCCGAAAAGGCGCTGCGCTTTGCGGTGGCGGCTTCGTGCCTAAAACACTCCATTCCCGGCGATTTCAACCTGGTTTCGATCGCCGAAGTGGAACAGTTAATGGCGGGCGACGCCTCTGGGCGGGTTTCCCGATAGAAGTTTTGCCGCCTTTGTGGCATAATCAAACTAATCGAATCGAGGGTACCCCGGCCGGCCGTAAAAGTGAACCCCTGGAGGTTTCCAGGGCGCCGGGATCCCTATTTTTCAAAAGCCCCCAGTACTGAGATGGGCTACTCCAGCGTGATCATCCCTCTCTGTGTCTCTGTGGCTCTGTGGTTAGATCAAAAGGAGCTTAATGATGGCATATTTTGAGCCTGTACCGAATGCGGCGGGCCTGAATACCCTGCCCAGCAACCCCTGCAAACTGCTGGGGATGGAACTGCTGGTATTGAACAACGGCGAAAGCTACACCGGCCAGACCGGCGGGCGCGAAGTGCTGGCCGTGCTGCTGGGCGGCAAGGGCACCTTCAAAGTCAACCAGCACACCTTCAACAATGTCGGCGGGCGGCCCAACGTCTTCTCCGGCAAACCGCACTCCGTCTACATCCCCTGCGGCGCAGATTACACCATCACCGCTCAGGGCCGCCTGGAAGTGGCGCTGACCAGCGCACCCAGCGATCTGAAAGTGGAGCCGTACGTGATTGGCCCCGAAAAATGCACCACCGGGGTGTGGGGCGCGGCCAACTTCTCGCGCAATTTCGTACAGATCCTGACCCTGGCCGGCCAGCCGGACCTGCCGGCGTCGCGTCTGATCGTCGGCGAAACCTCTACCCCCTCGGGCAACTGGAGCACCTACCCGCCGCATAAGCACGAACGCGAAGACCTGCCGCGCGAGGCCTATCACGAAGAGATGTACCTGTTCAAGGTCAGCCCGGCCGACGGGTTTGGCCTGGTGCGCTATTACAACGGCGAGGTCGACACCGGCTACGTGATCCGCGACAGCAGCATTTTGATGGCGCCCAACGGCTACCACACCGTGGCCAGCGCCCCCGGCTGCACCACCTGGTATTTGTGGTTCCTGGCCGGCAATCACCGCATTCAGGCCACCGCCGATGACCCGGCCCTGGGCTGGGTGAGCAAGACCATCCCCATGCTCAAGTCTTTGGGGCATTAAGAGAAGAACCCCACACCCGGCCCCACAGCGCCAGCGGGGAGGGGAGTTAATGCTTTTGCCGTTGTTTGGCGGCATGCCGCCAAACAACGGCAAAATATCTTCTCCCCTTCCCCCCCTGGGGGGAAAGGGGTTGGGGGATGGGGTTCTTCTCCCTCACCCGTCAGTTTCCACCATGCAGAGGTAAACCATGATTCTCGATCAATTTCGTCTCGACCATAAAATCGCCATCATCACCGGCTCTGGCCAGGGGCTGGGACAGGGCATGGCATTAGCCATGGCCATGGCCGGCGCCGACATCGCCGGCATCGACCTGGGCCCGGATGCGCCCGATACCGAGGCCAAAGTGCAGGCCCTGGGCCACAAATACTATCATCAACAGGCCAACCTGATTGAGGCGCCCGTGGCGGAGCTGCACAAGCTGGTGGATAACGCCGTGGCCCATTACGGCCATATCGACATCCTGATCAACAATGCCGGCATCATCCGCCGCGCGCCGCTGCTGGAGCACACCGAAAAAGATTGGGACGATGTGATTCAGATCAATCTCAAAGCGGTCTTTTTCCTGTGCCAGGCGGCGGCGCGACACTTTATCCCGCAGAAGAGCGGCAAGATCATCAACATCGCGTCGATGCTTTCCTTCCAGGGCGGGATTCTGGTGCCGGGTTACACCGCGTCCAAGAGCGGAGTGGCGGGCATCACCAAGCTGTTGACCAACGAACTGGCGGGGCACGGTATCAACGCCAATGCCATCGCGCCCGGCTATATGGCCACGGCCAACACCTCCGCCCTGCGCCAGAATGCCGAGCGCAGCGAAGCGATTCTGGCGCGCATTCCCGCCGGGCGCTGGGGCCTGCCCTCAGACCTGGCCGGCGCGGCGGTTTTCCTGGCCTCCTCGGCCTCCGATTATGTCAACGGCTGCATCCTCAACATCGACGGCGGCTGGCTGGCGCGCTGATTCCCTGATCAACAAACTCTGCGGACCTGCGCAACCAGGCCCGCAGAGTTTGTTTTAACCTGCCAGTACACGCTATGGGCGCTCATTGTCATAATGAATCTCACCACAGGCTCCGTGGTTAAATCCCATAGGAAAATCTGCGGCGGATGCCCGCGCAATCATCACGAATCTCCTACAATTCATAAAAATCCTCCCCGTAGATCAAAGTACGATCGAGCAAGCTCTCAATCTCAATTTTCTTGATTTCGAGGATGCGGTTCAGATGATCTCAGCGGTTCAAAGCAAGGTAGATTGTTTGGTCACACGCAATGTCTATCTTATGAGCGCAGGTATTAATTTTTCCGGCTGAAAGTGCTATACTTTAACGAACGCTAACCGATACAAACACAACAAAGGAGAAGATAAAATGGGAGAGAGCGGCGGCAAGAGTGATAAAGGCAGAAAAGAACAAAAGAAGAAACCCAAGTTAACCCCGCAGGAGAAAAAGAAACAGAAAAACGAAGCAAAAATTAAACCGGCATAACTTTTTCTCCACCAGGGTCAAGTCAAACTCATGTGTTTTAACCAGGACCTGCGCTCAAACATTGGGCGCAGTTTTCAATCTTTCTCTTAAAACATTAAAATAAGCGGAACCGTCCCAATTTTTCTGGAGTCATCTCCCAAAGGAAAAAATGAATTACCGTCGAATCCCGAACTGTGATATTGAGGTCAGTGAAATTGGCCTGGGGTGTGAGCACCTGCATAAGAAAGATAAAGCCGTGGTCGATGAAGTGGTGGGGGTGGCTCTGGATGGCGGTATCAACATTTTTGATGTGTTCATGCCGCAGCCGGAAGTGCGCTCGTTGATCGGCAACGCCCTGCACGGCATGCGCCAAAAGGTTTCCCTGCAGGGACATATCGGAGCCGCGCTGGAAAATGGACAGTATAAACGTTCGCGCGAGGTGAAGCAGTGCGACGAGTTCATTCAGGATTTTTTGACTCGCTTCAACACGGATTATATCGATATCGGGATGATCCATTTTGTGGACGATCTGGACGACTGGCATGCGGTCGAAACCCAGGGCGTGCTTGAATATGCCCACATGCTCAAAGAAAAAGGCATCATTCGGGCCATCGGGATCAGTTCTCACGAACCTCTCACCGCGCTGACGGCGGTGCAAAGCGGGCATATCGACGTGCTCATGTTTTCGATCAACCCCTCCTTCGATTTGCTGCCCGAGATGACCCAGATCGACGCACTCTTCGACTCGAAAACCTATGATCAAGGCGGGCTGGATGGAACGAACCCACTGCGGCACCGTCTCTACGCTGAATGCGCCCGCCGCGGTGTGGCAATTACGGTGATGAAAACGCTGTCGGCAGGCAAACTTCTGTCGGCGGCAGACTCCCCGCTGGGTGCGCCCCTGACGGTCGGGCAGTGTGAACACTACGTCCTTTCACGCCCGGCGGTGGTGAGTGCGTTGATCGGCTGTGTCACGGGAGCCGAAGTGGGCGAGGCCCTCAAATATTCAACCCTCTCGGCTGAGGAGAAAGATTACACCGGCGTGTTGGCAAATTCCAAACGCTGGGCACCCAGCGGCAACTGCATGTACTGTAATCACTGTCTGCCCTGTCCGGAAGCCATTGATATTGCCTCGGTCCACAAGTATTACGACCTGGCAAAAAACCAGGCAGAAGTCCCTGAGACCATCCGCCAGCATTATCTGGCGCTGGATGCCCATGCTTCAGATTGCATCGAGTGCGGCGACTGCGAAGACAACTGCCCCTTTGGGGTGGAGGTGCGCGCCAACATGGCAAAAGCAGTGCAACTATTTGGGCAGTGAAAGAGCATACCATCGCGGGCGGCGATGGTGGTCACACTGAAGGCGCACACCATTTGGAAAGGCTGGGCGGCCCAGAATCCCCGATTCTTTACAGTGCCCTCATTAATGATAGAATACCAGCATGACTTTTATCGCAACCAATCCGCTGGTGGTCCAGTCGGATAAGACGGTTCTATTAGAGGCGAATAACGAGCTGTATCCCGAGGCGCGCGATGCCCTGGCGCGCTTTGCCGAGCTGGAAAAAAGCCCCGAATATATTCATACCTACCGCATCACCCCGCTTTCGCTGTGGAATGCCGCCGCCGCGGGGGTGGGCGCGGAGGAAATTATCGCGTCGCTGGAGCGCTATTCCAAGTACGACTTGCCCGGCAATGTGCGCATCGACATTCTGGAACTGATTTCACGCTATGGGCGGCTGAAACTCCATCGCATGCCCCTGGGAGCCCCCGGGGCGGGTGACGACGGCCTGTTGCTTTCTTCCACCGACCGCGCCCTGATCGAAGAAATTCTGCGCAACAAACACCTGGCCCCGCTCATCCGCGGGCGCGAAGGCCCCACGGCGCTGTGGGTAGAACCCGGCAACCGTGGCCGCCTGAAGCAGGCCCTGATTGGGTTTGGCTACCCGGCCGAAGACCTGGCGGGGTATGTGGTCGGCGCCGAACTGCCGCTGTCTTTTCGGCCGGTCACGCTGTCTGGGCAGCCGTTTGGGCTGCGCGGGTACCAGCAGGATGCCGTGGACGTGTTTCATGCCGGCGGGAGTGTGACCGGCGGCAGCGGGGTGATTGTGCTGCCGTGCGGCGCCGGTAAGACGATGGTGGGCATGGGGGCGATGGCCGCCCTGCAAACCCAAACCCTGATTCTCACCCCGTCCACCGTGGCCGCCCGCCAGTGGATCCGTGAACTGCTCGATAAAACCGACCTCAACGCGGATCAGATCGGCGAGTACACCGGCCTGGAGAAGGAAATTCGCCCGGTGACGATTGCCACCTACCAGATCATCACCTACCGCAAGCACCGCGGCGATGAATTTCCGCATTTTGGCCTTTTCGATCAGGCCAATTGGGGACTGATTATTTACGACGAAGTACACCTGCTGCCGGCCCCGGTTTTCCGCATCACCGCAGACCTGCAGGCGCGCCGCCGCCTGGGGCTCACCGCCACCCTGGTGCGCGAGGATGGCCGCCAGGCCGATGTCTTCACGCTGATTGGCCCTAAAAAGGTGGACGTGCCCTGGAAGGTGCTGGAAAAGCAGGGCTGGATCGCCGAAGCGGAATGCACCGAGGTGCGTGTGCCGCTGAACGATACCGACCGTATGTCGTACGCGCTCACCCCAGACCAGGAAAAATATCGCGTGGCGGCCTCGAACCCGGCCAAGTACCGCGTGCTAGACACGCTGCTGGCCAAGCACCCCGACGACAACATCCTGATCATCGGCATGTATATCGAGCAGTTGGAAGCGGTCGCCGCGCGCTACCAGGCGCCGCTGATTACCGGCAAAACCCCGGTGCGCGAACGCGAGAAGCTGTTCGCGGCTTTCCGCAGCGGCGAAACGCGCCTGCTGGTGGTTTCCAAGGTGGCCAATTTTGCCATCGACCTGCCGGATGCCAATGTGGCGATTCAGATCTCGGGCACCTTTGGTTCGCGCCAGGAAGAGGCCCAGCGCCTGGGGCGCATTTTGCGGCCCAAGCGCAACGGGCTGCTGGCGCATTTCTATTCAATCATCAGCCGTGATACCCGCGATCAGGATTTTGCCGCCAACCGCCAACTGTTTCTAACGGAACAGGGCTACCAGTACAATATTCTCTACGATCACGAACTCGAAGATTATATTCCGCCAGTGCTGGCGGCTCAATTTCAACAGGCCTGCCTGCACAACCTGCCGGCAGGGCCGGCCAGACTGCCGCCGCCTGACGGATCGAGGAACCGCTGATTATGGCTATAACTTTCGATTCGCTCTCGCTGCGCGATATACAAATCGGTTTTGATTCTAATCTGGTGCAGTCGGCCTATGAACTGATCCGGAAGGATGGCATCCAGGAATATGAGTTATCAGGCAATAGCAGGCTCAGCGGGCTTGTGATCGAAAATCACAAGCGCTATCAGCCCTCGCTTACATTTTTGGACGACACACTGCAAATGGCCTGCGAGTGTGGCCGCCTGAAAGATGGCCCCTGCGTACATGTGGTGGCGCTGCTGCTGGATTGGGCTTTAGACCGGGCAGAGAATGACGACGAGGGCGAAATGCTGTTTGAGGAGGCGCAGCCGGCGCAGATGGCCGGCCGGCCGGCAGAACCCAATGCCCACCCGCAGATCTTCCCGTCCGCCAGTCCGCAGGAGATCCGGGCGGATTGGCAGAAACGCCTGGAAAACCTGACGGTGAAAGAAATGCGCGAACTGGCCGCTGCCTGGGGCGTAAAGCTCAAGGGCACGCTGCGCGACCAGGTGCTGGCCGGCTTGCTCGAAATGATTGCCGCGCCCGAAACGTTGCCGCGCGTGTTGCAGCGGCTGGCGCCGGATGCCGGTGGTGTGCTAGATTTATTGTGCGCCTTGTACCGCACCGTGCCCGGTTTTAATTTAGCCCAGATTACCGTGTATCTGCAAGCGGCCCTGAATAGCCCCCCAAAAGCGCGCCCCGCGGGCGACTGCCTGCAAGACTTAATGCGGGTTGGGCTGGTTCAGAACCCCACCTTTACCAACCTTTTCCCGGTGCCGCTGCAGGTACTGGCTTTGCCGCGCGTCAACCCGACCCTGTTTTCGCCGTGGAACAGCGAACCGCAGCAGGTAGAACTGGCGCAGCCGTTTCGCTTCACCCGGCTGGCGCTGCGGCTGCTGCTGCTGGCGCAGGGCGGCCGGCTGCACCGCGTCGCGCCGGTGCAGCCCCAGGGCTCCGATGGGGGCAGCCAGGCCTGGCCGAGCAAATCGGCGAACGAAAAGGCAGCAAAAGAGTTCGAAATCATCCCCGAACCCATATATATCGAAACCGGGCTGCGCGCCGCCCTGGCGCGTGACCTGAGCATGCCGGCTGAAGAATTGGATCTGGCGGCGCGCCTGCTGGATACCGGCGGCCTGTGGCCCGCGCATGCTTCCAAAAAGGTGAGTGAAAAATTGCCGGCCTGGCTGCAGATCAGCCCACAGGAGCAAAGCCGGCGCCTGTTTGCCCTGGCGGCGATGTTTCCAACCCAGCTCGAATTGGACCTGGCCCGCCCGGCCGGCTTTAGCGTCTGGCGCTCCGACAAAGGCATGGGGTATCCAAATTTTCTAAACAGCCTGGCCCAGGCCCGGCTGCGCCTGGTGCACCTGCTGGCGCGTCTGCCGCAGGGGCAGTGGTTTGAAATCGATTCAATCCTGCGCTGCCTGCATGGGCTGCAGCCCGGCTGGCTGCCAGAGTTCATTTCGCGCCTTGGCACAGCGTATGCCGCGCAATTTTGGGAAAATGTGCCCGTCTGGGCCAACGTGGCTCGCCGCAAAGTCAACCCAATGGATTACGAAGATTGGGGCAAGGCCTACGGCCCGTTTTATCGGGCCATGCTGACTCACTCGCTGCCCTGGCTGGGCCTGCTGGATGTGGGTCTGCAGGCCGGCAAGCCGGTGGCGGTACGCCTGTCGGAATTCGGAGAGTTTCTGGTAGAGCAGCGCGCCGAATTTCCGCTGCCGGCGCTGAAATCGGAGGCGGCCCCGCTGGCCGTGAATTCTGCCGGGGTGCTGATGCTGGATCTGGAAGCCGCCTCGCTCGATCTGGTCAACCTGGTGGTGCAAATTGCCCTGCCCGAAAACACGGCCCACAGTGCCCCCAGTCCGCACCGTTTGCCCTACCGGCTGAACGATACCCACCTGGGCGCGGCCTTTGAAGCCGGCTGGACGTTGGAGAAGCTGATCAACCACCTGCAGGCTGGGCTGCGCGCGCCACTGCCCGATGCGCTGCGCGCACATTTGCAGCACATTTGGGACCGTTTTGGCCGTTTGCAAATTTATGAGGATATGACCCTGATTGAACTGGCCGATGATTACGCCCTGCCCGAACTGCTGGCTGGCAGCAGCCTGAGCCAGATTTTGCTGTATACTTTTTCGCCGCGGCTGGTGGCGGTGCGCTCCGCCGGCGCCACAGATTTTATTGCCGAGCTGCGCAACAAGGGCTACACCCCGCGGGTGGAAGGTGGCGCGCGTGGCTGAGACGCTTAGCGATATTCTGGAGCAGTATGAGTTTTCCACCCTGCAGGGCATTCTGGCCTATAACGGCTATAAATCGCAGGGGAAGGTCAGCAAAACCGAGCTGGTTCGCATCCTGGCCAACACATTGGTCGATCCGGCCCAGGTGTCTGCCAAGGTTGTGAAGCTTTCCAAAAGCGAACGCGAGGTGCTGGTGGCGCTGCAGCGCCAGTCTGGCGAGGCCAGCCGGGGCGCCATTAGCCGGCGCCTGCACGACCAGAACCTGCTGGACGCGCGCGAGACCCGCCTGGACGTCAATTCCAGCCAGCAGCCCGAGTTTCGCCATGCCGATTCACGATTCCTGGATGAAACCCTGGCGCATTTGCTGGCGCTGGGCCTGGTTTTTGGCCGCCGGTCGCCGGACCCCTGGGGCCGCACCAACAATCTCACCTTCCGCCTGACCCTCAACTATCTCATTCCGCCGGAAATTCTCAAACAACTGCCGCCTCCGCCGCCGCTGGCGCTTGCGTTTGAGGTGCTGCCGCCGCCGGTCGAGCAGTTGGAAAGCTCGGCGCGTATTTTCCAACGCGACCTGTATATTTACTGGAGTTACGTGGACCGCAACCGGCCCGAACTGATCGCCAAGGGGCTGCTGGCCAAGCGCCACCTCACGGCGGTCAACGAAACCTTGCTGCAGCGCGAGACAATTACCACCGGGCAGAGCGAAGCCGATTTTCCGCGCCTGTTGTTCTTGCGCATGCTGCTGATCCAGATGGGCCTGCTGGGTAGCAATGGATCATCGCTGGAAGCGCGCCCGGCTGAAAAGTTTTTTGAGCTGGGGCCGCTGGAGCGTATTCGCCGCACGGCTGAGGCCTATCTGGCGGGCCGCCTGCTGAATGAGATGACCCTGATCCATTCCATCTCCGCCTACGCGGACCGGCTGCTGCCGGTTCCGGACCGCCTGCTGGCGGCACGAAGCGTGATCTCTTCCGCCTTGGGTCTGGTGCGCGGTTGGACCTCCTTCCAAACGCTGATCGGCTATATTCGCGAATCTCATTACGAATTTTTTCTGCCGCGGGTTTATCGCGATGAAAGCTCCAGCGGCTATTATTATGCCCCGCGCCATCCCTATACCGCGGCGGGCAACCCGCTGGGTTGGGAATGGTCGTTTTCGACCACGATGGATGAAAGCGAAGGCTGGCGGCGGGTGGAGGGGCAGCTCATCACCTGGCAGGTGACCCGCCCATTTTACTGGATGGGACTGGTGGATATGGGGGCGCACAAAACGGGGGCAACCGAGCCCGATTGTTTTCAACTCAGCGCGCCCGGGCGCTGGCTGCTGGCGGGCGGCGCGCCCCCCCAGATCCCGGTGGGCGGCGGGCAGGTGGTGGTTCAGCCGGATTTCACCATTCTGGCATTTGACCCGGTCAGTGACGCGGTACTTTACCGCCTGGAAAAGTTTTCGCGGCGGGTTTCCACCGAACGGGCCATTCTATTCCGCTTATCGCAGCCGTCGGTGTATGCCGGCCAGCAGGCCGGCTGGGATGCGCCGCGCATTCAGACTTACCTCGAAGAGCTTTCGCGCCAGGCGCTGCCGGCGAACATTGCCCGCACCCTGGCCGAATGGCAAACGGTGCACGAGCGCATTCGCATTTACCCGCGGGTGAATGTGCTGCATGCCAGCCCGGCCGACCTGGATGCGCTGGCTGCCAACGCCAAAACCGCGGATCTGCTGGCGCGCCGGGTTTCGAGCGAGGTGGTGGTACTGCCCGCGCAACACAAGCCGGCCGCGATGAAGAAGCTGTTGGTAGAGTTGGGCTGGTGGCCGGTGATCACCCCGCCAACGGGGGGGCTGCCGAAGCGCTCGGTGCAGGTGGATGGCGAAGGCCGCCTGACTTTTGTGCAGGCCCGGCCCGGGCTCTACCTGCGCGCGCACCTGGCGCGCTTTGCCGAACCGGAAGGAGAGGGCTACCGCCTGACCCCCGCCTCCGTGCGGCGCGCAGTGAATGCCGGATTGACCGCAGACGCGGTGATCAACCTGGTGCGGGAAGTGCTGGACCGGCCGCTGCCGTCCGAACTGGCCCAGCGGGTGCTGGCGTGGTCTGGCTTTTTTGGCCAGGTGGATGCGGAAGAATTGACCGTGCTGCGGTTTAAAAATTCCGCCGCCCTCACGGAGTTCCGCCGCGACCCGCAGTTGGCCGAACTGTTGCGCCCGCTGCGCGCCGAAGAGATCGAGCGCCTGGCGCTGGTGCGCCCCAAAGATGTGGAAAAACTGCGCCGCCGGCTGACCGAGCTGGGCGTGGAATGGAAGGATTGAATTGCGCATCACTTGCTTTACCGCCCTACCTCTTTTATCCCCCGGCCTACCTGCCCACCTGCCCGAAGGGGCAGGTGGGAGCACGTGGTCAACCTAAAAAAAGGAACCCAAAAATATGATTGGAATGGAACACCGCTTAGCGGAATTTATCGCCCCGGCCGGGCGCAGCCTGATTCTGGATACCAGCGCCGGGCTGAGCCTGGGGGTACTGCCAGGCCTGGCGCATTTTGCGCAGGATATCCAACCTTTTGTGGGCCTGGCCAGCGGCCTGGTGTGCAGCCCCGGGCAGATCGGCCGGCTGCAGCCCCTGCACAAAGGCGATGCCGGCCTGCTGGTGCGCATGGATTGGAACAACACCCTGCGCGGCGCAGATTTTACCCTGCCCCCCACCACCCCGCAGCGCGTGGCGCTGCTGACCGCCGCCGATGCGCTGGACCTGGGCGCGTGCGGCATGGTGACCACCATTTTGCTGGGCTACGATGAGGAGGTCGAAGCCGCCTCGATCCGTGCCACGGTGCAGTTGGCGCTGAGCGGCAAGCCGCTGGGCCTGCCGTTGGTGGCGGAGGTGCGCCCCACCGGCCCGCGCGTGGCCCTGTTTGGCAAGGCGGTGGAGCTAGGCGCCTCGTATGCGCTGGAAGGCGGCGCGGATGTGATTGTGGTGCCGCACCCCGGCAAGGCCTCGCTGGCCACCCTGGGCAAATTCGTCAGCGTGCCCTGGTTCGTCAAACCCACCAGCCTGCAGGCCGCCCAAAGCGAACTGGCCGAAGCCCTCTCCGCCGGCGCCGCCGGCCTGTGGCTGGACCACGCCGTCTTCGCCCTGCCCGACCCACTGGATTTTCTAACCCATTTGCGGAGTTTTCAGCCAGCGGGGCTGGCTGAAAACTCCGCTATTCAATCCGCTCCCCTTCCTCTTCACACCCCATCGGGTGGCCGAAGCGGCGGGGAAGGGGCCGGGGGATAGGTACTCTTCATGCAAACTGGAACCCAAATTCGCTTGGAGCGCCTGTTCAACCGCCGCGGCGACGGGCGCGCGGTGTGCGTGGCCGCCGACCACGGCTATATGAGTGATGTGACCGACAACGTGGTGCGCCTGCGCCCCATCACCGAAACCGTCATCCGCGGCGGGGCCGACGGCATTTTGATGAGCCCCGGCCAGGCCATGCGCCTGGCGCCGCTCTTCCAGGGGCGAGACGGCCCGGCCCTGATTGTGCGCGCGGATTGGATGAACATGCCGCGCCTGGGTGGGGCCAACCTGACCAACGCGGTGCCGCAGCGCCACCTGGTGCACCAAAAGGTGCTGACCGCCGAGCAGGCGCTGGCGCTGGGCGCTACCGCCATCACCATTTACCTGTTCGTGGGCTACAACGACGACGTGGAGGCCAAAGGCATCGCATCCTGCGCGCAGTTCGCCAGCGAGTGCCGCAAGGTGGGCCTGCCCTGCATTATGGAGCCGCTGGCGGTGGGCGGGCAGGTAACCGGGGCCAACCAGGTGGACCTGCTGACGCTGGGCGCGCGCATGTGCGTGGAGCTGGGCGCGGACGCGCTCAAGATCCCCTACACCGGCGACGTGGAGAGCTTCCGGCATTTGATCGAGGTCTCGCAGGTGCCGGTGCTGGTGCTGGGCGGGGCGCGCAGCCCCTCGGACCGCGACGCGCTGGAGCTGTTCGGCGAAGCATTGGAGGCGGGCTGCTCGGGCTGCCTGATGGGCCGCAATGTGACCAAGGCCCCCGACCCAGAGCAGTTGATGCGCCAGATGGTGCAACTGGCCCACGACGGTTATAGTGTGGATGAGGCGCTGCGCGGCGAGCAGTGGGACAAAGTGCGCCTGCGGGTGGTCACCAGCAAGTGTACCGGCTGCGAGTTGTGCGTCACCGCCTGCGTGGGCGCGCAGGATGAAGGCGAATTTGGCGCGCACCTCGCGCGCTTGAGCATTCAGACCCAGGGGTTGGGGCAGCACAAGGTGCTGTACTGCACCCTGTGCAAGAAGTGCATCGAGGTCTGCCCGACCGCGGCCTTACAATGGCACGCCGAAACCGGCGCGGTGCAGTTGATTGCCGAGAACTGCACCGCCTGCGGCAAATGTGTCGATATCTGCCCGACGCACGTGGTGCTGCAAAGCGATACGGGCATCACCTTCGCGGACAAGGCCCTACCCTGGCTGCCGGTGATTTGCGACCTGTGCGGCGGCGCTCCCGCCTGCGCCATGATCTGCCCCACCGGGGCGATCACTGTGGATGAAAGGAAGAGGATTATTTAACCACGGAGACACGGAGGACACTGAGAAAGAAATATATTTCAAACTCCGTATCTCCGTGGTGAATAACGAACTATGAACCTCAAGAATAGCGGCTATTGCGATTGTGTATTGCGCGTGGATGTGAGCAGCGGGGAGACCCGCAGCGAACCCCTGCCGGAGCCGGCCGTGCGCCTGCTGTTGGGCGGCAAGGGGCTGGGCGCTTACTACCTTTATCATGAACTGCGCCCCGGCACCGACCCGCTGGGACCGGACAACCTGCTGATCATCCACACCGGCCCGCTGACGGGCACCACCGCGCCCACCGCCGGGCGCTTTGGCAGCACCACCAAGTCTCCCGCCACCGGCACCTATTCCGATGCCTACTGCGGCGGGTTCTTTGGCCAAACCCTCAAGTACGCCGGCTACGACGCGCTGATCTTTTCAGGCGCGGCACCGGCCCCACTGCTGGTGGTGATCGAGAACGGCGTGGCGAGCCTGCTGCCCGCCGCCGACCTGTGGGGCAAAACCATCCCCGAGACGGTGGCAGCGCTCAAGCAGCGTTACCCGGAAGCGGGCTGGCAGAGCCTGGTGATCGGCCCGCCGGGGGAAAAGCTGTGCAACATCGCCGGCATCTTTAATGAAACCCGCGCCCTGGCGCGCGGCGGGGTGGGGGCCGTGATGGGCAGCAAGCGCATCAAGGCCATCCTCGTACGCGGCAGCGGCACGGTGAAAGTGCACGACCGCGCCGCCTTCGACCGCGCCAACCAGTTGGCCTACCGCGCCGTGCGCATGTCCAGCTCCATTTCGCGCCTGAAGGTGGAAGGCACCGCCAATATTCTGGAATTTATCAACATGGTGGGGGCGCTGCCCACACGCAACTTCCAATCCGGGCAGTTCGCCGGCGCGGATGAGATTTCGGGCGATGCCTGGAAGAAGCAGAGTTGGAAGCGCGACTACGCCTGCTTTGGCTGCCCGATCAACTGCTCCAAGGTGACGCGCGAAGTGGACGGCAAAGTATTGGAAGGGCCGGAGTTTGAAACGATCTATGCCCTGGGTTCCAACTGCGCCATCGCCGACCAGGATGCCATCATCCGCATGGCGCTGTTGTGCGACGAATACGGTATCGATACGATCAGCGCGGGGGCGGTGGTGGCCTTTGTGATGGAGGCCCATGAAAAGGGCATCATCCCCGCCGCCGACCTGGACGGGCTGGAGCCACGCTTTGGCGACTGCCGCACGGCGTTGACCCTGATCGAGAAGATGGCCAAAGTGGAGGGCTGCGGGGTCTGGCTGAACGCGGGCGTGGCCAAAATTGCCGAACGCTACCCGGCTGCCAAACCCTTTGCCATGCACGTCAAAGGGCTGGAGATGCCTGCCTACCACCCCAACGCCGCCAAGGGCATGGCCCTGGGCTACGCCATCTCCGAGCGCGGCGCCTGCCACCTGCGCGGCGCGCCGCTGACCGAGGTACTGGGTGGGGCCGACCCGCTGACCATCACCGGCAAGGCGCGCCTGTTCCGCGACCACCAGTCGGAGAGCGCGCTGTATAACAGTGTGGTGCTGTGCCACTTCCCCAGCTTTGGCATGACCCTGAAGGAACTCTACCAACTGGTGAACGCCACCACCGGGTTTGAGATTGCCGATGTGCACGAGTTTGAGAAGATCGGCGAGCGCATCAACACCCTGTGCCGGTTGTTCAACACGCGCGAGGGCTTTGCGCGCCCGCAAGATACACTGCCAGAGCGCAACCTGCGCCAGCCCATGCCCGACGGCCCGGCGCGCGGCCAGGTGGTGGAACTGGACCCGATGCTGGATGAGTATTATGTCCTGATGGGCTGGAATGCCAACGGTGAGCCGCTGCCGCAAACGCTGGAGAAGCTGCTTCCCGGCCTGGTGTAGGCTGGAAAGGGTTAGTTTTTAAGTCTATGGGTTCAAATTTGCACGATGTGCAAATTTGAACCCATAGACTATGACTTTGAGTCTAAGCGCAGGCATGTTCCGGGCGGTTGGCCAGCCAATCTTCCAGGGTGGCCAGGCACTGCGGGCGCTGGCGGCTGCGCACCAGAAAACCGGCGCCGTGCTGTGGCATGGGGTCCTGGTCGATGGGTTGGTAGCGCAGATCCACGCTCCAGCGCACGTGGTTGGCTTTGTTGGCTGTGGAGGAATGGATCAGGCGGTCGTTAAAGATGATCGCCCCGCCGGCTTCCAGCGGAATCACCACCACCTCTTTCTGGTGACCCTGCACATGCTGCGCATCCAGCTCGGCATAGCCCGTGCCGCTGTAGACTTCTTTGTGGTGGCTCAACACGCGGCGGGTGTGGGTGCGCGGAATGATGTGCAGGCAGCCGTTTTCCAGGGTGGCATCGACGATCGGAATCCACACCGTGAGCACCGGGGAAGCCTTGGCATCGGGCCAGTAGCTTTTATCCTGGTGCCAGGGCACAATCCCCGCCGCCACTTTGGGCACCTTGGGGCGCACGTTATAGACCGGGTTGGCAAAAATTTCGGGCCCCAGCAGGCTTTCGACCGCATCGAGAATTTTAGGGTTGCACATCAACTGGTAATAGCCGGGCAGCCGGTCGCGCCACGAGCGCCCGTAGCGCAGAAAATCCTGATCGTTGAGGTTCTCAAAGAGGCGCGCCAGGCGCGTTTCAAACGGCTCGTGTTCAAAACGGTTGGTGATCAGGCCGTCGGCGAGCAAGGCGCTGGCGATCGTTTCCACCTTTTGCTGCATGGCCGCGCGCACGGGGGCCAGGTCTGTAGGGGTGAGCAAATGCGGCAGCACCAGGTAGCCTTCGGTCTGGTACGTCTCAATTTGGGCGGGGCTCAGGCTGCCCGTGAGCGTGTGGGGGTTCGTGTCCATCAGTAAATCCTCTGTTTTGCGGGCGTAGCGATAATTCGGCGCCGCACAGACGCAGGCGGAGACGGCGCCGGTGGAAAACCAGAGTATAGCGCAACGCGCTCGAATCGTGTGCGCAGGTGTATCACTTTTTACCACGATTACCGATATCTGTGTTATGTTTAGGAAAAGAACTGTAAAATAATGGAAACAAATGTTTTTCCTGGCAAGCGAATACAAAAAGGCCCTATTTTCCCACGAGGCTTAAGCATAATACAACCCAAAAAACAAGATAAGCTTATGAGCGAAGAAACGGAACTCCGGACAACTTTTGAACGCAGCGTGGCCTTGTGCATGGCGTTTGTATGCGCCATCAGCCTGCTGGCGATTGCCGGGTGGTGGTTCAACTTGCCGCTGCTGGCCGCTTTCCGTCCCGAATTCATTCCCATGGCTCCCAGTACCGCGGGGTTATTCCTGGGGCTGTGCGGCGCCGCGCTTCTCTACAGAGTTTATTCAGCCCGGCGCGGCATAAGGCTGCTGGTTCAGGCCGGCCTGCTGGGGCTGGGGCTGATTGTTTTCATCCTGGCACTGCGCCACTTTACCGGGCTCGGACCCGATCTCGAACAAATGCTCGTGCCAAACCCTGCCTTGTTTAGAGAGATTGAGACCGCCCGGATCTCCCCGCTGACGGCCCTGGGGTTCTTTTTGGTGATCCCGGCCTCTCTTTTGCTAACCGGGCGCGCGCCGGGCCAGCGTTCAAAGAGCGGGGCCGCTGCCCTCGCATTGGTTGTTTTAATCTTCAGTGGTTTAATTCTTCTGAGCTACCTGTACGGGGGGCCGGCTTTTTATGGGAGCACACTCATACCGGTGGCCTTCGGTACCGCGCTCTCATTTTTGTTCCTCAGCCTGGGGCTGCTGATGACCGCCGGACCCACCTGCTGGCCCATCCGAATGTATGTGGGTTCTTCGCTCAATGCGCGCTTGATGCGGATCATCATACCGGCTTCGATCGCAATTGTGCTGCTCCAGGGTATGCTCAATACCGTTTCTACACCCTGGGACATCAATCCCGCGTTAAGAGTGGCGGTCGTGGGGCTTGTGGCGTTCTCGGTTTTCATGCTGGTTATTTCCCTCGTTGTACAAAACATCAGTAAAGAAATTGAACGCAGCGATCAGGCGCGTCAGATCGCGGAAAATGCCCTGATCGAAGAACGCAATCTGCTGGTCACTTTAATGGATAACGTTCCGGATATGATTTACTTCAAAGATGCAGAAAGCCGCTTTATCCGCTCCAATCTGGCGCACGCCAGGCGCATCGGCGTGGGCGCCCCGGATCAGCTCATTGGTAAAACGGACTTTGACATATTTGGGGAAGAACATGCCCGGGCAGCTTATGAAGATGAGCAGGCCATCATCCGCTCCGGCCAACCGCTGGTGGCCAAGGAGGAAATGGAGAACTTTCTGGATGGACATATATTATGGGTGTCCACCACCAAAATGCCACTGCGCAACCAGCATGGACAGATTGTGGGAACCTTCGGTATTTCGCGCGATATCACCGCTCACAAACAGACCGTAGAGGCGCTGCGCGAGAGTGAAGAGCATTTCCGCAGTCTGTACGAGAATATACCCACCGGCATGTACCGTACCTCACCCGATGGACAGATCCTGATGGCGAACCCTGCCCTGGTCAAAATATTGGGGTATGCAAGCTTTGAAGAACTATCCAAACGCAACCTCGCCGCGGAAGGTTACAAGCCAGAATATCCGCGCGAGGAATTCAAAGAAAACCTTGAACGGAATGGCAATTTACTCGGCCTTGAATCCGCCTGGAAACGTAAAGATGGTTCATTTGTTTACGTACGCGAAAACGCGCGCCTGGTGACGGACGAAAATAACCAGCCCTGCTATTACGAAGGGACGGTAGAAGATATCACCCAACGCAAGCAGGCGGAGGAGGCGTTACGCAAGAGCGAGTCATCCTTACAGGCCATTCTTTCTTCCACCGCGGACGGAATTTTAGCGGTCGGCAGTGAAAATGAGGTGCTGTATGCCAATGAACGTTTTGCCGAGATCTGGCGAATCCCGTACGAGGTGATGACCAGCAAGAATGACTCGATCTTGATTCAGCACGTGGTGGATCAACTGAACGATCCGCAAAGTTTTCTCAAACAGGTGCGGGATCTTTACCAATCTCACGAGGAAAGTTTTGATACCCTGAATTTTAAGGATGGCCGAGTATTTGAGCGGCTTTCTCATCCATTGATTGAAGGGGCAAACGTTTTGGGTCGGGTCTGGTCATTTCGCGATATCACCCAGACCCGGCAGATAGAAGAAAAGCTGGAGAAGGAACGGATCCTGCTGCGCACGCTGATTGATAATATTCCTGACCGCGTTTATGTGATGGATGTTCAAGGCCGTAAGATTATTTCGAACCTGGCAGACTGGCGCGCTTCCGGGGGAAAAACGATGGAGGATGTCATCGGAAAGACGGATTTGGATATGTATCCGCTTGAATTGGCAAAGAAATTCTGGGCGGTTAACATGGATGTGATTGGTTCCGGAACCTCAATCATCAATCGCGAAGAACCCGGGCTCGATCCCGAGGGCAACCCGGTCTGGATATTGTCATCCAAGGTACCGCTGCTGGATGGCCAGGGAAAAATCGCAGGCTTGGTGGGGGTTGGGCGCGATATCACTGACCGTAAACGACTGGAGGAGGAGATTCGCAGTCTGTCATTGACCGATGAACTCACCGGGTTGTACAACCGCAGGGGCCTCAGCCTGCTGGCCGAACAAGAGATGAAATTAGCCTACCGCATGAAACGCGCCATGTTGTTGTTCTTTGGCGATGTAGACGGCCTGAAGGGGATCAACGACTCGCAGGGGCATGCCCAGGGCGACCTGGCATTGCAGGAGATCGCCACCATCTTGAAGGAAAATTTTCGCGAGTCGGATATTCTGGCGCGTATGGGCGGGGATGAGTTTGTAGCTCTGGCACTGGACGCCTCCGTGGACAGCACTGAAATCCTGACCTGCCGCATCCAGGCTGCCCTGGATGCGCACAACCAGCCCGCAAAACAGGGCTGTCATCTGTCGCTCAGCATCGGCGTTGCGCGCTACGATCCTGAGTTGCCCGCTACCGTGAGTGAATTGATCTCCCAGGCCGACGAACGCATGTACCAGCAGAAGCAAGCCCGGAAAGGGAAAAAGTAGGCCGGGGTTTCTGGCGCACCCATGCGCATACGCCGCTCTTTTGGGAGAAGATACCCCATTTGGATAGTACAAAAATCACAGATTTCAGGTAGGATTCCTGTTGTAAGTCGTCGGACAATGTTGTATAACTTACTATCACGATTTTTTTAAGGTATATGGCTGAACCGCCGCAGAACAGCGTCGGGCGCTGGTTCATCGGAAATCGATGGGGTTTGCGCTCAATTTGTTTGCTAAAGAATGGTTCGATACGCCGATTGAAGCACATCCACAGTTTTGCACACCGGAGTTGGGCACATGCCGCCTGAATACCCACAGAAGGCCGTTCGCATTTCTCCCAAACGTTCTTTCAATTGGAAAAACCTGCTTTTTAATGCGGTAATGCCCGTCTCGGGGATGCTCGCGGCTTTGTTGATCGGCGCCGTGATGCTGCTCTTGCTTAAAGTAAACCCGCTCACCGCGTATGGCGAAATGATCGGCGGCGCGTTGGGCAGTGTTTCAGGCATCACCCAAACACTGGTCAAGGCCACCCCGCTGCTGCTGGTGGGGTTGGGCATCTGCATCGCCTTCCGCGCCAGTGTGATTAATATTGGCGGCGAAGGGCAGATCATTGTAGGGGCGCTGGCGGCCACCTGGTTCCCGCTTGCTTTCCGCACCTGGCCCGGCTGGCTATTGATCCCCTGCACATTGTTGGTGGGGTTTCTGGCGGGGGCGGTGTGGGGTTTCATTCCCGGCATTCTCAAAGCCCGGCTGAAGGTCAACGAAATTCTGACCACGGTGATGATGAACGCCATTGCCCTGCAGTTGATGAATCTGATGATCCGCACCGTTTTGATGGACCCGGCGGGGATCAGCTCAGGCACGTATCTGGCGCAGTCGGAGCGGCTGCCAGAACAGGTGTGGCTGACGCGCCTGGTGCCGCAAACGCTGCTGCACACCGGCACGATCATCGCCGTGGTGCTGGCAGTGATCGTCTATATTTTCCTGTGGCGCACCACCATCGGCTATCGCATCCGCGCGGTGGGGCTCAATCCGGATGCCTCACGCTTTTCCGGCATCAACGTGCCCTTCTACCAGGCGCTTTCGCTTACCCTGGCGGGCGGCCTGGCCGGTGTGGCCGGGGCGGTGGAGGTAATTGGCGTGCAGCACCGCCTGTTGGAAGGCATTACCAGCGGTTACGGTTTTTCGGGGATTGTGGCGGCCCTGTTTGGCGGGCTGCACCCGCTGGGCACCATCCCCGCGGCCATTTTGTTTGGCGGCCTGCTGGTGGGCGGCGATAAAATGCAGCGCGCCGTGCAGGTGCCCAATTCGCTGATCGATGCCATTTTGGGGCTGGTGGTTTTGTTTGTGGTGGGCTCGGCGCTGTGGTCGCGTCGCTGGGCGGCGCGCCGGCTGATGGCGGCGGTGAAGGGCGAGGAGGCCAGGTCATGAACGACGTGTTTTCGCTGGGCGTGATCGCCGGAATTCTGACTTCGGCCATTCGCCTGGCCACTCCTTATCTGTACGCGGCCATCGGCGAGGCCTTTGGGCAGAGCGCCGGGGTGGTAAACCTGGGCGTGGACGGGATTATGTTGATCAGCGCCTACGCTTCGTTTTTTGTGGTGCTCAATACCGGCAATATCTGGTTGGGCCTGCTGGCGGCGGCGGTAGTGGGGCTGCTGATGGGCCTGCTGATGTCGCTGATCAGCGTCACCTTCAAGGCCGAACAGGGTATCAGCGGCATTGGCCTGTATATGTTCGGGTTGGGCCTATCTAGCCTGCTGTTTAAGACTACCATCGGCACCGTCAAGACGGTCACCGGCTTCCAGCCGGTTAAAATCCCGCTGCTGGGCGATATTCCGGTGGTCGGCGAAATTTTTTTCCAGCACAGCCTGCTGGTTTACGGCGCTTTTCTGCTGGTGCCGCTGGCCTGGTGGGTGTTGGAAAAAACCACCTGGGGCCTGCAAATTAAAGCGGTCGGGCAAAACCCGGCCGCCGCCGACTCGCTGGGCGTGAACGTGGACCGGGTGCGCTATTTCAGCGTGTGCCTGGGTTCCATTCTGGCAGGCATTGCCGGCGCTTCGCTTTCGATTTCTCTCTTGAACCTGTTTCAAGATAACCTGACCGCCGGGCAGGGTTTTATCGCGGTGGCCCTGGTGTATTTTGGCGGATGGAAGCCGCTGGGCATTTTGGGTGGGGCGCTGTTGTTCAGCACCGTGAATGCATTCCAACTATGGATGCAGGTGCTGGGCGTAAAAATTCCCTCCGATGTCGCCATTATGCTTCCCTATCTTCTGACAATCGCGGCTCTGGCAATCTCGATTAACCGGGTGCGCCAGCCGGCTGCATTGAACAAGCCTTTTGAAAGAGGCGAGAGTTAATCCCCAATTTTTGTTCCAGGAGGACAGAATGAGTTTTAAGCGTTTGCTCGTAGCTATGGTATTGCTGGCAGTGCTCGTCACTGCCTGCAGCCCGGCGGCTTCGTCGGGTACATCGGGTAAGTTCCGCATCGCCGTGATCATGCCCAGTGCGATCACCGACGTGGCATTCAGCCAGTCGATGTGGGACGCATTGAAGGCCGTTCAAAAAGATATGGGCGGCGAAACGGCCCTGGAACTGAAATACTCTGAGAATATGTTCAAGGTTCCGGATGCCGCGGCAGCCATTCGCGACTACGCCACCCAGGGCTTCAATGTGGTCATCGCCCACGGTTCGCAGTACGGCGCCTCGGTCCAGGAAATCGCCAAGGACTTCCCCAAGGTGACCTTTGCCTGGGGTACCGATGTCAACACCTTTGGTCTGCCCAACGTGTATGCCTACACGGCGGCTGCTGAAGAAGGCGGCTACATTAACGGCGTGCTGGCAGCCAAGCTGACCAAGAGCAAAGTGATTGGCGTGACCGGTCCGGTGGAAGTGGGCGATGCCAAGACCTACATCGACGGCTTCGTGCAGGGTGTGGCCTCGGTGGATCCGGCGATTAAGGTCTCCAAGACCTGGACCGGCTCGTTCTCCGACGTGGCGCTGATGACCGAAGCGGCCAAGACCCACATCGCCGCCGGCGCAGACATCCTCACCGGTTCGTCGCAGTCCGTGGTCGGCTCCATTGGCGCCGCCAAGGACAAGGGCACCATTCTGTGGTTCGGCACCCAGCAGGATCAGTCCTCCCTGGCCCCCAAACTGGTAGTCGCCAGCCAGGTGTATGATTGGACCCTGATGCTCAAAGAGATCATCACCAAGAACAAAGCCGGCACGCTGGGCGGTGTTCAATACACCCTGCAGCTCAAAAACGGCGGTTTGAAAATCGCCTATAACACCGGCTACTCGCTGCCCGCGGATGTCAAAGCCGCCGGCGATAAGGCGATCGAAGGCGTTAAGGGCGGCACCATCAAGGTGAACCCCTAAACGGTTGTCCCGGGGTGCTGCCGCCGGTTGCCCGGCGGCAGCACCCCACACAAGTTTATTCTTTCCCCTTTGAGGTTGGACTATGGCATCTGCGACCCCGGCCAAAGAAAATTTACGCATCAACCGTGTGGAAATGTGCAACATTATCAAGCGGTTCCCGGGGGTATTGGCGAACGATAAGGTTTGTTTTGATGTCAACGCGGGCGAGGTGCACGCCCTGCTGGGTGAAAATGGCGCCGGAAAAAGCACCCTGATGCGCCAGTTGTACGGCATGTATCGCCCTGACGCGGGCGATATTCTGATTAACGGCCAGCCGTATGTCTTCAGCTCACCAGCCGACGCGATTAAAGCCGGAATTGGCATGATCCACCAGCATTTTATGCTGGTGCCCACACTGACGGTGGCCGAAAATGTGGCGCTGGGGCTCACCTCCAGCCGCGAGCCCATGCTGGACCTGGATAAAGTCGCCAGCAAAATTGTGGAGTTGGCCCAGGTTTACGGCTTGAAAGTGGACCCGACCAACTACGTCTGGCAGCTTTCGGTAGGTGAGCAGCAGCGCGTGGAGATTATTAAGGCGCTCTACCGTGGGGCCAGCCTGATCATTCTGGATGAGCCCACCGCCGTGCTGACGCCGCAGGAAGTGAACGATTTGTTCGTCACCCTCAAGCGCATGGTGAGCGAGGGGCATGCCCTGATTTTTATTTCCCACAAACTGCACGAGGTGATGGCGATCAGTGACCGGGTGACGGTGCTGCGCGACGGGCGCATTATTGGCACTTGCCAGACGCGCGACGTGACCCGCAACGACCTGGTGAAAATGATGGTGGGGCGCGAGGTTAAGCCGCTGAACCCCCAACCACTGCATTCCGGCGCGGCGCGCTTAAACATTCAGGGGCTTCGCGCCATGGGCGACCGCGGCACCGAGGCGCTGCGCGGGATCGACCTGCAAATTCATGCCGGTGAAATCGTGGGCCTGGCGGGTGTTTCTGGCAACGGGCAGCGCGAACTGGCCGAATGCCTGGCGGGCGTGCGCAAGGCTACCCACGGCGTGATCCTGCTTGACGAGCAGGATACGGTGCACATGCCGTTGAAAAAGCGGGTGGAGGCGGGCCTGGCCTTTATTCCCGAAGAACGCATGCGCGACGGCGCCATTCGCGAATTTTCGGTGCAAGAAAATGTGTTCCTGCACGATCACGCCTCACCGAAATTTACCCGCGGCATTTTCCTCGATTTTGCGCGCATGTCGGCCTTTGCCAGCGAACTGGTGAAAAATTTCAGCGTGAAAACCCCCGGGTTGGACACCCCGATTAAGAATTTGTCCGGCGGCAACATTCAAAAGCTGATCATGGCGCGCGAACTGGCGCGCCGGCCCAAGGTTTTGATCGCCGCGCAGCCCACGCGCGGCGTGGATATTGGCGCCACCGAGTATATTCACCAGCGCCTGCTGCAGCAGCGCGAATCCGGTACGGCTATATTTTTGATCTCTGAAGATCTGGATGAAATACGCTTCCTTTCGGACCGCATCGCGGTGATTTACGAAGGAAAGATTATTGGTGTGGTCGAGCGTGACCAGGCCACGGTCGAGCAGATCGGCTTGATGATGGCCGGGATCTCGATGGCCGAAACACTGCGTTAACCGTTATTGATTGGAGAGAATGCATGGAGCGATTTGGATATGTGCGCGCAACTTCGGTGAGCCATGCGCTGGCCCTGTTGAACGAAGCGGGCTGTAAAAGCCGGCCCCTGGCGGGTAGTACCGATTTGATGCTTCAATTACGCTACGCGCCGGGCCTGTGTGAGCGGGTGGTAGATATTTCCCTGATCCCCGAACTGCACCGCATTGAGCGCCAGGGCGACCGGGTGGTAATTGGCGCGGCGGCGACCTTCAGCGAGGTGCTGGAAAGCCCGCTGGTGGCACAGAACGCCGCCACCCTGGTAGAGGCCTGCCGCCAGGTGGGAGCGGTGCAGATTCGCAATATGGGCACGCTGGGCGGCAATGTGGCCAATGCCGCCGCCTGTGCCGATTCGCTGCCCGCGTTGATCTGCCTGGATGCGCTGGCGCATGTTAGCACGCCGCAGGGCGAGCAGACCCTGGCGGTGAGTGACCTGGTGGTGGCACCCAACCGCACCATTTTGCCTGAGGGCGGGCTGCTGACGGCGCTGAGTTACCCGGTTCCCACCCCCGGCAGCCGCAGTGTTTTTCTCAAGCTGGGACGGCGCAATGCCATGGCCATTTCACGCCTGACGGTGGCGGCCCTGGGCCGCCTGGATGCAGCCGGACGGGTGGCCGAAGTGCGCCTGGTGGCCGGTTCTGCCACCCCGCACATTGCGCGCCTGAGCGCAGTGGAGCGCGAATTGCTGGGGCGCACCCCCGGCGCGGAGCTGTACCAGGCTGCCGGCGAGCTGGCTGCCGCTGAAATGGTGCACCAGGCTGGCTGGCGCTGGTCCTCTGAATTTAAAGTGCCGGCCCTCACCGCAATGACCGCGCGCGCTATGGAACAAATATTTGGACCTCTGGTTGCGAATGTGGGCGAGGAAGCATGATTATCGAATTTACGGTCAATCAAAAAGCGGTGCGGGTGGATGTGCCCGCCGATACTTCTTTATTGGTAGTGCTGCGCGACCATCTGGGCCTGACCGGCACCAAAGAAGGCTGCTCGGTGGGCGAGTGCGGCGCCTGCTCGGTGCTGCTGGACGAGCGTCTGGTCAATTCCTGCCTCATCCTGGCGGCTCAGGCCGGCGGGCGGCGCGTGGTCACAATTGAGGGGGTGTGCAACCCGGATGGCAGCCCCAGCGACCTGCAGCAGGCATTTATTCAATACGGCGCGGTGCAGTGCGGTTTCTGCATTCCCGGCATGGTGCTGGCGGGCGAGGCACTGTTGGCGGCCAACCCGCGCCCCAACCGCCTGCAGATCCGCGCGGCGATTGCCGGCAACCTGTGCCGCTGCACTGGCTACCAGCAGATTGTGGATGCCATTCAAGCTACCGCCGTGCGACGGCTTGACGTAGGAGAAAAATAACCATGCCTGAGAAACAATTTATCGGTAAACCGATCAACCGCGTGGATGCGCTGGATAAGGTATTGGGCACAGCGAAATATGTGGGCGATTACCACCTGCCGGGGATGCTGGTGGCGCGCACCCTGCGCAGCACGCTGCCGCACGCGCGTATTCTCAAGGTGGATGTGGCCGCGGCGCTCAAAGTGCCGGGAGTGCTGGCGGCGATCACCTGTGAAGATTTTATCGACCACGGGCGCTTTGGTTTCCCTGTGACGGATATGTTTATGCTGGCCTACCAGCGCGTGCGCTATGTGGGCGATGGCATCGCCGCGCTGGCGGCCGAAAATGAGGCCGCGCTGGAGGCCGGGCTGGCCGCGGTGGTGGTGGAACTGGAAGAACTGCCGGGCGTGTTCGACCCCCTCACCGCGCTGGAGCCCGGCGCCGCGATTGTCGGCGAGCAGCCGCGCGATGCCGCGCAGTTGCCGCGCGGCAACCTGCTGACGCAGTACGTGGTGCGCAAGGGCGACCCGCAGGAAGAACTGGCGCGCTGCCCCGTGACGATTGAAGAAGATTACAGCACCATGCACCAGGAGCACGCCTACCTGGAAACCGAGGGGGCGCTGGCGGTGCCCAGCCTGGACCGCTCCGGCGTAACCCTGTATGCCCCCTGCCAGAGCCCGTTCATCAACCGCGGCAACCTGGTGCGCACCCTGGGCCTGGGCGAGGAAAATATCCGCGTGATTCAGCCCGCGGTGGGCGGCGCGTTTGGCGGCAAAGACGACCTGATGTACCAGATCTCTGGCCAGGTGGCCAAACTGGCGCTGCTGACCGGGCGCCCGGTGCGCATGATCCTGCCGCGCGAAGAATCGCTGATCGCCTCTTATAAGCGCGACGCGATGCACATGCACGTGCGCCTGGGCGCCGATCTTAACGGCAGACTGCGCGCCAGTCAGATCCATGCCGTGGTCGACAGCGGCGCGTATGCCAGCATCACCCCCTTCACCGCCTGGCGCTCCAGCATTCATGCCATGGGGCCCTATCGCTACGATGCCTGCCATGTAGACACGGATGTGGTCTACACCAACAACGGCTACGCGGGCGCTTTTCGTGGCTTTGGCAACACCGAAGTCTGCGCGGCGATTGAACAGGCCATGGATGAACTGGCGCTCAAACTGAAACTGGACCCGATCGATTTTCGCCTGCAAAACTGCCTGCGCCCCGGCGATACCACCCCGCACGGCCAGCCGCTGGGCGAAGATGTCGCGCTGGTGGAATGCCTGGAACAGGTGCGCAAACTTTCCGATTGGGACCGCAAGCGCGCGGCCAATGCACCGCAGGCTGCCGCAGCGCGGCCCGGAGAATTGCGCCGCGGCATTGGCGTGGCGGCGGTCTTTCACGGCATGTCGCTGGGCGCCGAAGGGGTCGATTTCGCGGTCGGCACGCTGACGGTCAATGATGACTACAGCCTGACGCTGACCTCCGGCCTGACCGATTACGGCACCGGGTCGCGCACCGTCTTTACCCTGATCGCCGCCGAAACGTTGGGGCTCCAGCCCGCGCGCTTTAAAATGCCCCGCCCCGACACCGATTTGAGCCTGGACAGCGGCCCCACGGTGGCCTCACGCGCCACAGTGCTGGGCGGCAACGCCACCCAGGTGACCGCGGAGCGCCTGGCGGGTTTGCTCAACCAGGCCGCCGCCGACCTGCTGGGCTGCCCCACGGCCGCGGTGCTGCGCCACGGCGAATTTTACATTGGGCCTGCCGAAGAGCCGGCCACGTTTGAGCAGGTGGTGGATCACGCCCGTAAGCTGGGCCTGACCCTCTCCAGCCGCGGGCGCTGGAATTCGCCCGATAATCACTGGTCGCTGGAGAAGGGCCAGGGCAAGCCCTATTTTGCCTACCACTACGGGGCGCAGGTGGCCGAGGTGAGCGTGGATACCGGCACAGGCAAGGTGGAGGTGACCGGCATTTGGGCCGCGCACAACACCGGCACCATTATTTTCCCGCAGGGCGCCTATGGCCAGCTCTACGGCGGCATCACCCAGGGCCTGGGGTATGCCCTGATGGAACGCGTGGATTACGACAACGGCTACATTCAGGCCACCAACTTTGACGAGTACCTGATCCCCACCGCGCTGGATGTGCCCGAAATTGTGGGTGCGTTTGTTGAAAAGCCCTTCGCCGCCGGCCCCTACGGCGCCAAAAACCTGGGCGAGCCGGGCATGGTTCCGGCGGCCCCGGCCATCTTAAATGCCATCTTCAACGCCTGCGGGCAGCGCGTGCGCAACCTGCCGGCCAACCTGGAGCGGGTGTTGCTGGGGAAGGATCTGCGCAAGGAAGGTTCGAGCACGGCTTGCAAATTGGGGCTGAATGTGATCGCCGAGCAGCGCTGAACAACACGGGGTGGTGGTGAGATTATGAGGTAAATTATGAAGCAGCGTTCGGTCATTCTTTCCGCTGTCTGGCAGAGCTGACAATCACGGCGCAGGTCCGCGGCACGGCCCTATCCTGCCGGCCGTGAATCAGCAAGGCGGCGGGCGGGGAGTTATTTTTTTGTATCATATCAATAAGTCGTGGGAAATTCTACCCCACCCCCGGCTCCTCCTCAAAATGGGGAGGGGAGAAAGAAATAAGCGGAGATTTTGCCCCGCAACGGGGCAAAATCTCCGCAAACCTCTGTCTACTCCCCCTTCCGCCGCTTCGGCCAACCCGAAGGGGTGCAGGGAAGGGGGGATAGGTCTCCCGCGAATTATTGAGAAGTCTCTTTTTTTGCCCTTTTTGTGCGGCATGCCGCACAAAAAGGGCTTAAATCTGGCTCCCCGCCCTTTTGAGGGGCGGGGCCGGGGGTGGGGTGGGGTGAAATCTCCGAAAAATTGATGCATAGCTGAACAGTTATTATGGTCATCTTGACCCTATTCGGGAGGGCCCACTTGAAACGGTCCATGCGCTGGTATGACTACCTTACGATCAACACCTACGGATTGGGGCTGAGCACCGCCTCGGGAATTTTGACCCCCGTACTGCTGCCGTATCTAATTGTGCAGTTCACGCCGGCGGCCGAAAAGACCACCTATCTGGGCACGCTGCGCTGGGTGGGCCTGACGGTGGCCATGTTCATCCAGCCGCTGGCCGGGCTGCTCAGCGACCGCAGCACCCTGCGCTGGGGGCGCCGCCGCCCCTTTATTTTTGCCGGCGCGCTGCTCAGCGCGCTGTGCCTGCTGTTGGTGGGGCTCTCTTATACCCTTAAAGATGCGCATGGCAGCCTGTTCGGCTGGCCGCTGCCCTTTGCTGTACTCATGGCCGGCTCCATTCTGCAGCAGTTTGCATCGAATATCAGTCAGGGTGCCTTTCAAGCGCTCATCCCAGACCTGGTGCCAGAGCAGCAGCGCGGGCGCGCCTCCGGGGTCAAATCGGTGCTGGAACTGCTGCCGGTGTTCCTGATACTGTTTATCGGCCCGCTGGTGGATCGGGGCCTGGTGTGGTTGGTGGTTGGCGTTGTGATGGCCGGCTACCTGCTAAGCATGCTGGTGACGCTGCGCTTTGTGCATGAAGAACCATTGCGCGGGCAGCCCAGCGCCCCGCTGGCCGAACCGGTTCTGCGCCTGGCGGCGCTGACCGTGATTTTTGTGGGCATTACCCAACTTTCGGTGGCATTGGTTAAATTCAGCGGCGCATTTTTGGCCGGGCAGGGCGCAGCGCTGGAATTGCAGGTGGCGCTGGTGGGCCTGGCGGGCCTGGCGGCCATGGCCGGCTCGATCTTCCTGGGAGTCTACCTGGGCGCCTGGGTGGGCATCGGCGCCGATGCCGCGCAGCACAAAGGCTTTATCTGGTGGGTGATCACCCGCCTGTTGTTTCTGGCAGCGATTGGCTCGATTCAGGGTTTTGCCCAGTACTACCTGAAAGATGTGGTCATGGTTGAAAAACCGGCGACGATGACCACCACCCTGCTGGCGGCGGTGGCGTTTTTCCTTATTCCGGCTGCGCTGGGGGGTGGTTACCTGGCGGACCGGTTTGGGCGCAAGCGCCTGCTGGCCCTGGCCGGGGTGATCGCGGCGGTTGGCACGTTCTTTTTGCTGCTCTCCGGCGCCAACATCCTGCTGATCATCGTCAGCGGCTGTATGCTGGGCCTGGCCACCGGTCTGTTTTATGCCACCAACTGGGCCCTGGGCACCGACCTGGTGCCGCCTGAGGCCGCCGGCAAATACCTGGGCATTTCCAACCTGGCCGGGGCCGGGGCGGGTATTGTGGGCGCCAGCATCGGCGGGCCGCTGGCCGATTTTTTCAACGCGCTGCCTCCGGCAGCAAGCGGCGCGGTGGGTACGCCCGGCCTGGGCTATATTGTGATTTTTGGCCTTTACGGGCTGCTGTTTCTGTTTTCCAGCGCGGCGCTGGTGCGGGTGAAATAAGCCGGCAGGTGATCACCGGCCCACTGGTTTTATTTTATACCAGCATCATGCGCAAGAACGCCTCGACCACGCACGGGTCAAAATGCTTGCCCGACTCGTCGCGGATATGGCGGATCACCTGCGTTTCGGGCCAGGCGCTGCGGTAGGGCCGGTCAGAGCGCAGCGCATCCCACACGTCAATCACCGCAAAAATGCGCGCCGGGTAGGGAATTTGTTCGCCGCGCAAGCCGCGCGGGTAACCCGTTCCATCCCAGCGTTCGTGGTGCGAGTAGGGGATATCCAGTATGGGCTGGAAGTTGGGGATCGAATGCAGCATTTCGTAGGCATAGCCCGGGTGCTCGCGCATAATTTTCAGATCGTCAGCGTCCAGCGGCCCGGGTTTGAGCAGCACGCTGTCGGGTACGCCAATTTTTCCAATATCGTGCAACTGCGCCCCAAAGCGCAGGTGGGATAGTTCCAGCGGAGAATAGCCCAGGGTCACTGCCAGGCGCACGGTCATTTCGGCTACCCGGCTGCCATGGTTTTCGGTCGCGCGGTCGCGCAGTTCCAATGCGCGCCGCCAGCCCTCCACCGCGGCATCATAGGCAAAGTTTAACTGCTGGTTGGTCTGAACCAGTTCGCTGCGCAGGCTCAGATTTTCCAGGGCGAGGGCGGCGCTGTTGCCTAACAGCGCCATGATATCCATCTCCAACGTGCCAAAGCGCAGGCGAATTTTACTGACCACTTCCAGCACCCCTTCCACCCGGTTCTGATGAATCATGGGGGCGATCACGATCGATTGGGCCTGCCGGGTGGGGGCCTGCAGCACCAGCGGGCTGCGCCGCAGCACCGCCTGGCGGATGGGGTCGCTGCCGGCGGGGCTGATGTAGGCCGCCGGGTCAAAAGGCTGCGGCTGCAGATTGTGTTCTTGCGCGGCGTATACACAGTAAATCAGCCCGTTTTCAGGGTTGACCCGGAATAAATAGAACCAGTGGATTTTTGGCAGCACGGCGAATACCAGGCGGGCCAGGCGGTCGTACAGTTCGGGGCGGGTCTGCGCTTCGGCCAGGGTGGGTTGAGCCTTGCTGATTAGGGCCAGTTTGGTGTGATAGCGGTGTATTTGTTCGCGTAAAACGGAGGTCTGTAGGTGTGGCAGGCCGTGGCGCCCATTTTGCGCCGGATGGCGCACTGGAGCGGAAGGTCTGCCGCTTGAGCGGAAGTTTTTGACGTTTGAAGAAATTTTTTTCATCGGCGGTTTGGCACCTTAAGAGATATCTGCCGGCAGGGGTACCGGTTGCTGCGGGGAATCTGTGCAAATATTGTGCCATAGCCTGCATCCCACTTCTGAATCATGCTCATTTGAAACGGGTTTTGATATACAATACAGTAGTCATTGGTTTACTGGAAAATTACGAATTCAAGCTGGAGCGCTTACCCATTTTATTGATTGTGTGAATACGGTGGAAGGGTTGTGACTGACCGTTGTAAAACTGCTGCGTGAGGTTTAAGATGATAGAAGAATTGCGCGTTTTGATGATTGCGGCTCTATCTGACGATCTGCAACGGATAGAACAGCTTCTGGTGGAAGCCAGGGAAACCGGCCGTCTGCCCGCGCTCCAGGTTAAGTTTGAATCTGAACCCGATGCCGTGTCCGCGGCCGGTGTGCTGGCACACGGCGCAGTGGACGCGGTCTTTTTGATGTTGACAGCCCCCGAAGATCTGCACACCCTGGCAGATCTGCACCATGCCTACCCCGATCTAACCACCGTTGTTGGCGTCAGTGTGCTGGAAGAATCGCTTGCGCTGCTGGCGATGACCCGCGGCGCGGCGGATTACTGGCTGAAAGATGCCTGCGCTGCGCGGGATATTGCCGCCATTTTCCGCCAGGTACTGGTCAGCAAGCAGTTGAAATCCAGCCAACAGCGCCTGCGCTGGCTGGAAGAGGGCATCAGCGAGGTAGTCTGGCGCGCCCAGCCCGATCTGCGTTGGGTGGAGACCACCGCCTCGATTCAGCGTCTGGCTGGGTATTCGGTGCAAGAGGCGCTGGGCATGTCGCTGCCCGATTTTCTCGCGCCTGCATCGCGCGAGGCACTGCTGAGCGGTCTGCAAAAGACCCCGCTGTATCCGTCCGAGGGAGCGACGCTGCAGGATCTGACGCTGGAATTGGAGCACCTGCACAAAAACGGCAAAAATTTTTGGGCCGAGTTTTTACTGCACCTGGAAACCGATGGGCACGGGCAGGTGGTGGGTGTGCAGGGGCTCACGCGTGATGTGACCGGATACCATGCCATTCAGGAAAAGATCGATTATATTAGCCTGCATGATCCTTTGACCGGGTTGTTTAACCGCATTTACTTTGAAGAAGAAATCAATCGGCTTGAATTCAGCCGGTATTATCCCATCACCATTTTGAAGGCCGATTTTGAGGGCCTGCGGGCAATTAATGACGATCACGGACGGCCAGCCGGTGATGAAATGCTCAAGCGCGTGGCCAATATACTGCGCGCTGCTTTCCGTTCTGAAGACATGATCTCGCGCATGAGTGGCAATGATTTTGTAGTGATCATGCCGCGTGCCAATGCGCGCGCGGCCGGGCGTGCCTTGCAGCGCGTGCTTAATCTGGTAGATGGTTATAATCAGGGTGATCCTGAACTACCGCTGAATATTAAGATGGAAGTTGTTACTGCTGAAACGGGCGAATCGCTGCTTGAGACCTTTAAATCCGTGCTCACGCAGAAATCCAATAAAAAGGTACCTTCTTAAGGTATGCCAGCGATCTGTATTCTATTGGTAGAAGACAACCCGGCCGATGCCAGGCTGCTGCGTGAATATTTACAAGATGCCGGACCCGAGCGCTACCAAATTACGCATGTTTCGCGGCTGGCAGATGGTATTGAGCGCCTCTCTAGCCATCAGGAAGATGTGGTTTTACTGGATCTGGGGCTGCCCGATAGCCAGGGGCTGGATACCTTTTATCGCCTGCACGCGGTTGCGCCCGATTTGCCGGTCATTTTATTGACCGGCCTGCAAGATGAGCGCACCGCGGCGATTGCGGTGCAGGCCGGCGCGCAAGATTATCTCAATAAGAATGAGATCAACCCGGCCCTGCTGGAGCGCTCCTTACGCTACGCCATCGAACGCCAGTTTTCTCTGCTGGCGATTCAGGCCAGCGAGCAGCGCCTGCGCAAGATTATTGAAGAGAACAGCATCGCCATTTTTGTGATCGATCTAAAAGGTACCATCCTCTTCGCCAACCCGGCCGCGGCTGGACTGTTTAACCGCCGCGTGGATGAATTGTTGGGCATTGAATTTAGTTACCCGGTAAGCATCCAACAAAAGGACGAAATCACGCTGGTCAGCGCCACCGGGCGCGAGATTACTGCCGAAATGGATGCCAGCCTCACGACCTGGCAAGGGCAGTCGGTGCATCTGGTTTCTTTGCACGATGTCACCGCCCGCAATGCGGCCGAAGCGGCCCAGAGCAGAACTAACGAACGCCTCAGCAACATCCTCGAAAGTATCAGCGACGGCTTTTTTACCCTGGATGCCGGGCTGGTGATTACCTATTACAACCAGGCGGCCGCGCGCTTGTTGGGGCGGCCGGTTAGTGCCGTGTTGGGGCGCCCCTTAACCGAGGCCTTTCCTGAATTGGGCGGCAGTATTTTTGAAGAACAATTTGCCCTGGCCTTGCAAACCCACAGCGCGTTAGATTTTGAAGTTTATTTTCCGGTCGTGCCGTTAGTCAACTGGTATAGTGTGCGCGTTTATCCGTATGAAGCGGGTATTTCGGTCTATTTTCAGGTGACTACCGAACGCAAACAGGCGGAGCAGGCGCGCCAGCGCGGCCAGGATCTCACCCAGGCGCTCTCGGAACTGTACGCTCCAATCATCCTGCCCGGTGTGGCGTTGGCCGATATCGCTCAAGAAGTTCTGATCCGGGTTTGCCGGTTGACAGCCAGTTGCGGGGGTTTTATTTTTTCTTTTGATTTGGGAATCGCTCAAAAGGCGCAAATTCTGGCCGCACTCGAAGAAGAAAACGGGCAGTTGCTGCCCTGCCATTTTGCGGAACTCCCAGAAATTACTCGGGATGAAAGTGGCCGGTTTACCGGCATTTGGGGCGAAGTTCTTAATAAACGCCAGGCGTTTTTTGCAAAAAACGCCGTAGAGGTGTTGGCGCGCTATCCTACATGCAACGAGCATGCCCAGATTAAACAGTTTCTGTCGGTTCCGGTGCTGCTGGGCGAGTACCTGGTCGGACAGATTGTTCTGGTGAACCCGGCTGCGGACTACGCCGAGCAAGATCTGGCTGCCACCCGCCGCCTGGCCGAATTTTACGGTCTGGCGATCCAGCGTTGGGAAGCGGAGAATGCGCTGCGCCTGGCGCATGACGAGAGCCAGCGCCTTTTCCACGCCGAGCGCGAACAGCGTGAACTGGCCGAAACCATGCGCGACGGGGTGGCGCTGCTGGTCTCGGCTCCGGACCAGCAGACGCTCTATCAACGCCTGCTCGAGCAGGTGGCCCGGGTGGTGCCGTTTGACGAGGCGGTCATCTACCTGATCGAAGGGGAGTTTATCCTGGCCGTGCACTGGTTTGGTTACGAACGCTTTCACCCCAATGCCGAAAAGTCGGCGGCGGTGGCGTTCCGCATCAGCGAGCTGCCGAACCTGAGCGCCATGATCCAAACCGGCCAACCGGTGGTGAACTCGGATACCTACACCCATCCCGACTGGTTGGTAGTGCCCAACACCGCGCATATTCGTTCGTATGCGGCCGTTCCCATTCTGGTTCAAAACCAGGTGATTGGCTTCTTAAACGTTCATAGTCTCACCCCCGGTTTCTATAACCAGGGCTATCTCGATCTGCTGCGCATCTTTGGCAACGAAGTGGCGATTGCCCTGGAAAGCGCGCGCATGCTGGAAGAAACGCGCCACCGCCTGGCCGACCTGGAAATGATCAATAAAGTCTCATCCAGCCTGCGCGCCGCCGAAACCCTGGATGAGATGCTGCCGGCGTTCATTGACGGTATGATCGAAGTGGCAGGCACCGATAGTGGAGCCATTTTCTTATACGACCTGGCGGCCAACGAACTGGTGCTTTCGGTGCGGCGCGGGTTGTACGAAGCGTTTTCCACGCCGTCGATTCTGGCGAGTGAGGGGATTATCGGGCATGTGTTCCAGAG
>Ga0335397_10000779_pt1 | contig 42476 bp, 37 predicted proteins | sample MAT04_FD_205740 | JGI IMG/M metagenome (GOLD analysis project Ga0335397, IMG submission 205740) | Freshwater microbial communities from Lake Fryxell liftoff mats and glacier meltwater in Antarctica - MAT-04 (spades assembly) (version 2) ... | reverse complement strand
TGATCGACCGCATCGAGTCGGTCGACGTGTGCCGCAACGGCACCTACTCCACGCCCACGCACCTCTGCGTGTAGGGCATTCCACAGTGTCATGGTCTCGCACCCACGGGCGCGAAAGCAGGACGACTCTGTCCGGGTTCCGCGCCCGTGGGGGTCGGGGCGGACACTTCTGGCTGGGTTTCGCGCCCAACCCGAGCCGCAGCCGACCCGTCCCGGGTGTGGGCCGAAAACGGTGGAAGGCCCGGTGCTTGCGCACCGGGCCTTCCTACAACTGACTGGCTGAATGACTGCTGACTGGGTCAGAAGTCTTCCATGCCGCCGCCCATGCCACCACCGGCGCCAGCGGCTTCCGGCTTGTCGGCGACAACGGCCTCGGTGGTCAGGAACAAGGCGGCGATCGAGGCTGCGTTCTGCAGCGCCGAGCGGGTGACCTTGGCTGCGTCGATGACGCCGAGCTTGACGAGGTCTTCGTACACGCCGGTGGCGGCGTTGAGGCCCTCGTTGCCCTTCAGGCTCTTCACCATGGCAACGGCGACGCCGCCTTCCATGCCGGCGTTCTCCGCGATCTGCTTCAGCGGGGCTTCGAGGCACTTGGCGACCAAGCGGGCGCCAGTGGCTTCGTCACCGGTCAGCGAGTCGGCCACGGCCAGGACTGCGCCCTGGGCACGCAGTAACGCCACGCCACCGCCGGGCACGACGCCCTCTTCGATGGCGGCCTTGGTGGTGGAGACAGCGTCCTCGATGCGGTGCTTCTTCTCCTTCAGCTCCACCTCGGTGGCGGCGCCGACCTTCAGCACGGCGACGCCGCCGCTGAGCTTGGCGAGGCGCTCTTGCAGCTTCTCGCGGTCGTAGTCGCTGTCGGTGTTGTCGATCTCGGCCTTGATCTGGTTGATGCGGCCCTTGATGTCGTCTTCGGCGCCGGCGCCTTCGATGACCGTCGTCTCATCCTTGGTGATGATGATGCGCTTGGCGCTGCCCAACAGATCGAGCGTGGTGTTCTCCAGCTTGAGGCCGACTTCCTCGCTGATGACCTGGCCCCCGGTGAGGATGGCGAGGTCTTGCAGCATGGCCTTGCGGCGCTCGCCGAAGCCGGGGGCCTTGACGGCAGCCGACTTGAACGTGCCACGGATCTTGTTGACGACGAGTGTGGCCAGAGCCTCGCCCTCGACGTCTTCGGCGACGATCATCAGCGGGCGACCGCTCTGCATGATCTTCTCGAGCACGGGCAGCAGGTCGCGGACCGAGCTGATCTTCGAGCTGACGAGCAGCACGTACGGATCTTCGAGCGACGCTTCCATGCGCTCCATGTCGGTGGCGAAGTAGGGGCTGATGTAACCCTTGTCGAAGCGCATGCCCTCGACGAAGTCGAGCTCGATGCCGAAGGTTTGGCTTTCCTCGACGGTGATGACGCCGTCCTTGCCGACCTTGTCGATGGCCTCCGAGATGGTGGCACCGATCTCGGTGTCCGCGGCGGAGATGGAAGCGACCTGTGCGATCTGCTCCTTCGAATCGACCTCCTTGGACAGCTCGCGGATGGAAGCGACGGCTGCCTCCACGCCTGCCTCGATGCCCTTCTTGAGGGTCATCGGGTTGGCGCCGGCGGCAACGTTGCGCAAGCCCTCGTGGACCAGTGACCAGGCAAGGACCGTGGCGGTGGTGGTGCCGTCACCGGCAACGTCGTCGGTCTTCTTGGCGACTTCCTTGACCAGTTCGGCGCCGATGCGCTCGTACGGATCCTCGAGCTCGATCTCCTTGGCGATGGACACACCGTCGTTGGTGATCGTGGGCGACCCCCACTTCTTGTCGAGCACTACGTTGCGGCCCTTCGGCCCGAGCGTGACGCGCACTGCGTCGGCGAGCTTGTTCATGCCCGCCTCGAGCGAGCGGCGTGCTGCTTCGTCGAAAGCGATCTGCTTTGCCATTGAATTCCTCCAGGAATTGATGGTGATGGTGGTCGCGCCCGGGCTGACACTCGGGACACGAGAGTGCTAGCACTCTAAACCCTTGACTGCTAAAGCGGCAACACGCGGCTGTCGTGAGAGGCGTAGTCAGCGGGCGCGTTCGAGTACCACGGTCGTCAGCGTTTCGGCCGCTCCGAACTCGGTGGTGAATCGCTGCAGCAGTTCGTTGAGCCCGGCGGTACCGGCCACGTTGACGTGCACCTGGAAGTCTGTGCGCCCGGTGACGTGAGCCAGCCAGGTGACCTCCGGGCAGGTGAGGGCTCCGCGGCGGAAGCGCTCGACATCGCCGGCACGCACGTCGATCACTGCTTCCAGGTCGCGACCGAGGCGGCCTTGGTCGACATCGATGGTGAAACTGCGGATGACGCCGCTGCGTACAAGGCGGCGTACACGCTCGGCGGCGGCATTGGCGGACAGGTGCACTCGATCGCCCAGCGTTTGGTACGGAATCCGTGCGTCGTCGCGAAGGATGGCGAGAATTTCACTGTCAATGCGGTCGACTGGTGAGGAATTCGCAGCCATGTGGACCATTGTGCCACGAAATCGGGCCCTTTCGCAGCGCAGAACATCAGATACTGATGTCATGACGCACACCGAGTTCCTCTCCTTCATTCTTCGCTCCGTTCGGGCGAGCGGTGCGGCGGTCGCCCTCGAGCAGCTGCGCACCGACCGTCCGGCCTTCCACACCGACGCCGGCCAGGCCGCCGCCTACCACGACACCCTCGCCGTGTTCTACGTGTGGGCGATCGACCGTCTGGTAACTGGCGGTCTCAGCGACTTCGGTGTGCTGTGGCACCCGCTGCTCGACAGCCGCAGCCCGCTGGTGTGGTGGAGTGCTGCCACCCTCGCCACCCCGGCCGCCGCCGAGCACTTCGTAGCCTCCGAGCTGGCCCGGCTGTCCGAGCCGCAGCCGGTCGAGTTGCTCACCCTCGTTTCCGCCTGAGCCAGCGATCATCGTCCAACGTCTTCGGCGGTGGCATCAACTCCGAGCAGGTTGTGCCACCATGGCCCGGTGAACGTCGACGTCCTGGTTGTGGAAGATGCGCCGGAGTTCGCGCGCATCGTCTCCACCGTGCTGGAAAACGCCGGCCACCAAGTGCGACTCGCTGCCACGATGGCTGAGGCGTTGGCCGAGATGGACATCCGCGTCCCCGACGTCGTCATCCTCGATTTGGGGCTGCCCGATGGCGACGGTCTCGACCTGTGTCGAGTCATTCGTGAACGCTCCAGTGTGTACGTCTTGATGCTGACCGGGCGCGATGACGAGGTCGACAAGCTGCTCGGTTTCCGTCTCGGTGCCGACGACTATGTGACCAAACCATTCTCCGCTCGCGAGCTCGCTGCCCGCGTGGAAGCGATGCTGCGCCGCCCTCGCCCCGAGCCGAGCGGCGAGGCGCCACGGGTGTTCGGTGAGCTCTCGATCGACACATCTGCGCGCGAGGTCACCGTGGCCGGGGTGAAGGCCGACCTCACCCGCATCGAGTTCGACCTGCTCGACACCATGAGCGCCAACCCGAAAGTCGTCTTCAATCGTCAACAGCTGCTCGACCGCGTGTGGGGCCCCGGCTGGTACGGCGACGACCATGTGGTCGACGTGCACATCGCCAACCTGCGCAAGAAGCTCGACATGGTCGGCGCCAAGAGCTGGGTGCGCACGGTGCGCGGCGTCGGCTATTCGATGGGCAGCTGACGACCGACGCGGTCGCCAACACAGAGCACGACACGTAACGGGGAGCACGACACGTAACGGCCGTGTGCTGCACCGTAGGGTCGCGGCATGCATGTGCTGGTGGTGGGCGGCGGGGTGTCCGGGTTGGGGTCGGCGTTGGTCCTGGCTCGCCAGGGCCACGAAGTGACCGTGGTCGAACGCGATGACACGCCGATGCCCTCTTCGGCCGACGAGGCGTTCGAGTGGGACCGTCGGGGTGCGCCGCAGGTGCGTCATAGTCACGCCTTTCTCGCCAAGCTGGTCGGGTTGCTGCGCCACGACTATCCGGACGTGTACGCCGAGCTGCTGGCCGAGGGTGCCACCGAGATGCGTTTCGGTGACGACCTGCCGCCCACGATCGTGAACTTCGAGCGCGAGCCCGAGGATGACGAACTGGTGATGCTGGCCTGCCGTCGCACCACCTTCGAGTGGGTCGTGCGTCGCGCCGCGGTCGCGGAGGGTCGCGTCACGTTCCGCACGGGTGTTGGTGTCGATGGGCTTCTCGCCGACCCAGCTGGCGCTGGCGCCGCCGTACCGCACATCACCGGTGTCCGGTTGGCCGACGGCACGACGATCGACGCCGACCTCACGGTGGTGGCCGCCGGCCGCCGCAGCGCACTCAGCGAATGGTTGGAAGCGGTGGGGTCGCAGCCCGTTGCCGAGGAAGTCGATGACACCGGCATCGTCTACTTCAGCCGCTTCTACCGACTGAACGAAGGCCAGGAGTATCCGCCGCGAACGGGCCCCATCGGTGGCGACCTTGGCTACCTGAAATACGGCGTCTTCGTCGGCGACAACAACACCTTCAGCGTCACGCTGGCCACACCCACCAACGACGACCAGTTACGCAAGATGCTTGCCGACCCTGTCGTGTTCGACGAATGCGCCCGCCAGTTGGTTGCGACCGCGCCATGGCTCGACGGTCGTGCCTCGCCCATCACGGAGCATGTGCACGCAATGGCCGGTCTGTTGAACCGTTGGCGCGACCATGTGGTGGACGGTGCTCCGGTCGCCACCGGCGTACTGCCCGTTGGCGATGCAGTCCTGTGCACCAACCCGCTCTACGGCCGCGGTTGCTCCACCGGTTTCTGGAGCGCGCACTTGATGGCAGATGCGGTTGCGGCGCACCCGGACGACCCCACGGCGATGGCGCTGGCGTATGACGCCACGCTGCGCACCGAGATCTTTCCGTTCTACCGTTCGGGCGTCGATCAGGACCGCGAGGCCCGCAGAGTCGCGGCGGCGCTGCTGGTCGGGGAAGACCCTGATGGCGACACCAGCGACCCGCGCACGTTCATGCGCAGCGTCTTTCGCGAGGGCTTGTTGCCGGCAATGCGCAGTGATGCAGTCGTGCTGCGTGCGTTCTTCCGCGGCCTCAACCTGCTGGAGACGCCGGAGTCGATGGCGCAGAACGCCGATGTCAGCGCCCGTGTGCTGGCAGCGTGGCAAGACCGTGAGAACCGCCCACCCGAGCAAGCCCTCGGCCCGAAACACCGTCTCGAACTGCTGGCCCTGCTCCCTGCCTAGCTGATGCCTAGCTGATGCCTAGCTGTACCTAGTTCTACCCGGTACAGCGGTTCAGTCGACCGCGTCTTCGACCGCATCGACGGCTTCGTCAGCGATCTTGTCAAGTGCATCGCGCACGTCGTCGAGACCCGGCACTTCGGCCAGCAGTGTGTCTTCCAGGCGAGTGTCGTCGAGGATCAGGAACAGCACCACGCCGACGACCGCGCCCACCACCGGGAACACGATGAACACCCACAGTTGCTCGAGCGCACCCGTCGAGGTCTCGGCAAAGAGAGCGGTGCCGATGCTGCGCGCCGGGTTGACCGAGGTGCGGTCGATCGGGATGGCGATGAGGTGGATCAGGGTGAGGGTGAAGCCGGCGACCAGCCCGCCGAAGCCCGGCGCGAACTTGCGAGTGGTGGTGAACAGCACCACCATCACGAGTAGCGCAGTGAGGATGACTTCCGTGACGATGGCGGCGCCGACACCGAAGTACGGGCCCGACCAGAGGTTGGCAGCGAACGAACCACGCTCGAAGTCGTCGCGGCCACTGGCGATGCCCAGGATGATGGCGCCGCCCGCAATTGCACCAACGAGCTGCCCGATGACCGCGAACACGGCATGTGGGCCGTTGACCTTCTTTGCCAGGAACATGCCCAGCGTGACCGCCGGGTTGATGTGGCAGCCGCTGATCGGCCCGATGACGTAGGCCATGATGGCCAGCGACAGACCGAAGCCGACAGCAACGCCGGCAACGCCCACGTAGTCGAAGCTGAAGATGGCGACGCCCGGGCCGCCCAGCATGAGCACCAACGTGCCCACCAGTTCTGCGACCAGGATCCGGCCGTTGTTCTGAGTCTCCATCGCGGTCACCCTATTCGCCCACCGGTTCTCAATCGCGCAATGTGCGGGTACCGTCGCACGCATGGCAGCCCGTCGCCGCAGCGAGACGCTCCTGGTCACCACCGTGACGGCCGGCGAGCGAGCGCGTCACCCCGACGAGCTGATCGTGGAAGAGCCGATGACGGTGCAGCTCGATGGCACGACCGTCAGCACCACCATGCGGACCCCGGGCCACGACTACGAACTGGCGGTCGGGTTCTGCCAGACGGAGGGTTTGCTGGCCGGCTTTCCGGTGCTTGGTGTGCGTTACTGCGCGAGCGCTTCGGCGGTGGACAGCGAGTTCAACGTGGTCACCGTGGAGACTGGTGGTCGTGCACCGGCGCCGCGTCCGCGTCTGGGCAACACGACATCCAGCTGCGGCATCTGCGGCAACGACGCGATCGACGAGCTGTGTGCCCGCCTGCTGCCGTTGCCAGCCACACCGCCGATCCCATTCGACGTGTTGCACGCCGTTCCCGATGTAGTTCGCAGGGCACAAGGTTTGTTCGACAGCACCGGTTCCGTCCACGCGGCGGCCGCGTTCACGGCCGATGGCGAAGTGCTCATGACTCGCGAAGACGTCGGCCGCCACAACGCGGTCGACAAGGTGATCGGTCGGCTGCTGCTCGACGGTCAGCTGCCCGCTTCCGGCCTTGGGCTGTTCGTCAGTGGGCGGGCCAGCTTCGAGCTGGCGCAGAAGGCGTGGGCGGCCGGCTTCAGCACGCTGGTCGCGGTCAGCGCACCGACCGCGCTGGCCGTCCACACGGCCCGACGGGCAGGTCTGGTGTTGGCCGGTTTCGTGCGCGCCGACCGGCTGAACATCTACTCGCCGGAGCGCATCGCCCCGTAGCCTGATGGCATGAGCGAACCCATCAAGCCCTCCATTGGTCGCGGGATGTTGCACCTGTTCTGCAAGGCAACGCCGATGTTCGACGGTGAGAGTGTGGTGGCAGCGGTGAAAGCTGCCGAGGCCGTCGGTGTGCAGGTCGTGGCGGTATCCACGCTGGGCCACAAGTGCGACGCGGCCTTCATGGCGATGCACGAAGACTGGCAGGCATTGCGCGCCGTGCAGTCGGGCCTGCAGCGCGCCGGGCTGGAAGTGGTCGACAGCTACGTCAGTCTCACCGAGGTCAGCGAGTACTCGAAGGGCATGCCCGAGGAGATGCTCCAAGGCCGGCTGTACCCCGACATTCCACCCAAGGCTCATCACATGCCTGCATGGTGCTTCTACCCGATGTCGAAGCGGCGCGAAGCGGACGCGAACTGGTTCACGTTGCCGTTCGAGGAACGCAAGGCTCTGATGCACGAGCACGGCATCAGTGGCCGTAAGTTCGCCGGTCGCATCGTGCAGTACATCACCGGCTCCACCGGGCTCGACGACTACGAGTGGGGTGTCACTTTGTTCGCAGTTCACCCCGACGACCTCAAGGAAGTCGTGTACACGATGCGCTTCGATGAGGCCTCCGCGAAGTACGCCGACTTCGGCCCGTTCTACACCGGCATGGTCGTGTCGGTGGAGGAGCTGGTCACGTCGCTCTGAAGTGCTGGCATCAGCCGATGCCGATTGCGACGACTCCAGCGGCGACGTCGCGGCCGCTGCGGTCAAACGTGAAGCGCTCGAAGTTGGCTGCGATGACGTTGCCGTTGGCGTCGATCGACAGGTTTCCGCTCGGCCCGTTGTAGTTGATGTTGCGACCGTCGACGAGGGCCGCACTGCAATCGCTGAACATCGAGCAACTGGTTCCGCTGGTGGTGACGGCGGCGATGGAACTGGCAATCCTCGCGGGGGCGTTCGAGCCGGCAGATTGGGCTGCCAACGCGACAATGGCGAGACAGTCGTACGCGTTGTGGGCATAGAGGCCGCTGGCCTCGGGGTCGACGGTCAACAGTGCCTGAGTGAACACCGCGGAGTCGGCGTACGCGATGGGCGACACTCCGCTGACACGGAGCGCCAACCCGGGGCTGAACGGCTGCGCGGATGCGGCGGGCCGCCGAATTGCGTCGTTGACCACATAGCTCAGCCGGGTCTGTGCCGCGGCGTCGATGGCGTTGATGATGGCCGGCCCGGTCACGGCATCGGCGATCACGGCAACAACTTCGGGTGTGGCTGCGAGCGCTTCTTCGACGGCCGCGGAAATTGACTCCTCGTTGACGGTGAAGCCGATCGTCGCCGCCACGTTGGTACCGAGAGCGGCGATGGCGTCGTCGGTGGCTTCACCGAATGGACGGCCGTAGCCATCGTCGAGATACAGCACCACGGCAGTGCTGCTACCGGTGGCCTCGACCACGTTGGCGATGGCCTCAGCCTGTAGTGAGTCGCTGGGGATCGTGCGGAAGAACAGGCCGTCATCGGGGAAGTTGTCGAGTGCCATCGCCGTGGCCGTTGGGCTGCATGTCAGTACGCCGGCCTCGACCGCCGCGCCAAGCGCGCCGAGTGTGTTCAGTGACGAAGTCGGCCCGATGATCGCGTCGACTCGCGACGCGAGGCTCTGGACAGCAAGTGCTGCTGCCGCGGGGTTGACGCCCTCCTCAGCCGTGATCAGCCGCACCGGCTCGCCATTGATGCCGCCAGCGGCGTTGATCTCGGTGATGCCCGCGGCCAGTGCGTCGCTCATCGACGACCCCAGGTCGGCGGCGCCGCCACTTCTCGGGAGAATTGCCCCGATGACGAGGGTGCCGTCGTTGGGATGGGTGGTGGTACTGGTCGTGGCGACCGTGGCAACAGAGTCCGTGCCGGGTCCCGAGCCCCCGGTATCGCTGCAGGCAGCCATCACGATGAGCGACAGCACTACGGCCGCGCCAGCGGCACGAAGGTGTTTGGGGTGGGACACGAGGGAAGTGTAGGAGGCAAGCCGACGGTCGACGGGGAAGACTCTCAGCTCGCCAAGCCGAGAAGGTGGGAATCAACATGATCGGCCGACATGGCCAACGGTTCGATCCATACCCGAACGGGAACGCCGCTGAGCTGGATATCGGCGAGCATCGCGTCGGAGAGACGCCGCGTGCGCTCACGAACATCCTGATCGCGGCGAGCGAGGATGAGCAGTTTGCCGCTGGGCGTCGCCGCCATCGTCTCACCGGTGCGGAATGCCTCGCGAGCATGGTGCGCGACTCGCGCAGCACTGTCGGGCGAACCGTCGGTCTCGATGATCACAAGGGCCAAGTGGGCCCCCGGCGGTTGGCCGAGGGCACGAGCGTTCTGCACCTGCTGCTGCAAACGCACGCGCAAGACCTCGAATGGGCCCACTGTCTCTGCGTCTTCGTGGAGCAGCCCGTCGGCCCACCCACTGGCGAGAAGAATGATTCCGCCCTGTTCCAGTAGGTGGCGGAATGGGCGCGATCGGGCTGCGAGCAACCGGAACCAGGCCAGCACATCGTTCAGCGGGTGGCCGTCGGTGGCGAAGTGGTAGCCAATCGTGCGCAGATCGCCGATGTCGCCGCGCTCGACGACGTGAGAAATCGCGGTGGTCGAGCGCTCCGCCCGCTCGCCCCAGCCGACCTGAAGATCGTGAAGCCACGCGTCAATCACTCGTCGACGAATCGGCACGAAAGCTTGACGTCATCGCTCACTGTTGATGACGTCATTTCCTTGACGATTTTGTTGCGCGTATGCTGCCGGTGCAGTTCGGGACATTCGTGTGCTGAACGAGGAGAGACGAATTCACTTGGCCACCGCAATGGCGGTACGAGAACTCAGCGACGCGGAGCTGATCGTTGGCGCGCGCAAGGGCGACTCCGACGCCTATGGCGAGCTGTACCGCCGTCACGCTGACTCGGCTCGCGCCGCAGCCCGTGCGCTCACTCGGTCGCACTCGGACGCCGACGATCTGACCTCCGAGGCGTTTGCCAGGGTGCTGCGCGCGCTGCAGAGTGGCGGCGGCCCGGAAGTGTCGTTCCGTCCCTACCTGGTCACCGCAGTGCGCAACGTGTTCTACGACAAGGTTCGCCGCAATCGGGAGGAACCCTCGCCGGACATGAGCGACGAGGTCAACGTCGCACTGCTCGACGCAGCCAACAGCCAAGAGGATGGTGCGTTCGCAGCGGCTGCGTTCGCGACGCTGCCGGAACGATGGCAGTTGGTGCTCTGGCACACCGAGGTCGAAGGCCGCAGTGTTGCCGAGGTGGCACCGCTACTTGGCTTGGCGCCCAACGCAGTTGCTGCGTTGGCGTACCGGGCACGCGAAGGCCTGCGCCAGGCCTACCTGCAGGCCCACTTGCGCGACCAGCAGGTTGCCGAGTGCCGTGAGTGCGCAGCCAGCTTGGGTGCGTACGTGCGCGACGGCCTGTCGGCGCGTGATCGCCGGCGAGTGGACGCTCACCTCGATGACTGCGCCTCGTGTACTGCGCTGGTCACCGAGCTCACCGACACCAACAGCACGCTGCGCGCCGCACTGATCCCGGCGCTGATCGGCGTCTCGTCGACCGCGTATCTGTCCGGGTTGGGTGGCAAGGGCGTTCTGGCCTGGCTCACCCGCGTGCCCAAGAAGCAGCTGGGGGCGGCTGGCGGCACCGTTGCCGCCAGCGCTATTGCGGTCGCTGCTTTTGCGGGCGTGTTCGGTGGCGGCCGTAACGAAATTGTGGCACCGCCCGCCGTCACCTCGACCATTGTGGTCCAGTCGGAGGCCGTGACTGGTCGTTCGACGCCCTCGCAGAGTTCCTCGCCCCCAACCAGTTCGGTGCCGACCAGTTCGGTCCCACCAACAAGTTCGGAACCGGTTGTTGTTTCCCCGGCCACGATCACGTCGACGACCACATCGACGACAGCGCCCAGGTTCACCCCGGCAGTCGCCCCACCGACCACTGTTCGCCCGAGTATCCCTGCCCGACCGAACCCGACGGTTCCAGCCACGACGCCCACGCCCACACCGACGACGCCCACGCCCACACCGACGACGCCCACGCCCACACCGACGACGCCCACACCGACCACACCGACCACACCGACGACGCCCACGACCACACCGACGACGCCCACGACCACACCTGCGACCACGCTGCCGCCCGCCCCAGCCTCGCTCACCGTTAGCGCAGTGCAGCGGTCGGCGGCGGTGCTCAACGGCCAGTTCCGGCTGCAGATCACCGTGACCAACAATGGCGCTTCCCCCGTCAATGGCCTGCAGCTCGACATTCCGATCCCGACCGGCGCCTCGTTCCTCCGTGCGGAAGCGGCAGGCGCGCCTGTGGTCACGCTCGTCAACGCATTTGCCCCGGGCTGGAGTTGCGCCGGCAACGTGTCGTGCACATCGCCCGCGATACCGCCCGGCCAGTCGTCGGTCGTGGAGCTGACGTTGGCCGTGTCGTCGTCGGCCCCCGACCGCATCACGCTGACGCCAAACATTTCGTCACCGGTTGGGGCCACGGTCATCAGCTCGCCCATCACAGTGTCGGTCGGGGCCATCGCTGATCTTCTCGTTGCCGAAACCGAGCGAGGGGCATTACGGGCCATCGGCAACACCGTGGTCACATGCAGTGACCGCAGCCCCAACTGCGCTGACGCTCGCGCCGGTAGTGCTACCGGCTCGAAACTCGACCATTACTCCTATGCAATGCAATACGTCAACACAGCCGGCGGCAAGTTCAACTCGTCGTCGGCTCAGCTGACTCTCACCGGCACCAGCGCGAAGGCATACCTGGTGTGGGCCGGCGACCTCGACCAGGGTGGCTCGGCGCCAAGTCCGAAGGAGTTCGACAGGGTCACCTTCACCACTCCATCGGGCACTGCCACAGTCACTGCGGACGCCTGGCAGAACTTCGACTCTTCCGTCTCCGTGAACTCTGGCATGTACACGGCGTACGCCGACGTGACCGCGCTGGTCACCGCGAGTGGCAACTACTCGGTGGCGGATCTGCAGACCGCACTCGGCGTCGGCAGTTTCGGCGGCTGGTCGTTGATCGTCATCGACCACGACGCGTCGCTTCCCGAGCGTTTCATGACGGTGACGGCGCCGCTTGGGGTCATCACCAGAGAGCCCACGACGTGGCTGACGTTCAGCGTGGCCGTGCCGCAGCCGATGGTGGATGCGACCGGGGCGCTCGTTGCCGCCGGGTTCGAGGGTGACCGTGGCCTGCCGGCCGATCAGATGTCGCTGTCGGGCTTCGTGGTGAGCAACCCATTTCAGAGCAAGATCTTGGGCAAACGTGACCCGTCCTTCGAGAACTCGCTGGGAACCGATGTTGTCGAGGTGGTGACCAGCGGAATGAACGGTTCACAGCTCACGTTCAGCGCCACTTCCACCGACGACAGGGTCATCATTTCGCTGGTCGCCGTCGCACTCGATCTCTGAACCGCCTATGGTCGGGACGTGAGCGACGCCACGCCCCAGGACTTCACACGCGACCTTGCCCGGTGGAGTGACGCCCTCGCCGGCATCGCGCGTACCGGTCTCGGCTTCACCCAGAACCTGTACGAGCGCGAGCGGTTCGAGGAGGTGCTGCACGTTGCCGCCGACATCAAGGCGGCCGCCGATGAGGCACTGGAGGTGCGCCGCGAGACCGACCATTTCATTCAGGAATGGATGGAGAACGTTGGCGAGGGAATTCCCGGCTATGTGACCCCCAAGGTGGCAATCGGTGCGGTGGTGGGTAACGACGCCGGCGAGATTCTTCTGGTACAGCGGGGTGATAGTGGTGTGTGGCTGTACCCGACGGGGTGGGCCGACAACGGCTACTCGCCCAGCGAAGTCGTGGTCAAGGAGGTGCTGGAGGAGACCGGTATCGAGTGCGAGCCGGTGCAGCTGCTGAGCGTGATCGACGGACAGCGAATGGGCTTCACTCGCTTCGCAATGTACCTGCTGCTCTTTCACTGTCGAGCGACAGGTGGCAGTCTGGCGGCGCACCCGTTGGAGACCGCCGACCTCGGCTGGTTCCGACGCGATCAGTTGCCGCACCCAACTGTGGGGGCAGAGTGGTGGGGGCCGATGGCGTTTGCCGCGATCGACGGCAGTCGACAGGCCGCCACGTTCGAGGCCCCGCGCCGCCCTGTGTGGCGCGGGCCGAGCAACTGACGGGCGTTACTTCTCGCCCTGCTGATCGTTGCCCTCTTGATCCCGGAGGAAGCGCTCGAGATCGGCCATGAAGGCCTCGCTGTTCACTTCCACATCAACATCAGCGTCTAGGTCAGCCTCCAGCTCGCCGCCGACGGTGTCGTCCTCATCGTCGTCATCGTCGTCCTCATCGAAATCGGTGTCGTCCAGCTGTCCGCTGTCCGAGAGCGACTCCAGCCGTTCCACGTAGCCCACGAGATCCGAGTCGTTGGCGACGAAGGCGGTGACGCGAGCGTCGTAGGCAACCGCCTCTGGTTGCAACCGCGCCGTGGGGGCCGGAGTGCCGATCATCTCGCACGCGCGCTCGACGAGCGCCAGCGAGGCCTTTGGTGACGGGACCTGCGCGGCGTATGCCGGCACGGCCGCCCACAACGAGGCGCATGACATGTCGGAACGGGTGCACGCATCCTGCACGACGCCGACGATGCCGGTGGGTCCCTCGTAGCGGCTGCGCTGCAGATCGAAACGGTCGATCACGTCTTGCTCGGTTGCCGTACCGATCAGCTGCACGGGCCGGCTGTGCGGCACGTCGGCCAACAGCGCACCCAGCGTGAGCACCATCGAGACGTCGAAGTGCTGAGCAATCCCGATCAGCTGCTGCGTGAAGAGCCGCCAGCGCAATGCAGGCTCGGGGCCCAAAATCAGAATCACATCGCCGCCGGGAGTGCTGGCGCTCCATGCGCCGACCGTCGGCCAGACGATGGTTCGACGTTGCTCAGCAGTGAGGCGAACGTGTGGGCGAACAGTGGCGAAGTCGGTGAACTCCTCCGGGTCGATCTCGGCGAGCGGCTGCGCCTGCCATGCTTCGACGAGGTGTCGAACGCTGTTGCTGGCCGCATCGGCCGCATCGTTCCAGCCTGTAAATGCCGCAATCACGATCGGGCGCTGTAGCGAAGGGTGCGCCAGCCAGCGGACGTGCTCCATGACCTGCAACGCTATCGGTATGTCCGAGTCTGTGAGCGTGACCCCAGAACCGTGGGCGCGTGAGGCTGCTGCCATTGCTCGCACCGATGTGCCGGTCACCCGCGCTGAAATGGTGGCCGCACTGCAAACCGCTGGTGTCCAGCCCGGTGGCGTGGTGATGGTGCACTCGTCCCTGTCTCGGTTGGGTTGGGTTGTCGGCGGTGCGCACGCGGCCGTGTTGGCGCTTACCGAGGCGGCCGGGCCGGGGGGCACGATGGTGATGCCCTCGATGTCGGCGAACCTCAGCGAGCCTTCACGATGGGAGGCGCCGCCGGTGCCGGAGTCGTGGTGGCAAACGGTCCGCGACGAAATGCCTGCCTACGACGTGGAGCTGACGCCATTGGTGGGGATGGGCGCGGTCGCCGAATGCTTCCGCCATCTGCCAGGCACAATTCGCAGTGAACACCCTGCCGTGTCGTTGATGGCGAATGGCCCGCTTGCGCAGGAGGTTCTGCACCCTCACAACATGACGGTCGCGTTCGGCGAGGGCTCGCCCCTCAGTCGCCTGTACGAACTGGACGCGCGAATTGTGCTCGTCGGAGTGGGGCATTCCAACAACACGTCGCTGCACCTGGCCGAGTCGCGCACCCGCTGGGCGCGCGAACACACCATCATGTTCGGCGTGCCGGTCACGGTCGACGGCGAACGTCGATGGGTGACCTACGACGACGTGGACTACGACAACCATGACTTCGAAGCGGCCGGTGCCGCGTTCGCGGCGGCGACGGGTGGCGAAGTCAGGGTGCCGTTAGGTGCCGGCCAGCTGATCGCCTGCAACGTGCGTGCGATTGTCGACTTCGCGACCGAATGGCTGGACTACAGCCGTGGCACCACGGTGTAAGCTTCGCCGCCGCCGGAGGCGATGACGTCGTCGAGCCAGTTGCCTTCGTAGACATCGGTCGGGCCCTGCACCAGGTCGTTGTCCTCGGCGCCTTCTGCGGTGGTGACCAGCGTCCAGGCTTGGCGCTTGTACGTCCAGTTGGCTGGGTACAGGCGATGTGCTTCCCGCCACCACGCAACGGCGGCATCGGGGCCGACAATGCGTCGCAGGTATTCGCCAAGCTCGAAGCATGCGGCGGCGCGTGCTTCGTCGTCGCCTCGCGGTTGCGAACGGGTGACCACCTCGTCAGCCGAGAGCACGTAGGGCGAGTCGGCCCCGTTCGTCGCCCAGTCGACAATTGCCACGCGGTAGCCGTCGGCGATGTCGGGGATCTTCTTCACCTCGGTGAGCATGCGCGTGAGTCGCTCGGGCAAGCCCTCGGGGATGTCCATGTCGCGCAGCGGGCTGGTCTCGATGGACGCACCCTCGGCGGGGCGCACAATGGTGCCGTTCTCGTCGATCCAGACGGCCATCGGGATGTTGCTGAAACCGAACAGCTCGTCGGTGATGTGTTGTGTGTCGATCAGGCTCGGGTGAGCAAGCGATGCATCGGCCGGGCGAGCGGCCTCGATCCACTTGGTGGTGTGCGACGGCTCGACATCGAGGGCGACGGTGACGACCGTCAGCCCGAGTGCTGCGAGTTCAGTGTGGAGTGCCTGCCACCCGGGCAGGCTGGTGCGGCAGCCTCAATAACTGGACCAGGCGACCAGCAGCACCTTTCGGCCGTGCAGCGCTGAAAGACGGAACGGTTGCCCGTCGTGGGTGACCAGCGCCGGGTCGGCGGCGGTCGCAGTGGTCAGTGACTTGCCGCCAAGAGTGGGTGGGCCCAGCGCCCAGACGCTGTGCTCCTCGTCGTGCACCAGCGGCATGCCCAGACGTTGCGCAGCAATCTCGATGTCAACGGTGCCGTTGGTGCGAAGGCTGCCGGCGGCAGGTACGCAGACCTCGCCCTGACAGAGGCCCTCAGCTCTCGGATGCCAACCGGTGTGGTCAGCAAACTGGTCGGTGCCGACGTTGTCGAGGGTGTGCAGGATCATGGGCGGACCGTATCAGCGGCCGACCATTTCGCTTGCCAGGTCGGCAAGATCGTGGGGGCCCGAGGAGGGGTAGCCGTGGCCGGCCCGGATGTCCTCGCCCCAGGGCAGCAGGATGTCGATCAGCTCTTGGAGGCTGCTGCCCAAGGTGCGCGCGATACCAGCCATCTGCAGGTCGGTGTTGGTCTCGATGTCGTCGCGCAGCTGACGCCCGGCGGCAGTGAAGCCGATTTCGTCGACGAGGCCGCGTGACCGAAGACGCTGGTGCGCTGCCTCGAACTGCTCGTCGCTCCAGGCGCGGGTGCGGCTGTAGCTGCGCATCGGCAAACCCCAGTACAACTCGCTGAGCAAGCCGATCTCGGTGGCATCGATCCCTGCACTGATCCAGGCTGCGGTGTGGCTGTCGCCGCGGTACTCGCGCAGTTGGTCGCCCAATCGCCACACGACACCGAGGTCGGTTTCGGGCATCGCCAGCGAGCGCACCCCTGCATAGAGCGGACGACCTTCGGGTCGCAACGGCTCGACGGCGCGGGTGAGAATTGCCCGCGCTCGTTCGACACCGGCGGGTGCCGCACCGAGCAGTCGTTCCAGCTGTGCAATTGCCCCGTCGTCGCGTGCCTGGCAGATGGTGGCGGCGTCGGTGAGCGTCCAGCCGTGACGAACCGACGGGATGACCGCGGCCGGGTTGAACACTGCGAACGCGGCAGCGACCACTTCGCCGGGAACCTGGCCCATGACCGAACCGCGACTGGTGAAGTACGCGGGCCCGTCTGGCAGCGCGATGCCTGCAGCCTGGTTGGCACTGGGAGCGAAACCGAGCGCGGCGTAGCCGGCATGGCATTCGGGGGAGAAGTAGACCTGGCCGACGACTGGTTCGAGGGCGGCTGCGAGAGCGCGGGCGGGTTCCATGAAGTCGCACGATACGCGGCGGCGCACCGCAAATCGCAGCGGAGGAAGCTCTAGCGTGCAGTGCCGTGAGTGTGACGATCGAGACTGCCAACGAAGCGAGCGACGAATTGGTACAGGCCTTCGCTGACCTGATTCCTCAGTTGTCGCAGAGCTCTCCGCCCCCCGATGCTGCCCAGATTGCACTCTTGGTCGCAGATCCGGGCTCGGTGGTTTTCGTTGCACGTCTCGAGGGAACGATCGTGGGCACCCTGACGCTGGTGCTCTACCTCATCCCCACCGGTTTGAAGGCGTGGATCGAAGATGTCGTCGTCGATGGGTCTGCTCGCGGTCACGGGGTTGGCGATGCGCTCAACCGAGCAGCGCTCAGCGAGGCGCGTGCTCGTGGCGCGAAGGCAGTCAGCCTGACCAGCCGACCGTCACGCGAGGCGGCGAATCGGTTGTACCAGCGGATCGGTTTCACGGCACGCGAAACCAACGTGTACCGCTACGACTTCTAGTCCAGCGGTTTGGGGTGCGCGAGAAGGAAGTCGATGACTTCGTCGCTGAATGAACTCGACAGCTTGGTTACATGCTCGCCGCCCACAACTGTCCACAGTTCGACGGCTCCGCCCGGCGCGCAGGCGTCGTAGCGAAGCACGCTGGTCTCCTTGCCGGCCAGCGTGCGGTTCAGGTCGAGCACGGTTTCGGTGACCGTGGGTGGGTCGTTGCACTCGTTGTGGCTGGCCCATTGAGCCACTGTCTGTTGGGCACTGGGGTGCGCCACACCTTCAAACCTGCCGCCGCCGTAGGCAATGGTTTCGTCCTCGGTGCCATGAATTTCGACCACGCTCACCGGCTCCGCTGGCGCGCATCGCGTGGGGTCCAGGAATGTCGCCGCGCTGATACTGACAATCGCGGCAATGACCTCCGCATGTTCGCACGCCATTCGGTACGACATGAAGCCGCCGTTCGAGTATCCAATGAGGAAGACCCGTTGTGTGTCGACGACGTAGTCGGCCCGCACCCGCTCGATCACGGCGGCGAGGTAGGACGAGTCGTCCACCGCTGCGTCAAAGCCGCAACAGGCATCGGTGGCGTTCCAGAACGGCAACCCATCCGCATTTCGGGTGCCGTCCGGGCTCACCATCAGGAACCCTCGCCCGTCGGCAAGGTCCCGAAAGTGGAAGAAGTCGTCCTGCATCGCCCCGGTGATGCCGAAACCGTGCAGCAGTACGACCAACGGCATCGGCGTCGTGCCGTCGTAGGTGGCGGGGACGACCACGTCGAAGGGACGATCGGCAACGAGGTCAGGCGTGGCTTCGGGAGTCGACACGGAGAGCGACGTCGACACGACGGCCGCCGGCTCGGTTGCGCGGGTGAGCGCCTCCGGCTCGTCGGAACAGGCGCCCATCGAGAGCGCACAGATCATCAGAGCGGTCGCGGCTCGTTGCACCGTCTACGGCTTCGGGTGGGCGAACAGGAAGTCGATGATGTCTGCACCGAAGGCGGGTGAGAGCGGCGGGATGTGCTGTGCTTCGGGGATCACCCACAGCTCGACCGCTCCGCTGACCGGGCAGCCGGTGTACTCGGTTGCGGTGGACTCATCGCCGGGAATGCTGGCGTCGAGATCGAACGGGGTGGGTAGTTCAGCAGCGGGTCCCGTGCACCCGTTGTTGTCGCTCCAATCGGCCACCGTTTGGCGCGCTCCAGGGTGATCGTTACCCAGCAGCGTGCCGCCTTCGAAGCCGATCGTTCCGTCGGCAGTGCCGTGAATCTGCAGCACACTGACCGGCTCGGACGGGTTGCACTTCGTGTTGTCCTCCCACGTTGCACCGGCCAGGCTGACGATGGCGGCAACCATGTCGGCGCGGTCGCATGCCATCCGGTACGACATGAAGCCGCCATTGGAGTGGCCGACGAAGAAGATGCGCTTCGGATCGACGCTGTAGTTGCTCTGCACGTCGTTGACCAGCGCGGTGAGGTACGCCACATCGTCGACAGTGGAGCCGAACCCACAGCAGGCGTCGGTCGCATTCCAGAACTGCTTGTCGATCGGGTTGATGGTGCCGTCGGGGTGCACGTACAGAAAGCCACGGCTTTCGGCCAACGGCTGCAGCCCGAAGTACAGATTCTGGATGATGCCGCTGGCCCCGAACCCGTGCAACAAGATCACCAATGGCATCGCCGTGCCGGCGTCGTAGCTGCTGGGAACGAACACGTCAAATGGTCGGCCGGCGAGCGGGTCTGCCCCGGCGACGGTGGTGGTCGCTGGCACGGGCACTGCTGTAGTCGTGGCGTCAGCGCTGGTGTCCGGCGGCGCTGTGTCGGGGGCGACTGTCTCGACTGTGTCGACCGGGACGGGCTCTGTGGCGGTGCTGGCCGTCTCCCCGGAGCTGCACGAGACGATGACAGCAGCAGCAAACAACAGACCAACGAGACGTCGCATCTGGGCACTGTAGGGCAGCCTGCCGTGGAGTAGACGGTCGGCAGGTTGTGCCGTTTGTCTCCGTTGATCTGTCTCCGCAAATGGAACGGCCCCGCCCCCTGACGGGAGCAGGGGACGGGGCCGAAACTGTTGTGATGAACCGTGCGGGTGGCCGCAGGTTCGACGTGAGGACTAGGCGACCACGGTGCGACGGCGACGGCTGAGAGCCAACGCCCCCATGCCACCGACGAGCAACGCAGCTGCACCAAGGGCGACGCCTTCAGATGCCGCGCCGGTTGCCGGCATCTGACCGGCGGGTGCCGACGGAGGCAGCAGGACCGCATCGATGGCGTGGATGATGCCGTTGCATGCCTGGATGTCGGTGGCGATGACCTTGACGGTGTCGTTCAGGATCACAGAGCCGTCGACGACCTTGATCTTGATCTTCGCCCCGTTGAGGGTCGTGGCCTCTGAAAGACCGACGACGGCTGCGGCGTTCACCTCGCCGGCGACGACGTGGTAGGTCAGCACGCTGGTGAGCAGCTGCTTCTGGGCGAGCAACTGCTCAGCCGTCATGCCCAGTGCCGTGAGTGCTGCAGCGAAGGCGTCGTTGGTGGGTGCGAACACGGTCGTCTTTGCGTCGGTGCACGAGTCGAACGGGCCGACCAGATCAGCGGCGCCGAGTGCTGCGACGAGCGTCGAGAACTGCGGGTCGGCCGAAGCGATTTCAGCGATGGTTTTGGTGGGGTCACCGGCACTTGGTGCGGCGCTTGCTGACGCGGCAATGGGCAGCACGCTGGCGGCGGCAGCGGCAACGAGCAGAACGAGCTTCTTCATGGTTTCTCCCTGTGGTCAGGCCGGCGAATGCCAGCGTGTTGTGGGAGCTTCGGAGCCGGATGGCTCTTGGATGGGTATTAGTACTAAGAATTTCCGGAGTCGCCGGCGACGTCGATGTCCATGTGCGGCGCCAGGTCCTCCGCGGCCTGGCGTACCTGCCAATCGCGGTCGATCAGGGCGGCAGCGAGCGCAGCATCTACCTTCGGACCGCTGAACGGCGCCAGTGCCAGCACGGCTCGTCGGCGAATGTTGGGCTTGTCCGCACAGGCGTGCAGAATCACCGTCAGCCCGCGCTCGTCGCCGATTGCCCCGAGTGCTGCGACGGCGGCTTCGCGGACAAGTGGGTCACCGGACCCGGTGCCCAAAGCACACAACTGCACGAACACATCGTCCTCTACGTCCTCTTGTTCACCAGCCGCCCACGCGGCTGCTTCGATGACCGTTGGATCCGGGTCGCGAAGCATGCCCACAACTGACACCCCACGGTGAACTGCGGCCAAGGTCACCGCGCGGTGGCGGACCATTGCCGCGTCGTCGGTGAACGCCAAGCGAAGGTCGTCGTCGGTGAGCGCGTCCATGCGCTCCAGCGCACCGAGCGCCAGTTGCCTGGCAACCGGATCCACCCCGAGCAGCGCCGCGCGGGCAACTGTTTGGTTGCCTTCGTGACCGGCGATCACGATGTCTCGCCAATGCCGCTGAGTGGTCATCGCTTGAGCATGTTCGTGAGGGTGATGACCAGCGCGGCGGTGCCGATACCGACGATCGTGGCCAGCACGGCACCGATCCAGACCGCGAGCACGGTGCCGGCCACTACCGACCACAAGCGGCGCCACCAGGGCGACCTGCGCGCCATCGGGGCCTTGACCTCGGACACCTCTACGCCCGCAGGCGCGGAAGAAGGGCGCCGGGCGCGTGCCGGATCGGCCGTCGCTCTGGCAGGCTTGCGCCATCCAGCCGCGATCAAGGCCACAATGGCAAGACCGGCAATCCAGCCAGCAGCGGTGGTGACTTCAGTGATACTCACGCAAGAAGAGATGGTACCGGAGCCCGCACCAGCGGTCAGGGTGCCGCGCAAGAGCAACCGAAGGTGGGCGGTACCGCTCGCGGCCTTTGGTATCGCTGCCGCGGCTGCTCCCGTCATCTTCAGTTTCGTGCCCAGCACCGTCTTCATCGAGGAGGGGCGCTGCCGTGAGTTCGATTCGTCCAGCCCGCCGGAGTGTGTGAAACCGACGTCGGAGTCCATGGAGTTCGCACTGGTTCCGGCAGATGCGGAGGCGGTGGAGCCTCGCATGTCGATCACCGGTGCTCCCACGTTCGACTCGGCTGGTCAGGTGTACTTCGTGACGATCACCCAGCCGAACATCAGCATGCTTGATTGGTTCGTTGCACGACATAACCCGGCGGCACGGTTCATGAGCCATCGCGACAAGTTCGGCGACCAATCACAGGCGCAGCTCATTCAGGCCGGCCAGCAGCAGATGCGCAGTGCGAAGGACAACGCGATGTATGTCGCGCTGAAGGCCGCCGGCTACCCGGTGCAGATCGAGCCCGGCGACGTGATCATCGACTTCCTGCTGTGCCTGAAGGCAAACGAGGCTGGCACCGAGTGCTTGCAGTACAGCCCTGCAGACGAACTGCTCGACCCAGATGATGTGTTGAAGAAGGTCAACGGCGTGGACGTCAGCATCATTGACGATCTGCCCGGCGCGCTGAAGGGCGTACAGCCTGGCGAGATGATCGATATCGAGTTCGAGCGCGCAGGGAAAGAAATGTCTGGTCAGATCGAGACGATCCTCGCACCGGGCGAGGACCCGCCGCGCACCATCATCGGTTTCCGGCCGATCGATACCACCACGGTCGCGCTTCCCGATGGACTGGATGTTGCCATCGACACCGACAGCATCGGTGGCCCGTCGGCCGGGCTGGCCTTCACGCTGACGTTGATCGACGAGCTCACCGAAGGCGACCTGATGGGTGGCACGCGAGTCGCGGTCACCGGCACGATCGACGTCGAGGGAAAGGTCGGTGCCATCGGCGGTCTCAACTCGAAGGCCGCAGCGGTGCTGCAAGTCGGCGTCAAGTACTTCCTTGTCCCGACTTCGCAGGATCAGCAAGGGCCCAACGACAGGATCGCTGCCGCCCGAAAGGTTGTCGGGGACAACGTGGAGATCATTCCTGTCGCCACTGTCGAGGAAGCGTTGGCGGCGCTCGAAAGAATTGGTGGCGACCCGGTGAAGCTGGTCAACCTGCCGGCGGACACCGACGCCTGACGCTCCGACGACTTCCCCTGCAGCACGGCTGTAGGTGGCGCTGCGGGTGCTATGCCACCCTTTCGAGTGCCATCGCACCTACGATTTACACCCGATGGCCATTTCGTTCTCACGTCCCGACCCCTCGTCGCCGACGGCTGTGTCGACGGCCAACTTTTCGACCGCCCGTCGCGGGTACGAGCCGGAGGAAGTGCGCGAGTTCCTGCGCATGGTTGCCGCCGAGTTGGCCCGCCTTCAGGAGCGTGAAAGGTTCCTCGAACGCGAGCTGCGTACTTCGCAGCGCAACGCGCCCAGCGCAGGAATCGCGCTCGACGAGGAAGTCGTCACGCGCATGCTTGGCGAGGAAGCGGTACGCATTCTCTCGACAGCGCGTGAAGCCGCGACCCAGATCAAATTGCGCGCCGAGGATGGCGCCGGACGAGTGCTGCGCGAGGCCACTGACGAAGCCCAGCGCTTGCGCGAGGAAGCCGAGATCGAGTCGTCGCGCCGCCGTCAGGACGCCAGCTCTGACGCCGAGTCCGAGCTGCAGATGGCCAAGCAGCAGGGCCGCGAGATGGTCAACGAAGCGCGCGCGTATCGCGAGCGCGTCTTGGGTGAGCTTGCCCGCCGCCGCGAGCTCGCCCGGCAGCAGATCGAGCAGTTGGTGCATGGCCGCGACCGGCTGCTGAATGCGTTCGAACGTGCTCGTATCGCCGCAGTTGATGTGATGGCGGAGATGACGCCGTTGGGCGAACCGACTGAATACGTGAACTTGTCACCCACCACCGGGCCGGTGCCGTTGATGGTGCCGGCGACGGATGCACGTCCAAAGCTGGCGATCGCCGACCTGGAAGCCGACCCCGATCTTGATCTGGAAGTCGTCGAAATGGAAGTCGTCGAAATGGAAGTCGTCGAGCTGGAGATTGTCGAGCTGGAGATTGTCGAGCTGGAGATTGTCGAGCTGAGCGTCGCTGAGCCAGAGGTTGCCGAGCTCGAGGACATCGAAGCACTCGAGGGCATCGAGGCACTCGAGGAGATCGAAGACGCAGCCGAAGGTGGTGACGACGAGCCGATGGCCAACGTCGTGTCCCTGTTCGACGAACCCAACTCGGATTCGGACGAGGCCAACGACATCGTCATCGACACCGAAGATGACACCGAAGATGACGACGTCGAGTCGAAGGCATCGGTCGAGGATCTGTTCGCTCGCCTGCGCGCCGCTCGCGCCGACAAGGTCGCGCACGCCACCGTGACTGAACTGGTTGTGGAGCCCGAAACGATCGAGCCGACTGTCGACGAGCCGGCGTCGGCATCGCTGCCCGATGTGGACGCCACCGAAGAGCTTTCCGTGTTCCATGCGTCGCCTGCCGCGCCAGCGTTGGTCGTCGAGACCGACGACTCGCCCTTTGGTCGCCGCGATGCGGAGCTGACCCCGCTGATCGTGGCCGCGGCTCGCAAACTCAAGCGTGTGCTGGCTGATGAACAAAACGACGTGCTCCACATCTTGCGCCGTACAGAACCCGTCCGTGTGTTCGACACGTTGCTGCCCCTGGCCGCCGATCATGCGCAGCGCTATGCGACTGCTATCGAGGGCGAGCTACGCCTGGCCGCGTTGGCGGGGGCAGCGAGTGTCGACGGCGGCGACAAGGGTGACCACCTGCACGAAATCAATCGGGCCAAGGCGCTGCAGCCGGCAATCGAGGCGTTGGCAGTAGCCATCATCGACCCGCTGCGGGTTCGCGTGGCACGGGCCGTCACGGACTCTGATGGTGACAACGGTGAGCTGGCCGATCTGGTGCGTGCGATCTACCGTGAGTGGAAGACGCAACGGATCGACGAGCACCTCGATGATGTGGCTCGTATGGCTTTCGGTCGCGGTGCCCTGGTCGCGTTGACGCCCGGCACACCCGTGTGCTGGACGGTCGACCCGAATGGCCCGGCCTGCCCGGACGCCGAAGACAATGCTCTCGCTGGTGCGATTGGCGCTGGTCAGCCGTTCCCGACGGATCACGTGTGCGCCCCGGCACATGAGGGTTGCCGCTGCATGCTGCAGCGGGCACCCCTGTAGCCTTCGCCGGGTGCGGAACCCTGCCGACATCCCCAGCCGTGCCCGCAAGCCAAGTCGCATTGGTGACCGTGGTCGAATACTGCTGATCATTGCCGCTGTGGTGCTGATCGGGCTGTTGCTCTCGGCCCGCTTCATCTCCAGCTTCTACGTCGAGTATCTGTGGCACCAGTCGGTCGGTCGCACCGATGTCTTCTGGGGTGTACTCGGCGCGAAGTTCACGATGTTCGCCTTGTTCGCGGGCACGTTCATCGTGTTGGCACTGCTCAACCTGATCATCGCCGACCGGTTGGCGCCCACCACTTTCTCGGCGAACACGCATCCGCTGGTCGAGCGCTTCCACGAGTTCTTCGGGCATCGCATGCGCCTGTTCCGCTTCGCTGTCGCGATCTTTTTCGGGCTGCTCTTCGCAGCTCCCGCGATCGGCCGCTGGCAGGACTGGCTGATGTTCCGCAACAGCAAGTCGTTCGGCATCTCCGACCCCTACTTCGGCAACGACGTCGGCTTCTACATGTTCAAGCTGCCGTTCATCACCTTCGTGCTGGACTGGCTGTTTCTGGCGGTGCTGTTCATCACGTTGCTGGTGGTGGCAACCCATGTGCTGTCCGGCGGAATTCTGATTCAGCCGCCCAAGCCGAAGGTGCGAACGGCCACGAAGGCTCACGTCGCAGTGCTTCTGGCGGTGTTGGCCGTGCTCAAGGCCGGCGACTATTGGGTGACGCGCTACGAGCTGACCACCGCCAACCGCGGAGCGGTGCGCGGTGTGACCTACGCCGTGGACAATGCACAGCTCCCTGCGGTCCTGTTGCTGGCACTGGTATCGCTGCTGACCGCCGGGCTGTACCTGAGCACGCTCAAGACCCAGCGTTGGCGGCCGGCGGTTGTGGCATCGGCTCTGTGGGCAATTGTTGCCTTGGTCGGTGGCGTGATCTATCCCAGCGTCGTGCAGTCGCTGGTGGTCGCACCGAACCAGAAGGACAAGGAAGCCAGGTACATCGCCTACAACATCGACGCGACGAAGCATGCGTTGGGAATCGATGGCGTCACGGTTTCACCGGTCGAGTTCGGCGATCTCACGTCGGCTCAGCTGACCAGCAACGTGGCCGCGCTGCAAGACGTTCGCTTGCTGAAGCCGACTGATCAGCTGGAGACCCGTTTCCAGGCTGACGAGCCGCGGCCGAACACCAAGGTGGTCGATGTCGACCCGGACCGCTACGAAGTCAACGGAACCATCCGCCAGGTCATTGTCGGCGCCCGTGAGCTCGACCTCACGAACGTTGGTAACAAGTCATGGCAAGGCACCCACCTGATCAACACCCACGGGTGTGGTCTTGTTGTCTCACCCGCTGGCCAGATCACGGCAAACCGCAAGCCCGCGTACGACGACTCGATCGCCCCGGTCGATCGCCCCGAGCTCTACTTCGACAGTTCGTCGTCGGGCTACGCGATCCTCAACACATCTGTCACCGAACAGCCGTGTGATGGTCAGGAAGTCGCTCCCTACGAGGGGTCAGGTGGAGTGTTGATGAACTCCACGCTGCGCAAGCTGGCGTTCGCTCTCGATGAGTGGGACTACAACCTGATTGGTACCAGCTCCATCACCGACAAGTCTCGCCTGATCTCGGTGCGCAACGTCAGCGAACGCGTCGCCACGATCGCGCCGTTCCTCTCGCTGGATGGCGACCCGTACCCGGTGATACTCGACGGGCGCGTTGTCTGGGTGATCGATGGCTACACCACCAGCAATCGCTACCCCTACGGCGAGGGCGCCGACCTCAAGCAGCTGGGCTCCGGTAGCGGGTTGAACTACCCGCTGAATTACGTACGCAACAGTGTGAAGGGTGTTGTTGACGCCTACGACGGCTCCATCAAGCTGTACGAGATGGACTCGACCGACCCCATCTTGAAGGTCTGGGAGTCGGCGTTCCCAGATCTCGTGCTGCCGCTGTCGGAGATGCCCGCCGAACTGCAGGGTCACCTGCGCTATCCCGAGGAACTATTCCGAATTCAGACGGCTGCGTATTCGAAGTACCGGCTGCCGGCAAGCGAATTCTTCGAACGCAACGGTGCCTGGTCGGTGGCGCTGGCCGCGCCGGAACAGACCAAGAATCTGCTCGATTCAACCGGGGCCGTCGTCACTACCGACACGGTGGCAACCGAGACGGTCACCAGCGATCAGTTCGCATCCGACAGCAATTCGCCTCGCTTCGAGCCGTACTACACGATGTTCCACGCCAACGGCGACGCGGCGGCCACCTTCCAGCTATATCGCCCGTTCCAGCCGTTCAGTCCCAACGACCAGTACAAGAATCTGGTGGCGTACATGACGGCCAGCAGCGACCCGGCCACTTACGGCCAGATGGTTGCGTACACGTTGCCCGACAGCCCCCAGATTGACGGGCCCTTCAATGTCGGCGCTTCGATGGTGTCGTTCCCGGATGTGTCGGCGTATGTCACTGCCAACAACCAGCAGGGTTCAACGGTGCAGTTGGGTGACTTGCAAATGATGCCGGTGGCCGGCGGTGTGCTGTGGTTCCGGGCGCTGTACGTGGAGTCGAAGGGCTCCGGTCAGCCGCTGACCAACAAGATGATCGTCAACTACAAGGGCAAGGTGGCGATGGGTGATTCGTTCACCGGTGCACTTCGCCAGCTCTTTCCCGGGTTCAGGGGCGATATCGGCGATGTGCAGGGCGCCACGCCCGTTGACCCTGGCACTGGGCCTGGTACCGATACTGGCAACGAGGGCGCGACCGCGCAGGAATTGCTGACGAAGGCCCAACAGTTGTTCGATGAGGCTGACGCCGCGTTGGTCGACAAGGACTTGGCGACCTACGACGTGAAGGTCAAGGCCGCTCGGGCGCTCGTCGCCCAGGCGCTGGCACTGCTCGGGTAGTCAGCCGCCAGACCACGCGCTATGCCATGACGCACTATGACTTGCGGCGAACCTGATCGGCCAGTACTGCGAGGTCTTGGCGGAAGGCAATCTCATAGCGAGCCTGCTCGGCGGCCAGCTTCACCTGTGATGTCTTCAAGCTGTCGATGACTTCGTCGGTGACCGTTCCATTGGCAACTTCGTTGCTGTGGGCAGCGAGACCGTCGATGTCGCGTCCGAGTTCGCTGACCTGATTGGCGAGCTCGGTGCTGACCGAGCTGAGCCGTTGCTCGATGGCCGCGACTTGTTCGGTTGCCTGGCGCGTGGACGTGTCGTTGGCGGCCACGCGCTCGGCCAGCAGCGCGATCTGGGCGGCAATGCCTTCGTTTGCGCCGACACGGTCCGCGATGGCATTGACCCTGTCGCGCAGATCAGCGTCGCCGGTGGCGGCGACGGCGGCCGCGCGGCGGTCTTCAGTTTCGTTGCTGAGCTCGCTGATGCGGTCGCGCAGGCTGCCCAGCTGCGCCCCGAACTCGGCCTGGGCGCTGACGCGCGCGTTGAGCTGAGCAAGCTGGCCACTGAACGAATCGATCAACGCCATGCGCTCGCTGAGCGCATCGATGCGGGCGACGGTGTCGTCGTCAGGGCCGGCTGGTGCAGCGGCACCGATGACCTCGCCCGGCTCGTCGGCCTTCGCTGCCAGCTCGCCGACCCGGGCCTCTAGGTCGCCGATGCGAGCGGCGTCCGGTGCGCCGTCGATGCGTTCACTGAGCTGGTCGAGTCGGGCCAAGAGATCGAGGTCCGGTTCCTGACCAGCCTCCACCTTGGCGGTGAGCTCTTCGAGGCGAGCTGCAATTGTCGGGTCCGGAGTGCTGACCGAAGTGACGGTCTCGAGGTGTGCGGCCAATGCGTCGATTCGTGCAACGAGTGCCGGGTCGGGGCCATCCGTGGCCCGAAGGGTTGTGAGTTCGGTGGCCTCGTTGGCGGGGTTGGTAGCAACGGTGGCGGCGGCCGTGGCCTTGGCGGCTGCATTCTCGGCGTTGGCGTTCGCATTCGCGGCCGTCTCGGCAACGACGTCGAGTTGGGCTTGCAGGTCAGACATCTGCGTGCGTATGTCGTCGCTGCCGGGGCGCTCGGTGGCCAGGGCGGTGGTGGTGGCGTCGAGCGCCGCGAGTCGAGTTTCAACCAGTGCCTTGGCCTGCTCACTGGCGTCCAGCCGCGCTCGCAAGTCCATCATTTCGCTGCGCAATGCAAGGAAGTCGGTTGGGTCGACGGAGTACTTCTTGCCCTTTGCAGGCTTGGCTGTGCTCGTCGCCGGTGACGGCTTTTGGGTCATGGCGGCCGGGGGCGGCAGGTTTGCTGGCGCACTGGCGGTTTCGGGTGCCGCGGGCTTCGGCTTCTTGCTGAACAGTCCCATGAGCTTCTCCACACGCGAGGGGTTTACGATTGAGCATCGCTGCTCGCTACCGTACCGCGATCGGGCTCTTCGGAGGTTGCCATGTCCTACAACCAACTCGATCGCTTGGTGTACGACGCCGATGCGCACATCATGGAGCCGCCCACCTGGCTGCGTGATCACGCTGACCCGGATATCCGCGATCGGCTTCCGACACTGGACCTCAGTGGTGGCAACGAGCTACAGCAAACGGGTTCCGTCGAGGAGCAGTTGGCTGACCTCCACGTGACGTTTCAGAAGCTGACGGAGCGTCACGGCAGCGACGACTACCGGGCTGTCGAGGCGCAGGAAATCATGCTGCGCAAGAACTTCGCGGCCACGGGTTCGTTCCTGCCACAGGACCGTTCGCGAGCGCTGGATCTGTTGGGCTTCGAGAGCCAACTGATGTTCAACACCTTCCACAATGGCCGACTGTTCCAGTGGGAGCACTCCGGCGACATGGCGCTGGCGTACGGAGCGGCTCGCGCCCACAACCGCGGCATGGTCGAATTCTGTTCGGTGGATCGTCGGCTGCTGCCTACCTGCTACGTGCCGCTGGCCGAGTTCGAGATGACCGCCGCCATCGCCGCCGAGTCGGTGTCGATGGGCGCGGCGGCGTTGCTGATTGCCAGCGGATGCCCAGCTGGCCATTCGCCATCGCACCGCTCGCTCGACCGTCTGTGGGCGATCGCACAGGAGGCCGACATCCCAGTGGTGTTCCACGTCGGCGGCACCGGCGACCTCATCGACCGCGACTACTTCAACAACGGGTTGCCCATTCCTCCCGATTTCCACGGCGGCGCGGAGAACTTCCGCTCGGTCGACTACATGGCCATTCCGTTTCCCCCGATGCAGACCTTGGCGACGATGGTTTTCGACGGCGTGTTCGATCGCTTCCCGGCTCTACGAATTGGCGTCATCGAGCAGGGCGCCATCTGGGTGCCCAGTTGGATGCGGCAGATGGAGAGCGCATTCGAGGCGTTCGGGAAACACGAAGAGCGGGTGCGGTCGCTGCAGATGCGGCCCAGCGACTACGTGCGCCGGTCGATGAAGTTCGCCCCCTATCCAACCGAGGATGTTGGCTGGATCATCGAGCAGACCGGCCCCGAGACCGTGTTGTTCAACAGTGACTACCCACACGTGGAGGGCGGCCGTCGCCCGATCGAACGGTTCGAACGCAGCCTTGGTGATGCCAGCGAAGCCGTTCGTCAGGCGTTCTACTGTGACAATTTCCTGCAGCTGATGGGCGCAGCCGCCCGTCATCTCCAACCGGTGGGCTAGTCGCCACTGACTCGGTAGCGTCGTTGGCTATGTCAGGTGAGGGTGGTTCGGTAGGTCGTTCAGGGGATGGCTTCATGCGCTGCTCGGATGGAAACACGCGGTGGGGCGTGTTCGGCGCCGCCGGAGTTGTCTTCGTTGTTCGCCCGCGCGACGAAAAGCCATTGGTGATGCTGCAAATGCGCTCAGCGTGGGCCCACGAGGGTGGCACCTGGAGCTGCGCCGGTGGCGCCATCGATGAGGGTGAGAGCACCTACGAGGCGGCAGTGCGCGAGGCGAGCGAAGAGGTCGGCCAGATCCCGGCGGACCATCATGAACTCGGCGAGTACGTCTTCGCCCCAGCCATCGACTGGAAGTACACGACGGTGGTGTTGGAGGTCGGCGAGCGTTTCGGCAGTTCAGCCAACTTCGAGACCGACGCGGTCGCATGGGTGGGGCTCGATGAGGTGGAGACGCTGTCGTTGCACGCCGGGTTCGCAGCCGCATGGCCGCACCTGCGGACCATCATCGAATCAGCTGGATCGCGGGCGTAGCCGCAAGCCGGCCATGCCGCCGTCCACCGCCAGCGATGTGCCGGTGGTGGCACCGGCCATCGGGCCGGCAAGGTAGAGAACTGCGGCGGCCACTTCGTCGACCGTCACCAATCGTCCAATTGGCTGTCGGGCAGCCAGGGCCCTGCGCTCGGCGGAAGGGTCGTCAGCGTTGTCCAGGAGCCGGCCGACCCACGGTGTGTCGGTGGTGCCCGGGTTGACGCAGTTCACCCGAATGCCTTCGTGAAGGTGGTCGGCCGCCATTGCCAACGTCAAGGACAATACGGCACCCTTGGTGGCGCTGTAGAGGGCTCGCTCGGGAAGGCCGGCGGTTGCTGCGATCGAGCAGGTGTTGACCACTGCGGCGCGATTCGATTCACGCAGGTGGGGCAGCGCGGCTTTCATCACGCGCACCATTCCAAAGACGTTGATGTCGAACACGTGGTGCCACTCGTCGAGCGAGTTGGTCTCGACGGTGCCCTGCGCGCCGATACCAGCGTTGTTCACGACGATGTCGATGCCACCAAGTGCTGTCGCCGCTGCCGCCACTGCAGCGTCGATCGATTCGCTGTCGGAAACGTCGGCAAGGAAGCCGATCGACCCGTCCGGCGAGCCGGTGGGTTCGAGGTCGAGAACAGCCACCGATGCACCGCGGGACAATGCAGCCGCGGCGATTGCGTAGCCGATACCGGATGCGCCGCCCGTGACCAAGAGCCGCAGTCCGTTGAGATCGTCCATCGTCATGAGCGGCTATCGGGCAGGCGGCTGGTTGGGGATGACCGGTGGGTACAGCGGAATGTTGTGCTCCACGAGCGCACGGCGGATGGCCAGTCGCACCTCGCGCATCGCGGCCCAGTGTTTGCCTGGCCGAGTGCGCACCGTGACGCGCAAAACGGTGCCGGTGGCGTCGACGCGCTCGACGCCGAGGATCGCCGGCGGTTGCAGCAGCACTTCGGCCACCTCTGGAACTTCTACTGCGACGGCGATGCCTTCCTTCACTGCGGCCAGTGCATTGTCGATGTCGCCGTCGTACCAGATCGTGATGTCGACGAGGCCCTGGGACCAACTGCGGGTGCGGTTGCCAACACGTTGAATGACCCCGTTGGGCACGGTCCACAACGTGCCGTCAACACCGCGCACGCTCATCATGCGCAGCGTGAGTGTTTCCACTGTGCCGACGGCCTCACCGATGTCGACTTCCTCACCAACGCCACACTGGTCCTCCAGCAGGATGACGAAGCCAGCGATGCAGTCACGCACCAGGCTCTGTGCGCCGAAACCGACGGCGATGCCGGCGATGCCGGCGCCCGCAAGTAGTGGCCCGAGGTTGATGTTGAAGACGCCGAGCACGATCAGTACCGCAATCGTCCACACGAACCACGACACGCACGCACGACTGACCGCCGCCAGTGTTGATGCGCGTGATCGTTCGCGTGCGCCCACCACCATCGCGCTGTCGGGTCGGTCAATGCCGATTCTCGCCATCGCCCCGTTGGCCAGTTGCTTGCTGGTCGAGAGGCGGGTGACGAACGCAGCCACGCCCTTGCGCAGGGAGCGATTGAGCACCCATGCGCCGAGCAACACGATGACGGCAACGAGTGGACGCGTGACGAACCAATCGGCGGCTCGGGCGATCATGCGATTGTGAGTGAGGTTCCACGCGCCTTCGCAAAACCACGTGGGCGTGGCGGTACATGCCGACTCCAGACCCGGGTCGAGTTGTTGGGCAGCCGCGAGCCAGATCACGGGTCGGAGGCTAGCCCTGCGCGAGATGGGGACCGATGCAGCGTCGTGTCGACGACAGCACCGAACCGTCACGTGTGACCGAAATTGCCTCGGTTGTTGCGTCGGCACTCGGTACGTTTGGTTGTTGTGAGCAACCACCCCTTCGTCCCCTTGCGTCACCGTGAGGTGCGGTTGCTGTGGGGTGCAGCAGTTGTCTCCGATGTCGGCACCTGGGTGCAGCTCATCGTGGTCGGCAGCCTTGTCGCTGCTGGCACGGGTTCCGCGGTGCAGACCGGGTTGGTGGCGCTGGCCACCTTCATGCCGCAAGGAATTGCGTCTCCGGTGGGTGGGTTGCTGGCCGACCGTTACGACCGACGCAAAGTGTTTGCGATTGCGCTGATGGTGCAGGCCCTGGTCACGGTCGCACTGGCTGTCGTACTTGGGATGGGCGTGCGTACCCCGGCGGTGCTGACGCTGCTGATCCTGCTGGGCAGTGCTGCCGGTGCCACCGGCGCGCCCAGCTACGCAGCAATGCAACCTGACCTGGTGCCGCCCGAGGAATTGATGGCGATGGTCTCGCTGGGCGTCTACTCGTGGAACAGTGGTCGCATCATCGGCCCGCTGCTCGGTTCCGTGCTGGTGCTCGCTGTTGGCCCGGCTTGGACGATTGCTTTCAACGCGCTCAGCTTCGTGGTGATGGCCGGAGCGGTGTCGCTGGTGCGCCGCCCGTTCTTGCCGCACGGCGCCGACGCCGATCTGACTGCCACGGTGCGCGGACGACTGATCAGTGGCTGGCGCACCATGCGCGCGACGCCGGGCTGTTGGCACGGCGTGGTGCTGCTGGTCATGTTCAACCTCACGATCGTGCCGTTCATGGGGCTGATCCCGATCTACGTCAGCCTCGAGTTCGGCGGCGGCACCGGGCTCACCGGTGCGGTTGCATCGGCGCAGGGCGTCGGCGCCATCTTGGGTGGCGTGACCATCACGGTGTTGGCCGCTCGTCACCGCCGCTCGTATCTCCTGGCGCGCTTGGTCTTTGTGTTGTCGCTGGCGCTGTGGAACTACGCGTTGGCGCCCAATACTGCGTGGCTCATCGCCGGCAGTGCACTCCTGGGTGCGTGCTCCGCCAGCATTTTCATCACGTCCTCGGCCATCATCCAACGCGACGCGCCGTCGGCCAGCCGCGGTAGGGTGATGTCGATCATGCAAGCAGCGATGGGTATCTCTTATGGCATCGGCCTGTTGTTCATCGGCTTCATCGGTGATGCCACCAGCCTGCGCGTTGCGTTTGCAGTGGGTGCCACGCTGCTGGTGGTCTCGTTCGGTCTGCTCACGCTTCGCTCGCGCCACTGGCGGGCAGCAATCGACGGCACGGAGGTGTTGGCCAGCGACCGTGTCAACGTCGGTGCCCTCTCCGTCGCCTGCGGCGACTGACACCGATGACCTCACCCGTCGGAGCGCTGCATCATGTGGAGCTGTGGGTGCCGGACCTCGCGCGAGCCGTTGCTTCTTGGGGCTGGTTGCTGCAGGAGTTGGGCTACAGCGAGTTCCAGTCGTGGGATCACGGTCGCAGCTGGCAGCTCGGTGCCACCTACGTGGTGGTCGAGCAGTCGCCCGCGGTGGTCGGCGATGCGCACGAGCGCTGTCGGCCCGGCTTGAATCATCTCGCCTTCCACGCCGGGGATGCTTCCGACGTCGACCGGTTGGTGGCGGCAGCTCCGCAGCACGGTTGGTCGTTGATGTTCGCTGACCGCCACCCGCATGCGGGCGGAGCTGACACCTACGCGGCGTATCTCGAGAACGCCGACGGCTTCGAAACAGAGCTGGTCGCCGACCTGCCCTGAGCGGCTACTCGAGGAACACCGTGAGCGCCTTTGCGTGTATCTGAGCGACCGCGGCTGCAGGGCTTATTCGGCCGCAGAGCGCGTCGTGGATGGCGTGCCAGCCGACGTCTTCGACCTCGGGGAAGCGTGGGTGTGGTGGGTAGGTGATCATCGCCTGCTCGATGGTGTCGGTGATGATCTCCAGGCGACGCCGGTCGGTCTCGTTCACGGGCTCGACGGCCGCGAATGCAGCGACATGTGCGCACACGTTGCCGCCCCGAGCATCGAGTTCGTGGGTCGGGGCGCTCACCAGTGTGTTCAGCAGCGCGGTCGCGGCGGGAACATCGCCGCACGTCGTCGGAATGGCCCAGGCGTGGCAGCCGGCGTAGCTGACCCACCGGGCCGAGCCGGCCGGGTAGCGAAACGGTCCCAGCGTTCTGGTCGCGGTGGATCCACACTCAGTGTCGATCTGTGCCGACCAGATTGCACCCCACGCGCCGGGCCACATGCCGGCGGCGTCGACCCGGTCGTCGAGTAGTGCCGTGTCGACCTGGTCGTAGTGCCAGTCGGGCAGGTCGTCGGGTGCGCGTGCTGCAAAATGGCAGAGCAACTCGACTGCGGTGACCGCTTCCGGCGAATCGATGCACGGACGACCGTCCTCGGTGAACAGCCGGCCGCCGGAGCCGACGACCAGTTCGAAGAAGGTGCCGAAGAGCCCGGATTCGCGCCCGCTGAACCCGAACACGACATCGCTGGCTGCCAGCGCCCGCCATGTGGAGGGTGGAGCGGCCAGGTGCGACCACATGATGCGCACGTCGATGAGGCGCGGCACGCACAGCAGCGCGCCGTCGAAGCGGCAGAGGTCGACGGCGAGCGGAGCCAGTTCGTGCGGGTCGACCAGTGCGTCGAGCGGTTGCAACCACTGCGCTTGCGACGGCGCGTACTTGGAGTGAGTGGCGATCAGGTCGAGTCGTTCGCCCGCTTCCAGCAGTTCGGCGACGCGCCGGTTCAACGTCGGGTGGTCGGCGTGAACGACGATCTCCACGTCGGCCTCGTCGAACAGCGTGTACAAATGGTCGTACATCGGCCCGCCGACAAGTGCTACCCGCAACGTCACTGACATGCCCCCTCGTTCAGCCCTCGGATGGGGCCAGTCTCGCGCCTATGGTCGAACGCACTATGACCGTGATCACGTCAGTCACTACCCACGACTTGCGAACCCGCACCTCGAAGTACGCGCATGGCAGCGATGCCAACCATCCGGACCCGGACTACTCGGCTGCGTACGTGGTGTTGCACACCGACGGTGCGTTGGAGGGTCACGGGATGACCTTCACGATCGGGAAGGGCAACGAACTCTGCTGCGCCGCGATCGAGGCGCTCAGCGAGCTGGTGGTCGGTCGTCAACTCAGCGACCTCACCGACCACATGGGTGCGTTCTGGCGTAGCGTGACGAACCACTCGCAGTTGCGTTGGTTGGGCCCTGACAAGGGCGTCATTCATCTCGCCACGGCCGCGCTCGTGAACGCGGTGTGGGACCTGTGGGCCAAGGAACGTGGTGTACCGGTATGGCGATTGGTGGCAGATCTGGAGCCGGCGCAGTTCGTCGACTGCATCGACTTCCGTTACCTGCGCGATGAGGTGGACGAGGTGCGCGCGCTCGAGATGCTGCAGCGCGCGCAGGCCGGCAAGGCCGAGCGCCTGGCCGAGTTGCGGCGTGATGGATACCCCGCCTACATCACCTCCGCGGGTTGGCTGGGCTATCCGGAGGACGAGGTGCGTCGCCGTTGTCAGGCCGCGCTGGGTCAGGGGTGGCGCAGCTTCAAGACCAAGGTCGGCATCGACGTGCCCAGCGACATGCGCCGCTGCGAGGTGATGCGTGAGGAACTGGGCAACGACATCCAGTTGATGGCCGACGCCAATCAAGTGTGGGACGTGCAGCAGGCGATCGATTGGACGAATCAGCTGCGGTCGTTCGGGCTCCGCTGGATCGAGGAGCCGACCCATCCCGACGACATTCTCGGCCATGCGACCATCCGCCGCGGCGTACGACCGGTGGGCATCGCGACGGGTGAGCACGCAGCCAATCGGCTGATGTTCAAGCAGCTGCTGCAGGCCGAAGCCATCGACTACGCGCAGGTCGATGCGTGCCGTCTCGGTGGGCTCAACGAGGTGCTCGCGGTATTGCTACTTGCCGCCGCGCGTGGCGTACCGGTGTGCCCGCACGCGGGTGGCATCGGCCTGTGCGAGTACGTGCAGCACATCTCGATCATCGACTATCTGTGCGTCAGCGGCTCGTTGGCCGACCGCACCACCGAGTACGCCGACCATCTGCACGAACACTTCCTCCACCCAGCTGTCGTGCGCAATGGCGCGTACGTGGTGCCCGAGGCGCCGGGCTACTCCATCGAGATGCATCCTGATTCGATCGCCCTCCTCCGCTTTCCTGACGGTGCGGAGTGGCAGTGAGCGCGATCGTCGGGTTGGGGTTGGGGACGGGGCCACTGGGAAATCTGTTCAGCGCGGTCAGTGATGCGGAGGCGGAAGCCACCGTTCATGCGGCGTGGGCACGCGGGGTTCGCTACTTCGACACGGCGCCGCAGTACGGGCATGGCCTCGCGGAGCTTCGGCTGGGTCGTGCGCTCGCGGCGTATCCGCGCGAGGAATATCGGTTGGTGTCGAAGGTCGGCCGCGTGTTGGAGGCCGCATCGGGTGGGTCGGCTCGACCCCCGTCGGCGTTCGTCGATCTCCCGGCGTTGGACCCGGTGTTCGACTACAGCCGCGATGGCGTGTTGCGTTCGTTCGAGGACAGCCTCGCCCGGCTGGGTGTCGACCGGCTGGACATCGTCCACGTGCACGACCCCGATGCGCACGAGGCCGAGGCAATGACGACAGCGTTCCCGACATTGATCGAACTGCGCGACCAGGGTGTGATCGGCCAGGTTGGCAGCGGCATGAATCAGGTCGCGATGCTCGCGCGCTTCGTCGAGCAGGTCGATCTCGATTGCATTTTGTTGGCTGGCCGATACACACTGCTCGACCGCACCGGTGAACGGCTGTTGGAGCGATGCATCGAACGTGGTGTCGAGGTCATCGCCGGCGGAGTGTTCAACAGCGGCCTGCTGACGAATCCGTCGGTTGACGCGAGGTTCGACTATGTCACCGCTCCCGCCGAGCTGGTCGCGCGAGCGCAGCGGTTGCAGGCGGTGTGCTCGCGCTTCGGGGTGCCGCTGCCGGCGGCAGCTATCCAGTTCGCCGGCCGCCACTCAGCAATCGTGATGACGTTGGTCGGCGCCCGGTCGGTCACCGAGATCGAAGCCGACATCAAGTATGCGGAAACGAAGATCGACCCCGCGCTGTGGCCAGCGCTCGAGGCGGCAGCACCGCTCTGACGTCCTTGTGTCGGCACGCCGACGGACGACAATGACGGGGTGAGGCAAGATGAGTTAGCACAACAACGTACCGCTGGAGATCTGGGCCAGCACTGAACTGGGGGGGACCGGTGGATCAGTTCGACGCATTCATTTCATACAGTCATGCCGCCGACGGGCAGTTGGCGCCCCAGGTGCAACGTGGCCTGCAACGATTGGCCAGGGGGACGTTTCAACGCAGGGCGCTGCGCGTGTTCCACGACAACACCGGCCTGTCCACGAATCCTCACCTGTGGGGCTCCATCGAGTCTGCGCTCAACGGGTCGGAATGGTTCGTGCTGCTCGCCTCGCCGAATGCAGCCAGGTCCGAATGGGTTGCTCGCGAGGTGACCACCTGGCTCACCAACAAGCCGCTCGACCACATCCTCATCGTGGTCACCGACGGCGACATCGGCTTCCTTCCCGGTGCCGGCGTCGACACATCGGTCACGACGTGCCTCCCGGAGGCGCTGATCGATGCACTCGACAACGAGCCGAGGTGGCTGGACATGCGCTGGGCCCGAACCGATGCGCAGCTCGACCTGCGCAACGGTCGTTTCCGCGCCGCAGTGGCGGACCTCGCTGCCCCCATCCACGGCGTGGCCAAGGATGACCTGGAAGGTGAGGACGTCCGTCAGCAGAAGAGAGCCAAGCGCCTCGCCACGATCGGGGTGACGGCGGTAGTGATGCTCGCCGTCGTGTCGCTGGTCGCGGCCATCGCGGCCATCGATCAGCAACGAGAGGCATCCGCCCAACGTGACAAGGCGACGGCCGCGGCGATCGTGGCGAACGATCAGCGACGGGAAGCCGCAGCTCAAAGTGACAGGGCGACTTCGCGAGCGCTGGCCGCGCAGGCCGCCGCAATCAGCCCGTCCGACATCGACCTCGGACTGCTTCTCGGCGTCGAGGGATATCGACGCGACCCATCGCTCGACACCACCACCGGCCTACTCGCCGCGCTCGACAATGCCAAGGGCATCACGACGTTGGTGCGCAACCTGCCGGCCGGCATCCTCGACGTGGAGGTCGGTCCCGACCGATCCATCGTGTACGCGGTCACCTCGGGCGGCGACGTCTGGGCGGTCGAGACCAAAGGCTGGACAACGGTCGGCGAGCCGCTGCTCTCCGGAATCGCGGGCCCGTTCGGCATCGATGTCAGCAAGGACGGCAGCCGACTGGCGGTCAATGGTGAAAGTGGTGTGACGGTGGTGGAGACCGGAACCCGCAAGGTGGTGGCCACCGGCATCGGCGAGGGAACCGCTGCGTCGCTGACCCTCAGCGACGACGGCTCACGGCTCTCCATCGGCCTGCTCGCGGAACCGCTGGTGCAGGTCTTCGACCTTGCCACGCTGTCCAAGGTGTACGAGGTCGAAGCGCAGGACGCTGTCGGTATTTTCCTGCCCGATCACCGGTTAGCGGTCAACTCGCTCGGTTCCTCATGGCTGGGGGTGTACGACCTCGAAGGCGACCCAACCACGCCCGTCCTCAGCCGAGATGACGTTCAACCGGGAGGAGGCCTCGCCTTGAGTCCGGATGGCAAGGTGCTGATCGAAGGCGGTCTGGCGGGCACCGGAGTGCTGCTCGATGCGGTCACACTGGAATCGATGAGCCCGGTGCTGTCGGTGCGGGGAAGCCGCACCGGCGACTTCTTCTTCAACCCCGATGGGACGTTGGTGGGGATGGGCAGTGACGACGGCAGCGTCCGAGTGTTCGACGTGGCATCGTCCGCCGAGGTGCTGGAGCTGAGCGGTATGACCGGTGCCGTGTGGTCCGAGTTCGTCGGTGATTCGACGCTGTTCTCGGCGAGCTACTACGACGACGCCGCCGTGGTCTGGGATGCAGGTCGCGCCACCCAACTCGGCGACGCGCAACACCCGGGCGACTCGGTGTCGGGTGTCGAGGTCATCGATGGCGGCAGGCAGGTGGTCGTCTCCATTTTCGGAGACGTCCTCGTCGCTCCCATTGACGACGTCGACAACCCGACTGCCAGGGTTGCTGCCGGCACGTTCAATCGTGCTCTCGATGTTGTCGAGGATGCCGGGCTCGTCGGTGTGTACAGCTTGGAGATCGACGAGGCCACCGGCGAAGTGCTCGACCGCAAGGTCAGGGTCCTGCGCCTGCCCGACCTTTCTGAACAGGTCTCGATCAGCTTCGGTGAGAGCGCGATCGAGAACATCTCGCTCAGCCCCGATGGCACCTTCGTGGCCGTCGGCCTGCGCGATGGCAGCCTTGCGGTGTACGACACCGCCACCGGCGAACCGGTTCTCCGGCCGTTGCCCGTCGATCAGTTCCCTTGCTGCATGGGGCTCCTGGTGTGGAACGCAGATGGCACACGGTTGCACACCGGCGGCCAGGATGGCTCGCTGCGAACGTTCGACACGGCGACCTGGACGGTGCTCTCGGAGCACGTGCTGGCAGCTGACGCGAGTGCACTGCGGCTGGGTCGGTTGACGCCTGACGGCACACAGGTGGTCGTGCCGACCGAAGCGGGCACGATCTTCCTTGTCGACGCAGCCACCGGTGAGCCACAGGGCGAACCCTTCGTCGCTGCGGGCACCCAACTGCAGAACGCCATGTTGGTCAACAAGGGTTCGGTGCTTGCCGCGATCAGTCGCGACGGGAAGCTCCGATTGTGGGACGTCGCCACCCGACGTGCCATCGGCCCTCCGATTGCGGGGCACGTGGAGTACGCGCCGTCGCTCGACGGCATCTCCGACACGGTGCTGATGTCCGGCGGTGCAGCCGATGGACGGCTGATCACCTGGACGCTGGACCCTGCCTCCTGGGTGGCTCGCGCGTGCGACCTCGCGGGCCGAAACTTGTCGCGAGCCGAATGGGATCTCTACGTAGGCGGCGACTATCAGCCCACCTGCCCGCAATGGCCGGAGGGAGCGTGAGCGAGGCTGCCGCCGAAGTGCGCCAATTGCTCGGCCGGACCGAATACCTGACGGCGTTCGATGCCGCCGATCGTGCGCTTGCCGACACGTTCGACGATGCCGAGTTGCAGCATCTGGCGGTGCTCGCCCTCGCCAGGGCAGGCGCGACCGACACCGCTGCCGAGCGCTTGGTCAGCTCCGGTCTGCTCGAAAGGGCTGACCGCCTCCCTATCGGGCTTGCTGAAGACGTCTACGCACTGGAGGCACGAATCGCCAAAGACCGCGCTACCGCGGCGCCGAGCGCGTCCCGCGTCGGGTTGGCCGCAGTCGCCGCGCGGCACTACGAGAACGTCTTCGTGCGGTTTCGGCGTACCTACACGGGGGTCAATGCGGCCACGATGTGGTGTGTCGCCGGTGATGTGGAGCGGTCGCGTCAGCTGGCAGCCGAGGTGCTCGACATTCTGGCGGTTGCCGTCGACGGCTCGCTCAGCACAGCGAGTGACGACTACTGGTCGGCTGCGACCGGTGGCGAAGCGCTGCTGCTGCTCGGCGAAGTCGCTGCGGCGCAGAGAGCATTGGTCAGAGCCAGCGCCTGCGGTGCGGACATCGCCAGCCGAGCGTCCACGCGTCGCCAACTCGCACTCATCTGCGAGGTGCTCGGCCTCGAACCGACCGTGCTCGACGCGCTGCCGGTGCCGGTGGTCATCCATTACTGCGGTCACATGCCGACCAACGCTGCCGGCGAGGAGGGTCGACTACGCGGTCTTGATGAGCAGCGTGTTGGTCGCGAGATCGCGGCGCTCATCGCGCGCTGTGGAAACGTCATCGCCCACGGTTCTCTCGCGGCAGGGGCCGACATCCTCATCGCCGAGGCGATCATCGCGTCCGGGGGCGAGCTGCACGTGGTGCTGCCATTTCCGGCGGAGCAGTTCGTCGAGACGTCCGTTGTCGGAGCCGGCGATGCCTGGACAGACCGCTTTCACGGGTGCCTCACTCGCGCGGCGTCGGTCAACGTGGTGACAGGTGGTCGCCAGGGTGATGACGATGCCGCGTACGCCTACTGCTCGTCGATCGCGATGGGCGGGGCGCTCGTGCGTGCACGGTTCATGGCATCTCGCGCCGAGCAACTGGCCGTGTGGGATGGTCGTCCCACGAGTCGCGAAGGGGGAACGGCCGCCGACATCGATCGGTGGAGGATTACCGGGCTGCCCTCCACCGTGGTGCCAGTGAGCCCGTCGTCCTCGAACACTTCGCAGCCGGGACCGCTCGGTCCAAAGCGAACGGTCCGAGCGCTGTTGTTCGCCGATGTGAAGGGTTTCAGCTCACTTGTCGACCATCAGATCCCTGCGTTCGTCTCGGGCGTGTTGACCCCTCTGTCGGCTGAGCTGTACTTGGCAGGTGTCGGATATCGCAACGGGTGGGGCGATGCACTGTACGTGGTGCTCGACGACGTCGGCGCCGGCGCCGAGGTCGCGTTGAGGCTGCAGGAGGTGATGACGGGGATCGACCTGGCGAAGCTGAACCTGCCGCACACGCTCAAGCTGCGTATCGGTCTTCATGCCGGTCCGGTCTTCGTGCTCCACGACCCTGTTCGCGACGAGGCCTCGTACTTCGGCGAGCACGTCACTCGCGCGGCGCGCATCGAACCCGTGGCACCTCCCGGTGCGGTGTTCGTCACCGAAGCATTCGCGGCGCTGCTAGCGCTCGAGCGGCCCGACGGGTACGTCTGCGAGTACGTCGGTCGCGTACCGACTGCGAAGTCGTTCGGGCCGATGCCGATGTACCTGCTGCGCCGAAACTTGCCCGCCGCGCCGACCTGAACCGCGTTGGAGCTGCTCAGGCATGCCGGACCGGACTTCGCAGCGTGAGCGCGAAAGGGTCGGTGTGGCCACCTTCCGACTCTGCTCCCCGAACGGTCAGTGGCGGGTGCTGACATGGCGGCCGGTTGTCAAGGGTGTCATGCGGCGATAGGATTCTCTCACCGACGCGGGGTGGAGCAGCTCGGTAGCTCGTCGGGCTCATAACCCGAAGGTCGCAGGTTCAAATCCTGCCCCCGCCACTAAGAAAGCCCTGGTCAGCCACTACGG
>Ga0335397_10000777_pt1 | contig 42515 bp, 38 predicted proteins | sample MAT04_FD_205740 | JGI IMG/M metagenome (GOLD analysis project Ga0335397, IMG submission 205740) | Freshwater microbial communities from Lake Fryxell liftoff mats and glacier meltwater in Antarctica - MAT-04 (spades assembly) (version 2) ... | reverse complement strand
CGGAATGCCGACCTATGCCGAGTGCGGTGGACTGATGTATTTATGCGAGCAAATTGTTGATTTTTCAGAACAGGCTTATCCGATGGTGGGCATTTTCCCAACCACGGCAAAGATGGGAAATCGCCTGACGCTGGGCTATCGGCAGGCAACCGTTTTGCAGAATACGCCGTTGGTGGAAGTGGGCGATCGCCTTTGGGGGCACGAATTCCACCGTTCTGCATTAACCCAAGAGTCGCCTCAGCCCCTCTTTAATCTACAAGGGTACAACTCGCAAATTGCCCTTAAATCAGAAGGCTGGCAGCGCTATCAAGTTCATGCTTCCTATACCCATCTTCACTTTGGGGCGCGACCTGAACTGTTGATGAGGTTTTTAGGGCATTGTGGGTCTGATTCCTAAAACCTCGTCTCAAACTCTACCACTGCTCGGCTATCCCCTTCAAGATTGGTCGTGCCTCGCAGCAGAATATTGTCGTTGAAGCGATAGCGGACGCCGAACTGGGTGGGTTCTGGCACCGTGAGAATTTGCAGAATAGAAACGGAAAGATTGCGGGTCACATCGAACCCGACTTCTCCCGCGATCGCCAGGGTCGAACTACGCGCCTTGTCGCTGGAGAGAACTGTGGTAGGAAAGATGCGGAAATCGCTCAGACCAATGGTGTTAGCAATCAGGTTTTGTAGGTCAGACAGTAGGGCAGATCCGGCAACACTGGCGATCGCTAGCGGCGCGTTTCCCTGTGCCCCCAAACTGTTGATAAAGTTGCCGCCTACTAACGCCACAATTTCCGCTTCGGTGCGACTGGGGCTGCTGGTGAGACGCAGGTTTTGAGAAAATTCGCTAGCAGGTCCTGTAACGCTAGCTTGCACCCGAACGGTTTGGATTTCGCCAAAGTCGTTAACGGTAGTGTCTCGACCGGGGAAGCGAACCACTTCAGGGACTGAAGTAACCAGGCGAACGTCTAGGATAGGGTCTAGTCCTCGGCTTGGCTCAAATGTGGCTTTGCTGTCATAGCCTTGTGCCAGCCTAAATTGAGTGGTGAAGAGGTTGACCTGCCCTCCCCGCAACAGCACGGTGCCTTGGGCGTTGAGGTTGTCGAGGGAACCGTTAATGTTGAGCTTGCCTTTGGCATAGAAATTGAGGATAGGGTCTTTGGTGATGCGGAGGCGATCGCCCAAGGTCAGCTCTAAATTATTCAGCCGGGGAGAGCTGATATTGCCAGTGTTGACATCCGTTGCAGTCGCCACAGGAGCCGCATCGGGAATTAACACTCGCCCGCCACTGAGTCCAACCTGTCCGCCAATGAGAGGTGCTAAAGCAGTACCCGTAACTACCATCTGCCCATCTACACCGCCGTCATACAGTCCTTCTAGCCGCAGATTGATGTTGTCGAGATTGACTAACAGCGGGGTACTAGTCGCCGGGTCAGTCGTTGCCAAAGGAGACAAGATGGGTAGAATGCCTTGCGCCGCGATCGTGCCGTTGCTAAAGAGTCCTTGGGCTTGAACGTGGATGCGATCGTTGGCGAATAAAACATCGCCTGTAACGTTGGTGACTTCTCCAGGGAGTGCGGCGGCTGAGAAGCGAGCGTCTTTAAAACTAGCGCTGCCTGTGGCGGTGGGTCTAAAGTCGATCGCGCCGCTGGGTAAAGTTCTGAGCGTACCGTTGACCTGAAGGTTAACCTTGCCTTCGCCGCCTTTCCACGCCACTTGATCGGTAAACAGGCTGAGCAGGGCGATCCCTTCGTTTTCGACATTAACCTTGAGCGCAAACTGATCGCTGCTTGGCTCGACCGTCATGAAAGGAAACTTATAGGGCACATCGCCCACTAAAGTGAACGGATTAGTCCGCTTGCCAAAAACAGTGAGGCGAGCATCGTTATAACCCACCAGAACGCCCAGATCAGGGACGGGAGAATTGTTAACTTTGCCGTTGACCAAGTTCAGTTCACCGCTCACCGTTGGGTTGCCTATCGTGCCGAGCAAACCGACGTTAAGGTTGAGATTACCTTCGACTGGAACAGTCAATTTTAAAAGATCGCTGACGGCAGCAGCAGGAATATTTTCTGCCACAAGCTGCCCGTTATTTTGTTGATCTGCCCCAATTTGTCCTTGAAACGTCACTCTAGAGTCGCCCGACTGGATGCGAGAAGGTCGCAGTGATAGAACTCCATCTTTGAAGCTGCCGCCTGCGGTGACTTGGTTAATGTCATAGTCTTCCCAAGTCCAATCTTTGCCCTCTACGCCAAAGTCAAGCGCAAAACCCTCTTGGGGCGAAAATCCGACTTTGACATTGCCCGAAAAGCCGCCTTCAAGTTGCGCTAAGTCGGGAATAATGGAGGCATCCTGGCGAGCGGCGACCAGTTGATTGCGCAGGGCAACGATTTCGGAAAAGCGGCGGAGTTGGTTGATGAAGCGATCGCCCGGTCTACCAACACCTATGGCTTGTACCTCTGCGGCGCTGGCATAGGTGGGCGGACTAATGCCTCGGCTGAGGTCGGACAGGTCAAACCATTGGAAGGCGGTCAAGATATCTTCAATTCTGCCTTGCTCGGTGGTCACTTGCCCTTGAAACTGGGTAGCGGCGGCGTTGAAGCTGCCCGAAAGCTGGTAGCGGCTATTGGCGCGAATCAGTTCGCCCTGATTAAGAACCCCAGTCCCATTAACATACCGAAAACTGCCCGTGAGTTGGTCGGCGTTAATATAGCCGATCGCTGGACGGGCGATCGCCACTTCACCCAGCACCGTTGGATTTTCTAAGTTTGCCAAATTAATATCAAACCGCCCGTTGAGCTGACCCTCGATCGCGCCTAGACCATAGGCAGCAGCAGGTGCAAAGTTGAGGATAGAAAGAGGAAAGTTTCGCAGGTCGGCTAGCAATCGATCGCCCTGCCCTTTGCCCGTGGCGATCGTCTCTCCTTGCTGTACGTAGAAGGATACAGGACGATTGGTGCCATCTAGATCAAAAGCAATGCGATCGTTGTCGCCGCGCACATCGAGCCGAGTAAACTGATTGGCGCGATACTGAAAGGTGCCGTCCAAGGAATTCTCAAAGGCGACCTGATTAACTGCCGCCTGGTTCAGCCTCAGTTTTCCGACAACATTGACCGCTGCTGGAGCGCCCGTTAGCTTGCCCGCAAAATCGGCGTTGCCCCTGAGCGCAATTTGCTCAGGCGTGGGGATCGGCAACGCGGTCACTGGGTAACCCTGAAGCCGCACGTTGAGATCAAGATTAGTAATTTCCGGTGTGCCCTCTAATTGGGCAAAAACGAAGCCATCGGCGCTGAAGCCGGGAGCCGTGGCGCTTTTGACTTGAAGGCGATCGCCCAACCAAGTCACCGCCGTATTCAATGGCTGATCAATTATTGCAATCCCTTCTGAAAACCGCAGATTGCCCTCCGCCTTGATCGCCGCCGGACTCAAATCTGCCAAACTCCCTGACAGCTTGCCTGTCCCACTCAGCAACCCTCGTAAATCTGCCGAAAACTGATTTAGCCGAATCCCCGATGTTTCCACCACCGCATTCCATAGCCCCTGACGCAGTTCGCCATTCCCCCGCACCATGCCGTCCGCAACCAGCACCGCCGTATCTCGAAATTGCACGAGATCTCCCGTCACCCTGACTGTGCCCCGCCCTGGATAGGTGGCTTGGGGCGCCTGCCACTGGGCAACGGTTTGAATATTGTCAAACGTGCCAGAGATTTGGGCGGTGGTAGCAACGTTGCCAATGGTGAAGGTGGGCGAACTGCCGTATGCCTGGGCGATCGCATCTCCCGCTAAATCTTGTCCTTTAAAGTTGAATACTAAGGACTGGCGATCGCCAAACTGCACCACCCCGTTGCCTGTCACCGAGCCGCCGCTAGTGGGCGTTGCCCGGATAGAGTCAAAGGTGAGGGCTTTAGCCGTCAAGGTAAAGCGGGTGTCGGCTTTGGCAAAGGTCAGTTGGTCGATTTTTGCGGGTTCAAGGCTGGTGGCAACTCCGGTGAGCTTGGGAGTGGCGATCGCCCCCGACACCTGAACTTTGCCCCCAAATATGCCCGCCACAGCGAAAGGCGACTGCAAATCAAACGTCTTCAATAATGTTGAAGCGCTCACTTTCGGCACTCGCACCGAAAGGGCATAATCCTTCTCTGTATCCAATCCTCCACTGAGCTGCGCCGGAATTTCGCCATAGCGCCCCTGCACATCCTGAAACGTCATCCGATGGTCGTGAAACCGCACGCCGCCGTTCAGCCGATTAAACGTATTGGGCACTGCCCCAATTTTCATTGCCCCATTACGAAACCGTACCGTTCCATTGATCAGGGGCATTTCTCCCTCTTGCCCCAACTCAATATCGAGCTTACCCGACACCCGCCCCGTCAAAAACGTTACGGGTAAAGGTACCACCACATTTACAACGGGTGCCAGCAAGCCCTGCCCCTCCACCGTCAACTGAGTCGAATCCGCTGCCTGATTCAGATCGCCCCGGAGACGCACTTCTCCCCCCGTTTCTGGAGTTCCGGTTAAATCAAACCCAATCCGCTGATTGTCATCTCGCAGCGTCGTTGTGCCATTGAGGTTTTGCACTTTTAGAGTAGTCAGCACGGGCGTGGGGCGGTCTTCGGGTTTGCCCGTCTCTGGGTCTTTAAGCTGTTTCGCTGCTGCTAAAATCAACCGACCCTCTTGCACCCGGATCTCATCAAGCTGGATTTTGATCCACCCATCCGACTCTTGATCCTTAATTTTTGTCTTAATCCACTGCCCATCTTCATCTTGATCGACAAAGATATTAGGGCGTACCAGCGTAATTTCTAAATGCAGATTGCGAGTCCACAGGAGTTCCAGCAGATTGAACCCGACTTCGATCGCCTCTACTTTCAACTGATCCGCATCATTTGAAGTGGGCGGCAACGTTGAAGCCCCTAGCCGCAAGCCAATTAACGAAACCCGTTCCACACCGCCCACATTAACTGGACGGCTGAAGGTTTCAGATAAGCTTTTAGCCACCAATGGCGCTAACTCTTGTTTAATAAATTTTTGGATGTATAGGGCAGCAGCGATCGCCCCCACCAACACGACTCCGCCCGTCACCAAACCTGCACGGATCAAAAAACGTCGTCTACGAGGGTTGTTCTCAGGCTGATGACCTGAATTCGGAGAATTCGTCATGTCACACTCACCTTTTCACCCGACAGACAACGACTTACATCTGCAAGCATCTTACCCCATGCATTTTTCATTATGAGTCAGTACAAAGTGACCAATTTGAAGTAAGAAATGTTGCCTTCTTTGTTTCTTAAGATTTCTCAGGCGCGACCCCTTGCGGGTATCTCGGAGAGCACGCCTGTCGCTGCAACTCCATTACTTCTCTAATTCCCTTCTCCGCCAAATCTAACATTTGGTTTAACTGAGCGCGGGTATAGCTGCCTGCCTCCGCCGTACCTTGCAGTTCAATCAGGTTGAGTTCGTCGTTGAGAACTACATTGAAGTCCACATCAGCAGCCACATCTTCGGGATAGTTCAAGTCGAGGTAGGGAATGCCCTGGAGCAACCCCACAGAGATAGCAGCGATTTGGTGGCGAATCGGCGATCGCTCCAGTTCTCCCGATTGCAGGAGGTGGGCGATCGCATCATTCAATGCGACAAAGCCCCCCGTAATCGCAGTCGTCCGCGTCCCCGCATCTGCCTGCAACACATCTGCATCGACCAACAGCGTCCGCTCGCCTAATGCCTTCATATCCAATGCCGCTCGCAAACTCCGCCCTACCAACCGCTGAATCTCCTGCGTTCGCCCCGACAGCTTCATAAACTCTCTAGAGTGCCTGGGATGAGTCGCAGTCGGCAACATCCGGTACTCTGCGGTCAGCCATCCTTGCCCTTGCCCTTCTAAAAACTTCGGCACTCCCGGCTGAACGCTGACCGTGCAAAGCACCTGCGTATCGCCGCAATGCGCTAAAACTGACCCTGCCGCAAATCGGGTAAAATTTTGCTCAAACCGAATCGGTCGGAGTTGGTCGGGTTGACGATTATCAGGACGCTGCCAAACCATGTCGATCTGCCTTTAAATTCTCAACTCAACCAGGATAGCGGGGAACGGTTGTTAGGGGGAAGTAGCCAAAAAATGTTCCTCTCTTATTCGGCTCAACTAAATTAATACATACGCACTACTCACTTTTTTTGTTATATGCTAGAGGTGTGCCCAACTAGAAAACTGCCACGATTCAAAACTCATTTTGACTTACGAGTCTTACAATATGGACGATTGTCTTGATGTGTCTTGTTACTTTATCGTCAGAGCTTATGAAGACGGTATAGAAGCTCAAATGACCAACATGAAAATCCAAAAGCTTTTGTACTACGCTCAGAGCTTACACCTAGCTTTATACGACCAACCCTTATTTAACGAAGAAATTCAAGCATGGCGATATGGACCTGTATGTCCTCCCGCCTACAGGTTCTACAGTGAATTTGAAGCCAAGCAACTGCCAATTCCTAATAAGGAATTCCTTTCGAGAATTGATACTGAAGCATTAGCCCTCTTGGAAGAGGTGTGGGAGTATTTTGGCAAATACAATGCTTACCCACTTAGCGACATGACCCACCTAGAGTTTCCATCGAAGAAAGCTCGTCGGGACTTGCCCCCCAACGCAAGCTCAACCGAGGCAATTCTTCTTGAGGACATGAAAATGCTGGGTAGACAGAAGCTCAGCGCAATTGAACGAGCAAATCCTGCCTACGACTTAGTTATGACTGAAATTTTGAAGGACGTGAATATTGCCCAGTCTTCACCTCGTATTGGCAAAGGAGAAGTGCGTGGCTGGCTTACCTCCCTTCTCGATTGAAAATACTGATCACTTCAAACGCTCTTTCAAGAAGCTTGAAAAATTTCATCGAGGCAAGTTCACTGAAATAGTTGCAGACATCTTAGAACGGTTAATTGAAGACCCCTATCCTCTCAGTTCCCGCCAAGAACCTCTGCCTAGCAAGATTCAGTTGCTCAATGGTTAGACATTTCATAAATTGGAGTTCAAGATTTCCAAGGTGCTTCCGGGCAACTCAGACTCATGTACTTGGTCAACGCCTCCACCTGCGTGATCCGTCTCCTCTGGATTTACAGCCATGAACAGTTCTCAAAGCGTCCTCCAGACAAAGACTTGAAGGGGTGCATCCCAGTTATGCAATTGAGTATAAATACTTAAGGCTCAAAACCCGCTCCTAGAAGTCTTCAGATAAGGCTTTGACAAATCACAAGATTTGTGGACTTGCAAAGGTGGGATGCACCCGACTTGAAGGACGTTATTCAGGAAACTTTAGATTTTTGACAGGGAAACTTGCTATCCTGGCGCTGCCTAAATCAGTACAGATAGCCTACTGACTCCATCATGCATCTAGTGTTTAATGGAGAGAAAAATAAGCGATCGACTCTATATATTTACTTTAATTAATGCAGGTCTGAGTACAAAACTATAATTCTGTACTATTCTTTAATCATCATCGCCTGTTCCCGAAGCACCCGGAAGTGAATTCATGGTTTCCCAACTAGAAGCGCCGAGTCGTAACCCCAGCTCTTTGCCTTACATGGTCGAGGGATTGGTGCAAGTCTTTACCTGCCCCCATCGCAGCTTTTTTACCAGCGTCATGGCACAAGCCCTCCGCATTGCGGGTCAAGGCACCTCTGTTCTGATTGTGCAGTTTTTGAAGGGCGGCATTGGGCAAGGCATTCACAATCCCGTCAAACTAGGACAGCATTTAGACTGGGTGCGCTGTGACTTGCCCCGCTGCCTGGATACGCCCCATTTAGAAGAGACTGAGGCGATCGCGCTGCTAGAGCTTTGGGAATACACCCAAGAGGTAGTGTCTAAAAGCCAGTATTCTTTGGTGGTGCTAGATGAGTTGAGTTTGGCGATTAGCCTGGGGCTAATTTTGGAGGCGGAGGTGCTAGACTTCCTGAAAAATCGTCCTGCTCAAGTCGATGTGATTCTGACAGGGCCCGAAATGCCCCAGGCAATCCTCGATATCGCCGATCAAATTACAGAACTTCGCCGGAGCCACCGCCCCTAATGATTAAGAACGATACCTGGATTACAACGATGTCGGCAAGCGGCATGATTAGCCCTTTCGAGCCTCAGCTTGTGCGGCGAGTAGATGGGCTACCTGTGATTTCCTATGGCTTAAGCAGCTATGGCTATGATTTGCGCCTGTCGGCTTCAGAGTTTCGCATCTTTAAACACATTCCAGGAACAGTGGTTGACCCCAAAAACTTCAGCCCTGCCAACTTAGAACCCGCAACGCTACACACCGATGCGAACGGGCAATACTTCATTCTGCCTGCCCATTCTTATGGTTTAGGCGTGGCGCTAGAGCAGCTAAAAGTACCAGATAACGTCACGGTGATTTGCATTGGCAAAAGCACTTATGCTCGCATCGGTTTAATTGCAAATTTAACTCCGGCTGAGGCAGGGTGGCGAGGACATTTAACGCTAGAGTTTTCTAATTCTTCCAGTGCGGACTGTCGGATTTATGCCAATGAAGGCATTGTGCAACTGCTGTTTTTAGAAGGCGCACCTTGTGCAGTCAGCTATGAAGATCGCAATGGCAAGTATCAAGATCAGGTGGAGAAGGTGACGTTGGCGAGGGTTTAGGGGGCAAGTTGCTTAAGAGCGATCGCTTTCTACTCAAATCGTATTGACAATGTAAATACGATTTGCCTATATTAAGGAGCATGAACGTTTATTTTGTGCTTGATGGCATCACCTTCGTGTGGGACAACAACAAAGCTTGGAGTAATTCCAGTCAGCATGATGGGGTTACTTTTCAGCAGGCTGCTGAAGCTTTCTTCGATCCATTTCTAATTGTTGTTGATGCCAGCCGTAATGAAGAAGCACGAGATGCGGTGATTGGGCTGGATACTCGGTGGAATCTATTGTATGTGGTTCACATTGAGCGTGAGGAGAATGTGATTCGGATTATTTCAGCACGTAAAGCGACTCGTCAGGAGAAGGCACAGTATGAAGGTTGAAGCATTAAAACAGCGGTTAGATCGAAATCGTCCCATGACTAGCGTGACGATCCGGATGCCCGAAGATGTGGTGGAAGACTTGAAAAGAGTTGCGCCATTGTTGGGTTTTTCGGGGTATCAACCGTTAATTCGTGCCTATATTGGGCAGGGATTGCGGGTTGATTTGGAACGGTTTGAGAGTGATACTGTGGCGGCGTTAGTGGCAAGCTTAAAGCGTCGAGGGGTAAGTGAAGATGTCATTGATGAAGCATTGCGGGAAACTGTTCACAGTGGATTGAGTCAGGGTTAACCAGCGGTATATCGCTTTTGAGTAAGGGCGATCGCAGTAGAATTAAGCCAGTACAACCAGTACAAGTCAAGAGTAAAGCCCCATGAACACGCCTTCTGCCGCTATCACCGCGATCGTAAAGATGGTCGAATCTCTGCCCGATGACTTGCAGAAAAAGGTTGCGGCGCATATTCGGGATTATATTGCTGACTTAGAAGACGAAAAACGTTGGGACGATTCATTTAAGCAGACACAGGATAATCTAGTCACAGCAGCCCGGAAAGCGAAGCAAGAGATTGCAGAGGGGCGATCGATGCTGATGGACTATGAGCAATTATGAAGTCTGCAACGCTACCGTCTTTTTGGTCTAAATATCAAGGATTAAGCATCTCTGTGAAGACGGGAGCGCGAAAAGCGTATCGGCTGTGGGCAGAGAATCCATTTCATCCATCGTTTGCATTTTAAATAAATAGTCTCTTAATCAGATGGCATTTTCAGACTGAAGAGTGCGATCGCAAAAAGCTTTTCTCCATAAAAAACCAGGCAAGTTTTACACCAATGCAGTCCGCCCCCTTCGATAGAAAGAAGCACCTATACAAAAACGAAGCCTTCGCTGAACTCGTCAAAGATGCCGTCAGGTTCTTTAACGGCACCCCCATTCATCCCCTCCCACTACCTGAGACTTTTCTAGGCACAGGAGTTTATGCTCTCTACTACATCGGTCAGAATCCTCTTTATAGAAAATATGCAGAGTTAAATCGGCTTGCCTATAGCTATCCCATTTACGTTGGCAAAGCTGTTCCAAAAGGATGGCGACAGTCTCGTATTTCAGACAGTGTGCTTAATCAGTCTCGTGAACTGCACAACCGTCTGAGAGAACATAGCAGGAATATCACAGTCGGCGCAGGGCTTTCCCTTGAAGAGTTCATGTGTCGTTTTGTCATTTTCGAGGATGAAGGCTCGGACATGATCAGCACCATTGAAGCAGCGCTGATCAAACTCAGTCAACCGCTGTGGAACGCTGCTGTGGACGGATTCGGAAACCACGATCCCGGACGAGGACGCTATGAGCAGGCAAAATCAGACTGGGATGTAATTCACCCAGGAAGACCTTGGGCAGAGCGTTGCAATGGTGTTCATAAAAAAGAAAGCACCATCGTTGCAACGATTGAACGTCATCTGAACAGCATCAGGGGAGCATCATTATGAAATCCCTTGAACTATTTTCAGGCGCAGGTGGTTTGGCAAAAGGGCTAGAATTATCAGGATTCAAACACGCTGCCCTAGTCGAGAATAATAAGCACGCCTATGCTTCTCTTTGTGAAAATTTTGATGCAAAAAAGGTTTTCTTTGGAGACGTCAGAGCCTTTAATTTAGAACGGTTAAAGAATATCGATGTTGTTGCGGGTGGTCCTCCATGTCAACCATTCTCACTAGGGGGTAAACATAAAGCAGATCAGGATAATCGTGATATGTTTCCATCGGCTATACGGGCGATCGAAACGCTTAAACCCAAGGCTTTTATCTTTGAAAACGTTAAAGGCTTACTTCGTCAAACATTCGCTGATTACTTCGAGTATATTATTCTTAGGCTGACTTATCCCGGCTTTACCGCAGAAACAGGCTGGCAGCAACATCTAGATGAACTTCGTCAGGTAAGCCAGTTATCTGATGGAGGAACCCAATATAACGTACAGTTCAAACTCATTAATGCAGCAAATTATGGAGTCCCACAAACCCGTGAGCGTGTGGTGATTGTTGGAATCAGATCAGATTTGAACTGTCCTTGGTCATTCCCACCAGAAACGCATTCAGCAGACAGGCTACTTTGGGATATGCACGTTACAGGAGAATATTGGGAACAGCATAAAATATGCCAGTCAAACCGCCCGTTAATCGATAAAGCGATGGAAGATAAAATATTTAGGCTCACAGAAAAATACGGGATGTTTGAGCTAGCATCTACACCTTGGCAAACGGTACGGAATGCTCTCAATCATCTGCCAGATCCACAGTCTAATCACGGCATCAGTGACCATATTTTTCGGGATGGGGCACGTATCTATCCTGGACATACAGGCAGCACGTTAGATGCCCCTGCAAAAACTATTAAAGCTGGAGATCATGGTGTTCCTGGTGGAGAGAATATGATTCGCTTTCCAGATGGGACTGTCCGTTATTTGACTATATTGGAGGCAAAGCTACTGCAAACTTTTCCTAACGATTTTGTGATTAAGGGTGTTTGGGGAGAAGCGATGCGACAGGTGGGTAATGCGGTTCCGGTTCTACTGGCTGAGACCATAGGGCATGAACTTGTAAAAACACTAAAATTCAATGTCCCTTGTGTTGCAGCGGATGAAATCGATCGCTTGGTGCGTTGCTAAGGTGATTTAGAGAACCCCATGAAAATCAAATACGATCGCGAAGTTGATGTCATTCAAATCACACTTAAAGACGTGGCGATCGCAGAAAGCGGCGAAGAAACACCGGGCATTATCTTAGATTTCGACTCAGACGGTCATGTTGTGGGCATCGAAATTCTGCAAGCCTCTCAGCGGATTGACAATCCCCAAGCAATTGAATATGTGATTAGCCAATCAGCGATCCCGTCCTAGCCTCTTTATTCTCTAATTTTGATAATCGACCAAAACCACCGAAACCGTGTGACCGCTAATGGCAATCATCATTTTGTCAGAGATAAACTCGCTGTAGTTAGCCAACATATCCAGTCCTGCAAAGTCGAGCAAAGCTTCTGTTACTAACCAAATTGCGACTTGAACCAATACTTTTTCTAGAGTTGATTGCCACTGCTGCCGAGCCATCACGCTACCTCCGCTGCCTTTCTTACTAAAGACTCATACGTTGAACATGCGTAAATTATGCAACTTGCCCCTGAGAACACCCTGAAAAATTGCGATGAACTCGATAAGTTTTTCAGGCTCCCTTAGTTCTATCTCTCGTTCCCAGCGCGATCGCCCATCGCACTCAAATAATCAGTAAAACGCCATCTTCGCTATCTCCCCATCATTGCTTATCCTATTAGTTAGACCCTCTACACGATCGTAACTAGATTCATGTCACATAGTAAGTGGGCAACCATCCAACGGCAAAAAGCCAGGGCAGACGCAGGCAAAGGGGCGACTTCGGCAAAAATGTCGCGGGCAATTATCATCGCAGCTCGCACGGGCGTACCTGACCCTGCTAGTAATTTTCAGCTTCGGACTGCCATCGATCAGGCTAAAGCGGCGGGCGTACCTAAAGAAAATATTGAACGGGCGATCGCTAAAGGTGCAGGCACGCTGGGCGGCGAAGATGTCCTAGAAGCGATTCGTTACGAGGGTTATGGGGCAGGCGGTGTGGCGGTGATTGTTGAGGCGTTGACTGATAACCGCAATCGCACGGCTGGAGATCTACGATCCGCTTTCAGTAAGCGGGGCGGGAACATGGGCGAAACGGGCTGTGTAAGCTGGATGTTCGACCAGAAGGGCGTTGCTACTATTAAGGCACATCCGCCTGCAAGCAAAAAGGAACAGGCAATATTGGATGAAGAGGCTCTACTAGAAGCGGCACTAGAAGGCGGTGCAGAGACTTATGAACTCATTGAAGTTGAAGAAGATCTTCCGGGGGCAGAAATTTTTACCGAACCGACCAACTTGGAGCATCTTGTCAAAAGCCTTAAAGAACAAGGTTATCTGGTGGAACAAGCCGAACTCCGCTGGATTCCTAACAACAGCGTTGAAGTGACCGATGCAGAACAGGCGCGATCGCTGCTCCGCATGATGGATGTTTTGCAGGAACTAGACGATGTGCAAAGCGTAACTGCCAATTTTGAGATGGCGAATGAGTTGCTGACTAGTTTAGTTTGAAGATAGTGCTCACAGAATGCTGATTACAGAAGCTCGCAAGTTGAAAGCTGGGCAGAATCGCGGCACAATAAGATCAGTAGCTTAACGTTTCTTCAAAACCTCCAATGGCTCTGGCTCAGCATTCTGTCACAACTTCTTCCTCACAGCAGATTACCTATGATTTGGCGATCGCCGGAGCAGGTATCGCTGGGTTAACTCTTGCCTGTGCCCTGAAAGACTCAGGACTTCACATCGCCCTGATTGAAGCCAAGCCCCGTACCGCCGGATTGCAGCAGCGGCGTGCCTACCATCTTTCGCTGATGACAGAGTGCATCTTTACGGGGCTAGGCATTTGGCGATACATTCTGCCCCACATCACCACCTTTCGCCAAATTAGCCTTGCCGATGCCGACTATCCTGCTGTGGTGAACTTGCGCCCAGAAGACTTAGGGACTCAAAATCTGGGCTATGTCGGAGAGCATCGAGTATTGGTGCAGGCGTTGCTGGATGCATTGGCAACCAGTGATTCGGTGACCTGGATTTGCCCTGCGGCAGTGGTTGGGGTGGAATATGGGGTAGATGCGGCGGTGGTGACCATAACGGCGGATGGAGAGCCGCAGCGGATTAGCACGAAGCTGATGGTGGCAGCAGATGGAGCGCGATCGCCCTTGCGTCAACAGGCGGGCATTAAAACCCACGGTTGGCAGTATTGGCAGTCTTGCGTCACGGCGGTGATTCGTCCTGAAAAATCTCATGGCGACATTGCCCGTGAGCATTTTTGGTCGAGTGGTCCTTTTGCGACGCTGCCCTTACCCAATAACCGCTGTCAAATTGTGCTGACTGCGCCCCATGATGAGGCGCGGCAATGGGCAAATGGCACTGAGGCAGACTTTTTAGCAGAACTAAATCGGCGTTATCACGGGCAGTTAGGAAAGTTGGAGCTAGTGAGCGATCGCCTCCTATTCCCCGTGCAGTTGATGCAGAGCGATCGATACATTTCCCCCCGTCTGGCTCTGGTGGGCGATGCGGCTCACTGCTGCCATCCGGTTGGAGGACAAGGTTTGAACCTGGGTATTCGAGATGTGGCGGCATTAGCGCAGGTGTTGCAAACGGCACATCAGAGCGGTCAAGACCTGGGCAGTTTACCCGTTTTGCGACGCTACGAACGGTGGCGGAAATTAGAAAACCTGACGATTTTGGGATTTACCGATTTCCTCGATCGCAGTTTTTCTAGCAGTTGGTTGCCGCTCGTTGTTATTCGTCGTTTAGGGTTGCGGGTGATGCGAGTGATGCGTCCACTTAAGTTTGTGGCGCTGCGCTTGATGACTGGCACAGGTGGACGGAGACCAGACTTGGCACGGCGATAATCATTAGTGCAAGAAGAATACCTGGAAGAAAGCTGTCACAAGAATTTCTGACTCAAGTTCTCAGCAGCATTCTTTACAGCGGTAAAATATCATTCCAGATCTCGATATTCTCAATCCTTACTTTTTGCAGAACGCCCGATAGTTGGATGCTCTGCCAGAGGAATTGATAGAGTAATTGGGAGAGGAAACCGCGATCGCCTCAGCTGGGGCGATCGCCCTTTTGACTTAACTCGGCTCTCGACTCTGAAGATAAGGCAGCCGCACGACATAGCGATAGCCTTCTTCACTTGAGCCTTTAATTGTAATATTGCCGCCATGCAGCTCCGCCAAATGGCTACTCAGCAGTAACCCTAAACCCTGCCGAGAGACGTCTGGCTGTTTCTGCTCTTCAGCGGTTTTGTAAGCCTCGGAATAAGTTAAATATTCTTCGGGCAAATCATCGACGTTCCAAGCAGCGGTCGAAAGTCCTGATGAAAATTCGTTGAGGTCTGAGTCTGTGCCCGCTAAGGCAAGGCGGCTGATCGATCGAGGTGAGTAGTCGGTGGGTAAACCGTCCCCTAGCCACGGATGGGAGATCCAAAGGGTGAGCGTGAGGTCGGCTTGCTTGCGGGAGACGTGAATCCGAATGGTGCCGCCCGCGTTGGAGGTTTGAATAATGCCAAATATTAAGTGATAGATTAGCTGCCGAACTTTATCTTTATCTAATAGCCAAATGCGCTGACCGGGTTCTACGGTGAGGTGAATTTGCTGTTCGCGGCGTTGAGCAGATTGAGCCAGGGTGCCGATCGCCTGCTGACAAAGCATTTCAATATCAACGGGCATCAGGTTGAGGGCGCGATCGCTATCGTCTAAAGCACCCAAATCTACAATTTCATTCACCAACGACAGCAAATACTGTCCACTGTTGTGAATAATCCCAATATATTCCTGTTGCTTTTCGGTTAGGGAGCCGTAAATTCCTTGGCTCAAAACGCTGCCCATGCCCAAGATCGAGGTGAGCGGCGTGCAAAGCTCTTGGGTCATTTGGGAAATGAGGCTGGCTTTGATAGATACGGGAGCGCTTTCGGCAGTGAGAGCGGGCTGAGGAGCGCGTCGAATCAGGCGATCGCGCTCAAACTCACTCATGCTCCAGCGCGCCATCAGTTGCAAAAAGTCGATTTCTTTACGGCTAAAGCTGCGGGGTTCCAGTTCCATGACCGCTAGGGTGCCAACACAGGTGCCATTAGAGGTAATCATGGGCACACCCAGATATGCCCGAACGCCGTAGCGTTGAACCAGAGCGGTGGCGGCAAAAGTAGGATGGGTAGAGGCATCGGCGATCGCTAACACCTGTTGAGTTTCGACCACTTGGGCACAGAAAGATTCGGCGCGATCGCTCTGCCGCGTTGAAGCCAAGCTGTTCATTAGCCCCAACCGCGATAGACCCACGGCAGATTTGTACCAGAGGCGATCGCGATCGAGCACGCCCAGCACACAAATAGAAGCCTCAAGAAAATGTGCTGCGGTTTGAGTAGCTTCCTCAAATACAGGCACACCTTCAGTTTCAAGCAAACCCAATGCTGTCAAAGTTTGCAAACGCGCCTGTTCTGAATCTGCCATGTGCTCAAGGCGACCAGATAATCCATTCTCAGGACTGATCATCACAACCCCTTCCCTCGTGTTTTCTACGTATGCCATTGCGTATAAATTTGATCAATGCTTATTTCATTACCCACAGAGTTCCCGATCTTTTTGCAGCACAAACATTGTTGAAACGACATCACGCCCCGGTAAAATTAGCCCATGACAAATTCTTATCCCTTTATTCCTTCTTGCACCTGGAGCCGTTCCATCGGCTTGGGCTGGACGAAGCCTTATACTGTCCGCTATGCCAGCAATATTGATGATGGTCCCTGGCACGGGATGCCGCTGGGCGGCTTTGGAGCAGGGTGCATGGGTCGATCATCAAAGGGTGATTTTAATCTTTGGCACATTGACGGAGGAGAGCATGTTTTTCAAACGATGCCCGCTTGCCAGTTCAGCGTATTTGAACAAGTTGGCGATCGCTCCAATATCCTCGCAAGCGATCGCACTCAAGCCTACGCCCTTTGTACAGAGCCACCCGCAGACGGCTCGTTGGAGAGTTGGCAATGGTATCCAAGTGATGGCGGCACTTATCATGCACTGTTTCCTCGGAGTTGGTTTGTCTATGAGAACGTATTTCAAGCAGAATTAACCTGCGAGCAGTTTTCGCCAATTTGGGCAGAAAATTATCAGGAATCGAGCTACCCGATCGCCTGTTTTGAATGGACGGCGCACAACCCGACGGATCAGCCAATCACGCTCAGCATTATGCTGACCTGGCAGAATATGGTGGGCTGGTTTACGAATGCGCTGAAATCGCCAGAGGTGAAAGTCCGCGATGATGGCAGTCCGGTCTACAAGTATCAGCCTCGAATTGGGGAGAACGTGGGGCAAGTGAATTGCCTGATTGAGCAAGGGCAAGGGCAAGGCTGCCTCATGGCAAAACGTCCCGCAGCCGCGCCCGCAGAAGGAGATGGACAATGGGCAATTTTTGCAGAGCCGTCCCCAGAGACAGACGCAGAGGCATTTTTTCAGACGCGCTGGAATCCGCAGGGGGATGGTGCAGAAATATGGCGACAGTTTGCAGCGGATGGATCGCTGAGCAATCAGGAGAATGAGGCAGTATCGAAGGGCGAGCAACTGGGAGCGGCGATCGCCATCCGGTTGATCTTAGCCCCCGGAGCCACCCACCGCATTCCCTTCGCGATCGCCTGGGATTTCCCAGTGACAGAATTCGCTGAAGGTGTGAACTATTTCCGTCGCTACACCGATTTTTTTGGACGCACTGGGGAAAATGCTGGGGCGATCGCCCACACTGCTATTCAAAACTACCGCCACTGGCAAACCCAGATCCAGCAATGGCAGCAGCCCATTCTCGATCGCCCCGACTTGCCCGACTGGTTCAAAATGGCGCTGTTTAATGAGCTATACGACCTGACCAGCGGCGGCACCCTATGGAGCGCTGCCGATGAACGCGACCCTTACGGACAGTTCGCGGTGCTGGAATGTTTAGACTATCGCTGGTACGAAAGTTTAGACGTGAGGCTGTACGGCTCTTTTGCCCTACTGATGCTGTTCCCCGAACTCGATAAAGCTATCTTGCGGGCATTTGCGCGGGCAATTCCGACCGAAGATGCTAGCACGCGCACCATTGGCTATTACTACACGATTGGTTCAGAAAGTCCCCGGGCATTGCGCAAAGCTAAAAACGCCACCCCCCACGATTTGGGCGCACCCAATGAGCATGTGTGGGAAAAAACGAACTACACCAGCTACCAAGACTGCAACCTATGGAAGGATTTGGGCAGCGATTTTGTGTTGCAGGTCTACCGCGATTTTGTGATGACAGGCGGCACCGATACAGCATTTTTAGCAGAGTGTTGGGAGGCGATCGCGGCAGCACTAGAATATCTCAAAGCGTTTGATTTAGATGGAGATGGCATTCCAGAAAACTCGGGCGCACCCGATCAAACGTTCGATGATTGGCGGTTACAGGGAATCAGTGCCTACTGCGGCGGGTTGTGGATTGCGGCACTAGAGGCGGCGATCGCGATCGGCAGGGTTCTGTCGGGGCAGCACCCCCCCATCCCAAATCTAACCACCCAGCTCCAAAACTTCCAATCCTGGCTCACCCAATCCCGCGCCGTTTACCACAGCACTCTCTGGAATGGTCAATATTACCGCCTCGACAGCGGCAGCGGCTCGGAGGTCGTCATGGCAGATCAGCTCTGTGGACAGTTTTATGCGCGACTGTTAGGGCTACCAGACGTAGTGCCAGAAGCTTGCGCCCAATCGGCCTTAGCAACAGTTTACGAGTCTTGTTTCCTCAAGTTTTATGACGGTCAAATTGGCGCCGCTAATGGCGTTAGGCTAGATGGGTCAGCCGTTAACCCCAAAGATACACACCCATTGGAAGTATGGACAGGCATTAACTTTGGGTTAGCAGCATTTTTAGTGCAGATGAATCGACGCGACGACGCTCTGAGGCTGACAGAGGCGGTAGTGCATCAGGTTTACGACAACGGGCTACAGTTTCGGACACCGGAAGCCATTACGGCGGCTGAAACGTTTCGCGCTAGCCATTATTTGCGGGCAATGGCAATTTGGTTGGTGTATGGGGCGATCGCGGGGTTTAAACGGGTTTGAGTGAGTAAAAACTCCTAAAAAAGACTTAGATCAATGAAAATTTTTCTAAAAATATCTCGAAATCTATATAAATTAATGGTTTTGACGATCCATATTGCAAATCTTCCCTTTAGAATAAGGCAGTGAAAATTCGAGTTTGCTAGGGTTTCAGCCATTCTGATCTGAACCCGCTATTTGAATAACGATCTCATGCCAGAGATCTGACCCGTAAGTTTGACGAACGTTCTTAGGAGATACCCCAATGAATAAAGGTGAATTAGTAGACAAGGTTTCAGAAAAAGCCGGAGTTACAAAGAAGCAAGCAGATTCTGTCTTATCTGCGGCGATCGACTCCATCATGGAAGCAGTTTCCCAGGGCGACAAAGTCACCTTGGTTGGCTTCGGTTCCTTCGAGCCTCGTGAGCGCAAGGCCCGCGAAGGACGCAATCCTAAAACCGGGGAAGCTATGGAAATCCCGGCAACCAAGGTTCCGGCATTTTCGGCTGGTAAATTATTTAAAGAAATGGTAGCCCCTGACAAGAAGTAACGGGAATTTCAGTGCAAGATCTTTCATCCGCACAACCCGTCAACCGCCCTCAGCATGGGGGGAACATCGCCTGGGCAGCATCGCTGGCGGGCTGTTCTCCCCTGGATATTTTAGATTTTTCTGCCAGCATTAATCCCCTAGGGCCGCCACAATCGGCGATCGCGGCAATCCAAACCCATTGGGACAGCCTCACCCACTACCCAGACCCTCGCTACATTCATCTGCGCCAAGTTCTCGCCGCTCACCACCAAATTGACCCCGATTGGGTGCTCCCTGGCAACGGTTCAGCAGAACTCCTGACTTGGGCAAGCCGTGAACTTGCCGAACTCCCCAGCACATCCCTCATTACCCCTGCATTTGGCGATTACTTTAGAGCCTTAAAATCCTTCGGCGCAACCCTCCACAATTGCCCAATTGCCCTTACTGCATCATCCCATCTACCCAGGCTGATCCACTCTGCGGGCTTATTGCTCAACAACCCTCATAACCCAACGGGCGCAATGTTTTCAGTAGAGGCGATTCTTCCTTTACTAGAACGATTTTCGCTCGTGGTCATTGACGAAGCATTTATGGATTTTGTATTACCCCAGCAACAGCAAAGTTTGATTGCGTTGATCACCCAATACCCCAATTTGGTGATCCTCCGATCGCTAACCAAATTCTACAGCTTACCGGGGTTAAGACTAGGTTATGCGATCGCCCATCCCGATCGCCTGCAACGCTGGCAAGCATGGCGCGATCCGTGGTCAGTGAACGTCCTTGCCGAAGCTGCTGCGATCGCCGTCTTACAAGACACCGCCTTTCAACAACAAACCTACGACTGGCTAGAGCAAACGCGATCGCCCCTCTACCACCAACTCGCCAAAATTCCTAGACTTCACCCCCTCCCCGGAGTCGCCAACTATTTTCTCATCCAATCCGGCTATCCCGTTCTCCAACTCCAACAAGAACTCCTCCTAAAACACAAAATTCTCATCCGCGACTGCACCAGCTTTACCGAATTAGGCGATCGCTACTTCCGCATCGCCATCCGCACCCCCCCCGAAAACGATCGCCTCCTAAAAGCACTAACCCAAATCCTCCCCCCCTAACCCAGTAAGGGTAGCGCCCCCGTGCCTACCCCACTCCACTCCCCCGCCAAAAGGACACCCGGTGAAAGGAATCGACTACGACATCATTATCATCGGCGGCACCCCCACAGCCCGCAACGCCGCCGCCAACGCCGCCCAAACCCAAGCCCGAATTGCTCTCATCGCCCCTCCAACCAACCCCATTTCCCCTATTCTCCACCGCCAAACCCTCGCCCAAGCCGCTCAAATTGCCCACCAAATGCGCCACGCCGACCTCTGGGGCTTCCCTTCTACCAACTCACCCGTCCAATGGCAGACCTTAACCGAGTGGACGACCCGCGTTGCCGAAACCCTCAACCCAGAACAATCCCTCGACTCATTAGCCACCGCAGGAGTCGATGTCGTAGTCGGTAATGGTGCATTCATTCGCCAGCCCCAAGGATTAGAAATCAACGGCAGACTGCTGCGATCGCGCACTTACCTCCTCGCCACCGCCACCCAACCCGCTATTCCTCAGCTCGTCCAAAATGTCGCCTACCTCACTCCCGATTCACTCCTCCACCAACCTTGGCAGAATCCTCCTGCGCGCCTGATCATTCTCAGCAACGAGCCAGCGGGCATTGAACTGGCACAAAGCTTCAATCGTCTAGGCACTCAGGTGACATTAATCACTGAACAGGCGCAGCTTTTAAAACAGGCAGATCTAACAGCAATGAAATGGCTGCGATCGCATTTAGAAGCAGAAGGTGTAACGATTCTCACAGACCGCCAGATTACTCAAATTGAGCAGCAGGGAAATTTAAAGCGCGTATGGGCTGGAGATAAAATTCTCGAAGCCGAAGAACTGCTAATTGCAATGGGGCGACAACTGAAATTAGAACACCTTAACTTAGATGCGATCGGTGTGCAATGGCAACCCCCAGGCATTGCCGTTAACCTCCAGCTTCAGACTTCCAACTTACAAGTCTATGCTTGCGGCGAAACCCTAGGCGGTTATACCATGCCTCACCTGGCAGAGTACGAAGCAGATATTGCCGTGAGGAACGCTTTGTCTTTTCAAAAAACACAAACTCAATATCAATTCATACCCTGGGGAATTCAGACCCAGCCAGAGTTTGTTCAGGTTGGGCTGACAGAAGCACAGGCAAGGAAAACCTATAAAGATGTCAAAGTTCTACCCCAACGAACATCAGATAAAGCAGCAGTTCAAAACGAAGCGGCTGGATTTTATCAAATCGTGGTGCGGCGCAATGGTGACATTTTGGGAGCGCAGATGGTGGGGATGGGTGCAAGCGAGACAATCGGGGCGATCGCCCTTGCCATGCGCTCCAAGTTGAAGGTCAGGGTAACCCCTAGCGGGGATCTCGAATTCGCGCAGTTTTCTCTGGGTCGATCAATCTAGAGTAGAAGGCCCAAGCCTAATTGACACCCTTTTTGCGATGCCCTTTTTAACTTACAATGCAGGTTGCGACTTTTAGGGGCGACGTTAAGCCATGCCATTCCCTTCAGACCAATATTGGACTCAAGCCCTCGTTTTTTTGCAACAACAGATTCAACCCTCCGCCACCCTTCTGGCACCTAACGACTTTTTAGAATTTTTCCCAGGCACGTATCACTACCGCGTCTCCCATCTGATTCCTGCCCGTTCTTATGATTTTGTGATCTTTCACAAAGGCATGGTTGCAGAAGTCGATCAATCTTTATCTTTAGAAGTCCTTGAACAGTTCTATTTGGTATTCGCCAATGATGTTTTTGTCATTTACGCCCAAGCTAAACTAAGTCATATTCCAGAGCCAGATGAGCGGCAGGCTCAGGCTTTGGTAGAACAAATTGAAACCAGCGATCGCTTCGATTCTCTCCAAAGTAATCAAACCTGCGCCATCATCGTCACCACCTACAACAATCCAGAAAACTTGGCGCGATCGCTGCCCCAAATCATTGCCCTCGGCGCTCCCGTCCTCGTAGTTGATGACGGCTCCTCATCTGAACAAGCCCTAAAAAACCAGAACATTGCAGAGCAATATGGCGCGGTATTACTGCGATCGCCCACCCATCAACGCCAACCCAATGCCATTAACCTGGGTATTAGCCACTGGCTTGCCGATCCCACCATTGCCTGGATCTCGTACTTTCGAGATGACGTCAATGTGAGAGCCGATGCGCTAACCGTTCTGGCACAAATTCAAAGCCTCAAGTATCCCATCATGACTGGACGCGATGACCCAGAGCATCCCACGATTCAGGCTGACACCCTTGCCAACTACCCTATTTTGCTCAAGCGATCGTCTCCCAGCATTCACTTTCACGCCCACCGCAGCTACTGGGCATCGGTATTGCCCATTCCTACCCTCGTTTTAGATCTACCAGGGCGAGGCACCGATGAAGACTGGTGGATTACGGCTTGGTCGCCCCAATCTATTGTAAAAAAAGGCGGAAACTTAGTTTGTGTACCAGGATTAGTCAGTACTTTCGAGGATGCAGAGGGTTTTCCTGGCAGAGATCTCGAAGAGATTGTACCGCCCATTGCCCATGCTATTCCTACTGATCTTTCAAAAAAAGAAATAGCGGTAATTAGCTCTACCGTCCCAGCGATTAATCTAGCCATTAATCCACCCCCGATCGCCGCTCTCCCTCACATCAACCCAGAAGACCTTAGCCTAGCAGGAGTCAAAGTTCTCATCGACGGCTACAACTTGCAACTACCGCAAGGAACGGGCATTAAAACCTACGGTCTGAGCCTAATTCAGGCGCTTAACGAAATGGGCGCAAACGTAGATGTTTTACTCGGTCGAGGCGGTTACAAAGGCAACGAAATCCTTGATGAAGTTTACTTTTTTGACAACATTGATAAAGATCAAAACCTGCTGGCATTACTCAAAGGTTTATTAAAAACAGCATCGGGTCCACTCTATCGTGCTAAACGGAGGAAACCCTCTAACAATTACGTCGTCAAACAGGGTCAATACAGCGACGATTTTCTAAAATACGCCGCATCCTTCAACCTGCCTCAGTGCTACGATCTTGCCAACGGTATTTACAAAAAGCTCAACATCACAACTAACATTTCTGCCTCTGAAAAACTTGATATTTGGCACGCGACTTATCCACTACCGATGAAGATTCGAGGAACGCAAAAAATTACGACAATTCATGACCTCATTCCGCTGCGGTTACCCTACGCTACCCTTGATGATAAAGAAAACTTCTATTTCAAAGTCCGCGATGCGCTGAAAGAATCAGCGGTCACCATCACGGTTTCAGAACATTCTAAGCAAGATCTGCTGACCTATTTTGATGTCGATCCCGATCGCATTATCGTGACCTATCAACCGATCGCCCTCCAACCGCTTCAAGTCTCTAAAGAAGACGTGGCTTTTTCAATCAAACGCTTCGGCTTAAGCTATCAAAACTATTTGCTATTCGTTGGAGCGATCGAACCCAAGAAAAACGTTGGTAGGTTACTCGACGCTTACGCAGCACTCAATACCGACCTCCCCCTAGTTATTGTGGGCAAAAAAGGCTGGCTCTGGGAAAACGAAATCGGCAAACTGTCCTACCTCTTCGACTCCGATTCCACCAAACAAGTACGCCTTCTAGAGTATGTTTCTACCGACAGCCTTCGTTACCTCTATCGGGGCGCATACTGCCTCGTTTTTCCGTCGCTCTACGAAGGATTCGGCTTGCCCCCCATCGAAGCAATGAACTTTGGCTGTCCCGTCGTTACGTCTAATGCGTCCTGCTTGCCTGAAGTGTGTGGCAATGCAGCGCTTTACGTTGACCCCTACGATGTGCGAGATATTAAGGCAAAGCTAGAGGAAATTTTGGGCGATAAAGCATTACGCGATCGGCTGGCGATCGCCGGTCGGCAAGTAGCGAAAAACTTCAGCATGGAAAATTATCTTAAGCGGCTGCACGGTGCCTACACCAAAGCCCTCAGCTAACCCCTCATCCCCCCGTGGGTGCCTCACCCCACCCAGAAAACCCCTCTGCATCCCAACATAACGGAACCCCCGATCCTCTCGTCTCCTCAAAATCCTCACCTCTGATTTAGGCTCCCATAGTACACCCATCAGACAACTGCGTACTACTCCAAAATCCTCCCGCCTCCCATCCAATCTCAAGATAAGACTGGCTTTTGAAGATACCCCAAGAGTGTCTTATCTTGAGATTGCTTTTTACAACACCTCTTCCAATCAACAGAATTCCCTTCAACCTTAAAACCCACTTTACCCACCTCCTCATACCCAAGAGGCAGTGAAAAGGGAGCAGCTTCACGAAGTAAAGATTTATAACGTTGTTTTGTAAAGAAATATCATCTAAATCTTTTCTGTGGAAAACTCATCTTTTTCTGTGGAAAAGTTGGGGAAAACTCGTGGAAAACGTTGAGGCGTTTCTAATAACTTGGTGAGTTATTGGGGTGCCTGTTGAAAACCTCTATTTTCCCTAACAGGTTTTCCACACCCTCAAAGTCCCTCTAACCCGTTCTTGGCGCAGATTCGAGAATCTTTTCCACATTTTCCACAGGCTCTACTACTACTTGATCTCTTTAAAACTATTTAAAGATGAAAGAACTCTCCGAACAAACAGATTAACCTGAGCTAACAAATTTGTGAACAAACTCACTCTTATCGGAGGGGGAGTGTTACGATAGCCTCCTGAAAAGCACTCGTTTAAGAGTCACAGTCAAAGCTGACAGACCCTAGAAAGTTCATTCGCCGTGCATTTTTTCTTCCATCCCTTGCTGACCCAGCTTCTTTAGCTCTTTGCGCACCCCCATGAAACTCACCTGTACCCAGAACGAACTTAATACCCACCTCTCTTTGGTCAGCCGCGTCGTGCCCTCTCGCCCCAGCCACCCAGTTCTGGCAAATGTTCTGCTAAACGCCAATGAAGAAACTCAGCAGGTGAGTCTCACAGGTTTTGATCTCAGCCTGGGGGTGCAAACCAGCTTCAAGGTTCAGGTCAAAGAAGGCGGTATTCTAACTCTGCCCGCTAAGCTTCTAGGTGATATCGTTTCTCGGTTGCCCGATGGGGAAATTACCTTAGATGGCGGCACCGATGAAACTCTCGTGACCCTAACCTGTGCCGCAGGACGCTACCAGGTGCGAGGCATGGGCGCAGAGGAGTATCCTGAACTGCCAACGTTAGTAGATGGCAGCGTGGCTTACTTGCCCGTTGAGGCGCTACTGGAAGGACTCCGGGGTTCACTCTTTTCTACCAGTGTCGATGAAACTAAGCAGGTCTTAACGGGCGTTCATATCGCGGTGGATGAAGATGGCATGGAGTTCGCAGCAACCGATGGACATCGGTTAGCGGTGGTAGAAACGGCGAATGTTCAGCCAGATGCTGCTGATCCGGCGAGCCAAAAGAACCACAAAGGCAAGTTTGATGTAACGGTGCCGGGTAAGGCGTTGCGAGAGCTAGAGCGAATGATTCAGAGCAATGCTTCGGCAGAACCGATCGCCATTCGCTTCGACCAGGGGCAGTTAATTGTGGAATGGGCAAACCAGCGTCTCACGAGCCGCTTATTAGAAGGGCAATATCCTAACTATCGCCAGTTGATCCCCAAACAATTTTCGCGCCAAATGACGTGCGATCGCCGTCTCTTAACCTCCGCACTAGAACGCATTGCTGTACTAGCTGACCAAAAAAATAGCATCGTCAAATTCACCCTGACCACTGCCGATCAAGAAATCATTCTGTCTGTCGATGCTCAAGATGTGGGCAGCGGTCGAGAAGCGATTCCGGCGCAAATCTCTGGCGATGATTTAGAGATTGCCTTTAACGTCAAGTATTTGTTGGAAGGGCTAAAGGCGTTGAATACGGCTGAGGTGCAGATGCAGTTTAATACAGCAACCAGTCCTTCAATTTTGACACCGTTGGGCGGAATGAAGATGACGTATTTGGTGATGCCCGTGCAAGTAAGATCCTGATTTTGCTCTAATTGTCGATCGCTGGAGGCATATGGTTCAAACTCCGACTCAACTGTTAACTCTAGAAGCGTTTCTGCAACTGCCAGAAACCAAACCCGCTAGCGAATTTATCAACGGTCAAATTACACAAAAACCGATTCCACAAGGAGAACACAGCCTATTACAAAGCGATTTGGTTAGCAAAGTTAATGCAGTTGCTAAAACAGCTAAAGTTGCCTGTGCTTTTCCTGAGTTGCGCTGTGTGTTTGGCGGAGCGGCGATCGTGCCTGATGTATCAGTATTTCGGTGGCAGCGAATTCCGCGCACTCCAGCGGGTAGAGTTGCTAATCGGTTTGAAATTCCCCCAGATTGGGCGATCGAAATTCTTTCGCCTGATCAATCGCAGACTAAAGTTTTAGCTAATCTGCTGCACTGTATGGAGCATGGCACAGAGCTAGGCTGGCTGCTTGACCCAGAAAATGACAGCGTGTTGGCAATTTTGCCAGAGATGCGGGTGAAGCTATATCAGGGGACAGAGCCATTGCCGATGCTGAGAGATATCGACCTGGTTTTATCAGCCGCAGATATTTTTAGCTGGCTGACATTGCCTGAGTAAACAGAATCATTATAGAAAACTCCTGTTCTCTGGTTTTCGATAGAGACTACCTGGCAGGGTACTAGAAATGTTTGCCGATCGCCCCCACCATGAAAGAGCCTGAGCGGGTTACGACTGCGGCAAGGTTTGCGAAATATAAAGTATTCAGGTTGGGAAACCCTGATGGGGCGATCGCGTCTATTAAACTAATGGTGGTTGTGTATAATTACTGACCAAGGAAATTCATGATGACCAGCAACAATATTAAATTCACGATTAACTTTAGCGATCCCGATCTAGATGACGAAGACCGGGACGAAGAAATGCAAAGCTTGCTCTACCAACTGCAAGACCTTGATGAGGTTGAGGCAAACCCAGTTATTGATCCCAATCCTCCCGAGGGCAATAAAGCTATAGGGGCTTTGCTGGTGGGTATTCTGACAGCGGAAGTGAATGTGGACAACTGTAAAAAAGTGTTGGGGTTTTTGGGCGATCGCTTGGGTGGTAAGGCGATTGAACTGGAAGTAGAAGCGAACGGCAGAAAATTAAAGGTGACAGCACATAGCCGGGAAGAGTTAGAGGCAGCAATGAAAGCCGCCCAAGATTTTATTGAAGTTGGGCAAACGTAAGGAAAAGTAGCCATGAAAAAAGCCGCACTGCTGATTGGAATGAGTCAATATCAGCCTGGGTTGAATCCCTTGCCCGGAGCGGTGCGCGATATGGAAGCGATGCAACGGGTGTTGCAGCATCCAGACATGGGCGAGTTTAACGAGATTAAAACTTTGGCAAATCCTGACGTGCAACAAATGCAGGAGGCGATCGAAACGTTGTTTTCGAGTTGCGTGAAAGAAGATTTGACGCTGCTGTTTTTCTCAGGTCATGGCATTAAAGACGATCGCGGACGCTTGTATTTTGCAACACCGTTAACGCGGAAGAACAGTAACGGCGACTTGGTTAAATCTACTGCTGTGCCTGCGGGTTTTGTGCAAGATATTATGAGCCAATCGCGCTGTAATCGACAGGTGGTAATTTTGGATTGCTGCTTTAGCGGTGCTTTTGCTGAGGGTATGACGGCGAAAGATGATGGTGTAGTCGATGTGCAATCGCAGTTGGGCGGCGAGGGACGAGCGGTGTTAACGTCATCGACCTCGACACAATATTCTTTTGAGCAACAGGGTGCAGATTTGTCGGTGTACACCCGCTTTATTGTGGAAGGAATTGAAACGGGTATTGCCGATACAGACGATGATGGCTTTATTGCGGTCGATGAACTGCATGACTATGCTCGCAAAAAAGTACAAGATACATCCCCAGCAATGAAGCCCAAAATCTACGCAGTGGAGGAAGGGTTCCGCATCTTTTTGGCAAAGGCACCGACGAGTGATCCAAAGGTAATTTATCGCAAAGAAGTAGAGCGGTTTTTCAGTCGGGGCAAAATTTCGGCGATCGGGCGCAACACATTAGATGTGCGACAGACGACGCTGGAATTATTGCCAGAAGTGGCAGCGGCGATCGAGGCAGAGGTGATGAAGCCTTATCAGGAATATCAGGCGAAACTACTGCGCTATGAACAGGTGTTAGCGGCTGAGTTGAAACAGCGGCGGGCTGATTCGCAGATACCGCAAGGGTCGCTCCCGACTACGACATTGGGCGAACTGAAATCTTTTCAAGAGGCTTTAGGGTTGCGGAAAGAAGATGCTGAGGCGATCGCTCAACGGTTGATTCCATTAGAACGCAAAGAAGTTTCTCAGGATCTACCTAAAGAGATTTTGCCTATTGTTTCTAAGGCTTCAACCACCGATTTTCAGCCGCTTATTTCTGCTCCTGTGCAGGGGGAGCGATCGCTTGTAGGTATTTCGAGGCGATCGCAGAAGCCCCTCTGGATCATGGCAGTAGTCATTGGCATGGGGCTTGTTGTGGGTGCGGGCGCGAGGCTCTGGCTGCCTTCTTCAAATAATCCAGATTATGAGATTCCGACAGTTTCGGCAAGCAATTCTGCCAGTCTTGAACCCTCTCTTCCTCCTTCTCCAACCAGTCCTGATCCTGTTCCGCCTCCCGTTGTTCCGCCTGTATCTCCTGTCGTTTGGGTGGTCGTAGTGTCTAGTGATAGCACCCTAGAACTGGCGCAACAGCAGGTAAAAATTGCGGAGAACGCTGGGCTATCGGCGGCAATTGCTAAACGAAAGGAATGGTATGCGGTGTACGTTGGAGATGGGTTTGCCAATAAGGCAGAGGCAGAACAGGCAAAAGACTACATTCTGACACAGGTTCCGGGTTGGGCGAAGAATAAGCCTTTTATTCGGAATCAAGCGGATTGGTGTTGGCAGCCAGTGGAGCAGGCAGGATACGCAGAGTGTCAGGTGCAGCCGTCTAATGACAATGCCAAACCCAAAAACTAAGGATCACTGAGTGCCCGTATCGCAATTATGAACCCACTTGTTGCCTGTATTCCCGCATCAACTCAATTCACTGACTAGCAGTTTTGAGATTTGTGTCAGGCAAATTCTGATCTTAAGATTGAGCGGACTCCCACCGGAGAGATTATTTGGCTGTGAGTTTCTAAGCTATCTGAGAGCTTGCACTACTCGCAACACCCACCCGGAATTGAAATTCCGGGCTAACGCAACGAAGTCCGTTTCAACGGACTAAAGAACTTGGCAGACAGGCTTTCAACCCATTTTAATGGGTTTTGTCTACTAGCCCCGAATTCATTCGAGGGTGCGCTATTGAGAAAGGTGCAAGATCTAAGCTATAGAACTTTAATTGCCCGACTGCTCTAATCTTTTTCGCCATTCTGCATCTACTTTATCAGAGTTCAAAAACTCCTGTTCTGTAAGGTCTGACTCGGTGGTATAAGCGAGATCTTTTTCATCAACCACCGTAGCGGCTGCAAACTGTTTGGCAAAGCTGAGCTTTTGGTCTAGGATGTCGTTGCTTGAGTTGAGGGCGATCGCTCTTCCTTCTCGTTGCAGATTCCGCGACTCAATGCCCCGATTGCGCCACTGAATCCAAAAATAGCGGGCTAAGGGAATGCCTAAAAAGCCAATGCCATAGGCTAGCAAGATGCCGTAAATGCCACCCACGAATGCCACTAAACCGCCAAGCTGAGCCGCGATTGTGCCATCGCGCAGCAGGCTACCTAGCACCAACGCCCCGACTAAATTAACACCGCCTAAGCCCGCTGCCAACATGAGTTGCCCCGAACCTGCCCGACTAAACTGCCAAAGAGACTCTTTCAGGTAAGCGGCGGCTGATTTAGATCTTTGTTGCTGCGCCGAAACTTGTAGTTCGGGAAAGTGGTAAATAATTTCGCCCGTAGGACTCACTTCGGGTTTGCCGTTGAAGCGAGTGAGGACGGGAAGCATATAATCTTCAAATTCTTGTTGGGAGCGATCGCCCAAATCATCTAAGTAAGGAACGACTTGTTCGGCGGCGATCGCTCCATCGTGGTTCCGAATCACGGTGCCGATCGTTTTCCAGCGGCGATCGTTAAGTTCGGCGTTAGGGTCGCCATCGCCAAAGAGGAAAGAAAACACCGACTCTAAGAAGTTCATTTCGCTCTTGTTTCGGCTCGACTTGCGGTGATGGGCGCGATCGTTGTTGTAGTTGGGTGTAAAAATCCAGAACCAGTTGGGGCTGAACCAAAAGCCCATGCCGCCCATTCCTCTGTCTGAACCGCCGCCCCAACCGCTGTCGTTGTCATTGTCGCCTCGGCTACTGGCTAGCGCGATTAAAATGGCGGCGATCGCTAACATGATCAGCAAAATTGACGCAATCAGCACAACTCCAAAGGACACACGAATCACATAAAACAAAACGCCCCAGATCTTGCTCCACCATTCTTGAAGTCGGAGCCGAAAATACTTGTTGCGCAGCACATCCCGAAAATTGTTGGAAAACAGGTATGCCATCTCGCCCGATTCGGCAACCTGCATGTGCCCACCTGCTTCAGAAGCAAGCACCAGTAGATCTCGTTCGGCAACCTGCACCTCTAACCCAGCCTGGGATGCCACATCCCCGACTGTAACTCGATAACCTAATTTCTCTACCGCTTGCATGACGGAAGGGTTTAAAGCCATGCCATTGAACCTCAGACGAGCTACTCTCTTCAGTATAGGTTTTGGTTCTAAAGATGGGGAAAGCGAGGGGGTGAGAAAACCGGATCAAAAATTAGGAGCGTCCTGCGGACTTTAAGATCCGCCTAGGCGCAAATTCTGGAACCACGACGCAAATTTCAGGAGGCTGGGGCATCTGAAGGGATTCGGTGGATGGAGAATGCCACTCGGGAACAACTTCACAAGCAACAGTTGGAATCACTTCGGGCAATAGTGCGCTAGCTGCAACCCACGTGACAGAGCCATCGGGAAAAATGACGACGTTATCGAGGAGGGTGGAATCGCTATCCGAAGGATCTCTCTGACCGGGTGAGGAGGTACGCATCCTAATGGCTCCATTTAGGTAAAGCTAGATGAAGCGGTCATTGTAACTGCGTATTGTGAGGTTGGATCAGGGTTAAAGTATTAAATTGTGAGATGTTCTCTAGTATTCCATTTAGAGGATGTTTGAAAAGTAACGCCAATCATCTGTAGGGGCGTGGCATTCGGTCTAAAAGTTCTCGGGCACACCGAAAAATGGTCGTCCAAAAGCCGCGCCCTGACTCTCGGATGTCATATCTACGACTTTTCAGACATCCTCTTAGACTGCTTCAATCATCTCTTTTTGTCCCAAATTCTTATCAGAGGCGACCATGCCCAGATCTCAAAGAAACGATAACTTTATCGATAAGACCTTTACCGTCATGGCAGACATGATTTTGAAGGTGTTACCGACTAGCCGGGAGGCTAAAGAAGCATTTGCCTACTACCGTGATGGGATGTCGGCTCAGGGTGATGGCGAATATGCTGAGGCGTTAGCAAACTACGAAGAGGCTCTACGGCTAGAAAAAGACCCCTACGATCGCAGTTTTATTCTTTACAACATGGGGCTAATTTCTGCCAGCAATGGCGAACACGACAAAGCGCTGGCACTCTATCACCAGTCCATTGAAATCAGTCCTCGGATGCCCCAAGCGTTGAACAACATCGCGGTGCTTTATTACCACTTGGGTGAGCTTCAGCAAGAGGAAGGCGATGACGAAGCGGCTGAGGGGCTGTTTGATAAGGCTGCGGATTATTGGCAACGCGCTATTCGTCAGGCTCCCAATAACTACATTGAGGCGCAGAACTGGCTAAAAACGACCGGGCGATCGAAGGCAGATGTTTTCTTTTAAGGGTTAATTTCTTTTAAGGGCTGAATTAATGATTGATCGAGAACAGGTTCATAAGGTGGCTCATCTGGCGCGGCTAGATTTATCGGCGGGCGAAGAGGAGCAGTTTACGACGCAGCTGAATGGCATCTTAGACTATTTTGAGCAGCTGAACGAGTTAGACACTACGAACGTTCAGCCCACGACCCGAGCGATCGACGTGAGCAATGTGGCGCGGATAGATACGTTGCAGCCTTCTCCAGAGCGGGAGCAAATTTTAGAGAACGCGCCCGATCGGGAGACGAATCTTCAAGGAGACTTTTTTAAGGTTCCGAAGATTATGAGTGCAGATTAATTTCTAAGCCTCATGCCTAAAACTCTCGGCGGGAAAAAATGAGGACGGCGATCGCCAACACCAAACCTATCCATACCAGCCCATACACCGCACTCCCCAGTAAATCTAACGGCTGGGGCAGTAGCGTCATACCATAAATTGCCTCGTTCTTGAGGTTAAAGCGTGATAAGTCGGGTAGCACCAAGTAAAGGTTTTGGGTCATCTGCCGAATGCCTGGGTTTTCTGCCAGGTTCCCTAGACTAACGATATCGCGGCTGAAATTGCCCATCAAGTAAACCGCAAGGGTCAGCATCATGGCGATCAGCGAACTCGTGAACACGCCAAAAAGAATGGCAACTCCAGCTATGAGGGAGAGTTCTAGAAACTGGAAAAGCACCGTTAGCAAAATACTGTTGACGGGATAAGGAATGTGTTGGACGCTGAGCACTGTCAGCAAAATAGCCGTCATTGCGGCAAGCAGCACTGCCAGCACTGCCGACAGCCCTAGATGTTTGCCAACGATAAACTCGGCGCGGCTGACGGGTTTGGCAATGAGGACGTAGATAGTGCGCTTTTCGATTTCTTTGTTGATCAGGGCTGTGCCGACAAAGATAGTCACGACCAGTCCGAAGAGGTTGATGGCGGCTAAGCCAATGTCGGTGATGATTTTATCTTCGCTGCCCGCTGCGATTTCAGGAATGAGCACAGCAGCGGCAATGAGGACAAGGGCGAAGAAACCAATGAGGTAGAGAACGCGATCGCGGATGATCTCGCGGAACACGTTGGAGGCTACTACTAGAGTTCGACCTGAGTTCATAGACACGATTTGAATTTTGGACTTGACCGCTTTTACTATGCCCCAATCGGCTTAAATATTTCTCAAATATTTCTCTTAAAAGGGGGACTAGATATTGTGATTCAGGCGACCGGAAGTGATGGGCGTGGGGCTGCTGGGAGGAGTCGAGCGAGGGTTGGGGTTCCACCAGGGTGCGCTGGGAGGAGCGAGGGTGCGATCGATGGTAATGCCTTTGCGCGAGTCAATGGGGTCGCATTTGAGGAGATAGAAGCTGAGTTCTTTGGGACGCTCTAAGCCTCTGACTGCCGGGGCATCTGGCTCGCGGGGGACACGGCAGGTTTTTTTGAGGGTGTAGCCATCGGGTTTAGAACTAGGACCACGCCAGATAGCTTGCAATACTAGCGCGCCGTACCAGGGAGATTGGGAGCCGGGTGCGTTGTCAATATTACTAGGAGCGAACTCGGCATTGTAAAGCCAGAGGGAAGCTTCTTCGGCTCCAGGGGTGTTGCCAAAGACTTTCTGGGCAATTACGGGAGCCATGATGCGGGGCTGAATAGGTGAAGTTTCGGTGCGCACATTGCGGAGCAATCGTTGTCCATCTGCCCACGATCGCCCTCTCAGTTCACCGCGTCGCAGCTCGTCTCGAATCATGTCTTCGGCAGTATTTAGAATCAGGACGCCTTTAGAAACAGGAGGTGGATTAATCCGAACAATGAAAGCGCTTTTACCGACATTGGCATCGGCTAAGAGACTCGGGTATTGCTGGAGCAAATTATCGAGCAAGAAATGAAACTGAATCCAGCAGCTCAACAGGATCGAGATTAGGGCTAGCAAAACGAGATTTTGCCGCTCAAAGGGAAGCAAGTCACCAAACTTTTTAATCTGGGGTCCTGTCTTTAACAGAATCGGGATCGCCGCAATGATTCCAGATAACAGCGGCCAACTAATTAGGGCGGTCGGAATATCTTGAATGAAGAAGCGATTGCTATAGAGAGCTATAACCAGCAATGCCCCAGTCACCCAAGGCCCATAGGTAATTTCCAAGCCCAGCAGCGGAATGGGCACAGTTTTGTTAAAAAGCACCCAATCGGTGCCGACGATGATGAAAAACCACCCGGTCAGCGCTACAAGTTCCTTGGCAGCAGGTTCACGAATCAGCAGGTAAACGAACCAGGAAAATATCCCCAGCAAGAGAGCGGTTGCGCCCGAAAATTGCTGAACGTCTTTGAATCGTGCTTGAAACTGCTCAACAATTTTTTTCACAGCGGGGCTTTTTTTCACAGCGGGGCGTAGGGGTTTGATTGGAGGACGATACGAAGCAGAAGTGCCGCCAGTATGGCGCTATAGCTCCAGGCATTCGCTAACAAGGTTGTGTTGAGCCGAGGACGGAACTGGCGGGGCTTACGCTGCGGTGAAATAAAAACACTCGTTTCAGTCAGCACTTCGGGGGCTTTGGGGAGGTCTTTTTTCATTAGCCAATCTAACCCGACTAACCCTAGCCATTTCACTCCTAAGCTGACGAAAAAGGTAATAAAGCAAATCATAATCAGCAGCTCGGCGGTGCCGTTCGACCACTGATCGAAAAAGATGAAGTTCATCAGAGCCATCTTTAGCTCTGTGAGTAAGGGGGTGGGCAGCACGATCGCGGTACCCAATAGGAAGAAAATGCTAAGCCAGCCTAGAACTGTCGTTAACAGATTAGTAGAGGCGGCAAATTGAACGCTTTGCTTAGGGGAAATGTCGAGCTGTTTGTGGAGGACGGTCGCTTCAATGGCGATCGCCATTAGCAAAAATACGATCTGGAAGGCGATCGCGCGGAGGGGTACGACGTTGGGAATGAAGTCAAAGACCATCGGCTCAAGAAGAAATGCAGGGAGATTCTTTCATTAAAAGTACTCTAGCCTGAGCGGAATGGATCTGCTGCATGGGAAAAGAAGGGGACGGCAAGGTAAGCAACTGGAAGTCAATTATTTTTGGTAAAAACGCTACAAGTAGATAAATATTAATAATAAATAGGTAAAAAACGCTATCTGTAGTGTTACCTTGAGGGCGTGAGCGAAGTTTTGTTTGCCTTTATTTCTCTTCTTCTATCTCTCTTAAAATGAGCAATACTAAAGTCATGACTAGATCAGGCATCGGTATTCGGACAGCCCAAGGTCGGTCTGAGCGGCTGGCAGGTCAGACCCATGTGTACGACGGGCTGGGGAAGGGGAAGTCGCAGGCGGCGCTGGGTGTGGTGCTGCGGTCGATTGGGTTAGGCATTAATACGGGTACGCAGACACGGGTGTTGCTGCTGCGGTTTTTGAAGGGGCCTGGGCGCACGTATGACGAGGATGCGGCGATCGAGGCTTTGCGGCGTGGGTTTCCTCACTTAATTGATCAGGTGCGGACGGGGCGGGCAGAATTTTTTGGGGCGGATGACATTACGAAGTTTGACCGTTTGGAGGCGCAGCGGGGCTGGGATGTGGCAAAAGGGGCGATCGCGTCCGGGCTGTATTCAGTCGTGGTTTTAGACGAAATTAATCCGGTGCTTGACCTGGGTTTACTGCAAGTGGAAGAGGTTGTGAAGACCTTGCTGAATAAATCGCCTGATTTAGAAGTGATTGCCACAGGGCGAGCCGCACCTCAAGCGCTATTAGATATTGCTGACCTGCATTCTGAGATGAAGGCGTACCATCATCCCAATGCGTTGGCGCATGGCATTGAGGGTATTGAAATCTACACGGGTGCGGGCAAGGGTAAATCGACCAGTGCTTTGGGTAAGGCGTTGCAGGCGATCGGTAAGGGCATTAGCCAGGACAAGTCGCATCGGGTGTTAATTTTGCAATGGTTGAAGGGTGGAGTGGGTTATACCGAGGATGCGGCGATCGCGGCGCTGCACCAGAGCTATCCCAACTTGGTTGATCATCAGCGGTGTGGACGGGATGCAATCGTGTGGCGGGGTCAGCAGCAAGAGTTGGATTATGTGGAGGCTGAGCGGGGTTGGGAAATTGCTAGAGCGGCGATCGCTTCTGGTCTTTACAAAACCATTATTCTCGATGAACTTAACCCTACAGTAGACTTGGAGTTACTTCCGCAAGAACCGATCGTTCAAGCCCTTCTGAGAAAGCCGCGCGATACTGAAATTATTATTACGGGGCGCTGTAAAAATCCTCCAGACTATTTTGACTTAGCTAGCGTTCACTCTGAGGTTTTTTGTCATAAGCACTATGCTGAAAAAGGCGTTGATCTTAAACGGGGCGTGGATTTCTAAGGATAGATTTTTGGTAGAGGGGATTGGAGGAAGGGATTAGAGGAAGGGATTAGAGGAGAAAGATATAGGTTGGTTGAAGCAGAGCCTTGAGGGGCTTCCCCTCAAACTCCCCAGCAGGGGACGGTTGCGTCCCCCACACCCCCTCCAAACGAGACAAAGGACATGACCGCCGGGAGGGTGGGGAAACCCTAGATGAAAATGGGTGGGAAGGCGATCGTTTTCAACTCGGAATGTGTTTACTATTTAAGGTCTAAGAGGATGTTTGAAAAGTCTGATCAAGCACCTCAATTCTGGAGATCCCCCTAAATCCCCCTTTCTTAAGGGGGACTTTGAGTTCCGAAGCCCCCTTAAGAAAGGGGGGTTGGGGGGATCGAGCGTCAAAGTCTCGTGATTTGCTACTTTTCAAACATCCTCTAAAGCAGAATTCTTCAGGCTCGGATTTCTATGACTGCTACTCCTCCCATTGCTGCCCGCCTCCGCAATCTCATCGTTGTCCTCGTCGCTGTTGTCCTTAGCGTTGCTCTTTTTTTAGGTCTACGAACTGGCACAAACTCAGGTTCTCTTGCTAGCTTGGCGGCCGTTGCTGTCCCTCTGGATGTGGCGCTTAAAAACGATCGCCCGACTCTCATAGAGTTCTACGCCAATTGGTGCTCAGCCTGTCAAGCGATGGCAAAGGACATGAGCGAACTTGAACAGCAATATGGCGATCGCATTAACTTTGTCATGCTCAATGTAGACAACAATAAATGGCTTCCTGAGATGCTTAGCTATCAGGTTGATGGTATCCCTCACTTTGTGTTCCTGACCCCACAAGGAGAGGCGATCGCCAGCACCATTGGCGAACAACCCCGCACTATTATGGGAGGTAACATTGAAGCCCTTGCCACTGCATCCGCTTTGCCCTACCTGCAAAACCGAGGACGCATCTCTGAAGTAGAAGCTCCCACTGGTTCACAAGCTCCTCTCCAATCTAGAAACGACGATCCGCGTAGTCATGGCGGATAAGTCGTTCGATAGCACTGGGTTGCTGCTGCTGTTTCTTCTAGTGATCCACTATTTTTAACGCGACAGAAACCAAGCTCAAAAACGTCAAAAACCCGATCGCATCCAAAGTTGTGGTCAGTAAAGGACCACTGATTAACGCCGGATCAAGATTCATCCGCTTTAAGCCCATTGGCAGCAACGTCCCTAAACTCGCCGCCACCAAGACGTTAATCATCATCACCGATCCAGCCACCAACGCCACCCAATACTCAGAAGGCGGTGCCCAAATTAAGGAAAGTACCGCTAACGAAAGCCCTAATGCCAACGCAGAAGCCAAACCTGCCAAAACCTCTTTGCGCAAAATTTTGAGCGTGTCATGGTGGGTCACTTCCCCCATTCCCAAACCTCGCACTGTTACCGAAAGCGCTTGAATTGCCACGTTTCCACTGGCATTAGAAAGGATGGGCATGACGACAGCTAAAACAGGCACCAGAGAAATGACAGACTGAAAAGGGGCGATCGCACTTGCTGCACCCACGTACAGCACCACATTTCCTAGCAACCATGGCAACCGCTTCCGGATCGTCACTTTGGGCGAACATAACGCTGCCTCGTCGCCGCCGCTGACCCCTGCTAATTTTTGAATATCTTCAGTGGCTTCTTCCTCCAAAATGTCTACCACGTCGTCAATCGTGATAATGCCGACCAGCCGATCTTCGCGATCGACCACGGGCAACGCCAGCAGGTCGTAGCGCTTCATCAGTTGCGCCACTTCTTCTTGGGGCATCTCTGTGTAAGCTTTCAGCACCCGCTCACTGGCAATATCGCGGATGTGGGCAGTCGGGATTGAGAATAGGAGCTGGCGCAATGACACGACCTGCACTAGCTTACGCCGTTCGTCAATGACATAGGCGTAGTAGACGGTTTCCTTATCTTGGTCTGTCTGTCGAATTTTTTCTAGTGCCTCACCGACGGTTAGCCCTTGGCGGAGTTGCACATATTCGGTGGTCATGACCCGTCCGGCAGTGCTTTCGGGATAGCCCAAAATGGTGGCGGTGGCGGCGCGTTCGGTAGGGCTAAGCTGTTGCAGCAGCCGTTTGACAATGCGGGCGGGCAGTTCGTCGAACAGCTCGGCGCGATCGTCGGGACGCATGGAATCGACCAGGCTCCGAACATCTGCGGTGTGAAGTGAGCTAATTAGCTCCTCCTGAACTTCAGAGGGGAGATATTCAAACACATCGGTCGCTTTATCTTTTTGAAGCAGCCGGAAGGCGATCGCCCGTTTTTCGGGGGGCAAATCCTCAATGTAATCACCTACGTCCACCGCTTGAAGACGATTCAGCTCTCCCTTTGCTTGATTTAAATCGACAAGTTCTAGCAGGACATCTTTGTTTTCCTGAGTGAGCATTTCAGTCTCCTATAGTCCCCACGCGCCGGGAAACTATAGTCGCAGAGACAATGATCACACCGGGCTAGAGGACGAATTTACTATGGGGAAATGGACTTTGGTCCATAAAATCGGGTAACTCAACATCGGTCATTGTATATAACGACCGCTAATAGGACATTTTAGCCGTCTTAGAGATTGTCAGCCAGGAATTTTATGCGATTTCTGCAATTCTTCTTGATTTCTTTTAGCGATTAGTTGCTGTCCCAGTATTCCTAAAAAAATTGCATAATCCGGTTGATTCTATTTCTCCATGAACAGTAAATTTTCGATGGGTTGCATGAGCTGAATTGTTTGTCCGCTGATTTTCAGCAGATGATTCATCGTTGTGGGGGTGCCTTCGGGAGCTAGAATCAGGCGATCGCTATTCACCGTTAAATACTCCTTTAGCCCCGCTAAATCAAACCCATCATGCTGGGATAAATATCCCATCAACCGCCGAAACAGTTTCGGAAAAATCACCGATTCTTGGGTCAAAGAGTCAAATCCCGAAATTGTAAACCCTGCCGTCGTCACATCAACTGACCATAGCCCTGCTTCTGTAGAACGCGCGTGGGCAACCGCTGCTGCTAAAAACCGACGAACCTGCGCCAACTGATTGTTGTAGAAAATTGGATAAACTAACCCTTCTTTAAGGAGTTGAAAATTAACGCTCTGCTGTATCCAATCCTGATCCATTAACACTTTGCTGCCATCGCGTTTTCCCGATCGCCCTGGAAACGCCAACGCCAATGCCCGTCCATATTGGTCAGCAAAGTGGGTGACAATATAGCCAGGGGCGATCGCCGGGTCAGCCGCCGTCACGCACCATTCGCCATCTCGCTGAATGTTGTCAGTATTGAACCCCAATAAATCGAGCAGCCTGACGGTTGCTTGCTCGGCATAGGGCGGCGGCTGATGCTGGCTACCCATCCGGCTTTTGGGTGGTTGAAAATGGGTTTCTAATGAGTCGATCGCATCTAATCGCAGCTGCGTAACGCCCGCCTGATTGAACTTAACAGGCTGCCCTAATCGGCTCCACAGCGTCAAATCATGGGGCAAAAAGCGAATTGAGTCGCCATCGGGAGATGAACCCAAAATAGAAAAATTGCCTTCAATCAAAATCATGGGTTAGGATATGTCTCCTGCCATAGCTTGTTGTACCCGTTGCCAGAGAATAACATCTGACTGATACATTTTGAGCGCCCCGATCGCTCCCTCTCGATCGCGCTGATTCCCGGTGGCAACTAGCGTTAACAGAAAATCCAAAGCATTATCTTGCCGCAACATGGCGATCGCCAACAGACCCGTCAGCCGCAATTCTGTATGAACAGTGCGCTGCCACCATTGCCGCAAAATTTCAAATGCTTGGGGCTGACGCGATTCGCCTAAAGCTAACGCTGCCATTTCGCTCATTTCAGGAGAATTATCTAGAAAACTGGCAATCAACGGTAAAGATGCCTGGGGCGCTAAACTCATTAGCCCTGTAAAACATTCTGAGATAACCTGTGGATCTGTGTCGCCGATGCGGGCTTTAAATCGCAGCAGCGGTACGGCTTGAGGCTGGGCGGTATAAGCGATCGCCCGAACTGCCCCAATTCGCGCCTCTGATTCTGCATCTGCCAACAAATCTGCTAATTCGCTCATCACATCGACATAATTCATCCGCACCAAACCCAATGCACAAGTGCCACGTAGTGCAGCAGCCGTATCGGTCGAGCCACCCCAAGCGGGTTCCATTTGTACGAAGTGAATGCCCTGAAGAAACAGCGATTCTTCGGAATAATCCATGCGGTACAAGGCTTCAGCAATTCGTTGTTTTGCTTTGCAACTCGGATCTGTTTCTGCTCCGTTTATCATAAACTTGGAGAATGCAGCAGTCAGTTCTGGCAGCAGCGATCGCACTTCAGCGTCTCCAATGACCTTTGCAGCTTGGGCAATGGCGATCGAAAATTTACTGTTCAAGATCTGACGCAAAACAATGATGCCTGCTTCTGATGTTGGCTCTTGCCGAACTTCAGCCAAGCTAGCCAGCAACTCGTCTAGTTTTTTTGACTTTGCCATTCCTTCCCTCCATGAACCACGAACCTTTGATCGTTAAACCCGGCGCAACTATCTCTCTCAAAGATTACGACCCCAAGTACACAGGCGAATTTAAAGATAAAGACGAGGCTCACCTCAAGCTTCAGACTGATGTGGGGCGGCTGGGTGCCTATCAAAATGTGCTGTACGCCCAAAATACCTATGCCCTACTGCTGATTTTTCAGGCAATGGATGCAGCGGGCAAAGACAGCACTATTAAGCATGTCATGTCTGGCGTGAACCCACAAGGCTGTCAGGTGTTCAGCTTCAAAGCGCCTTCGACAGAGGAACTGGATCATGATTATCTATGGCGATCGTTTAAAGCGTTGCCCGAACGCGGACGCATTGGCATTTTTAATCGGTCTTACTACGAGGAAGTTTTGGCTGTCCGGGTTCATCCTGAGCTCTTGGCTGCACAGCAGTTGCCCCATGTGCCGAAGGGCGATCGCATTTGGCATCAGCGGTTTGAAGAAATGAATAACTTTGAAAAATACCTACATAACAACGGGGTAGTCGTCCTCAAATTCTTTCTAAATGTCTCTAAGGCGGAACAAAAAAAGCGGTTCTTAGAGCGCATTAATTTACCTGAAAAGAACTGGAAATTTTCTTTTGGTGATGTCCAAGTCCGAAACTTTTGGGATGACTACATGAATGCCTACGAAGATGTGCTTAATCATACTAGTACTGACCATGCACCCTGGCATGTGATTCCAGCCGATCATAAATGGTTCACCCGTTTGGCAGTGGCTGATATTGTTTGTACAAAAATAAAAGAACTGAATTTGCAATATCCCCAGATGAACCCAGAACATTTGCAGGAGCTTTTGCAGGTTAAAGCCCTACTGGAAAGTGAGTAGCCTAGTATATTAATTATTCTCTGTCAAATTATTATGACCACCACCAGCCCGCTCCCCTCCGCCAAAGAACCTTGGCTCGCCGTTAACTTATCTCTTTTCTTTCCAGGGTTGGGACACTTCTACACCAGAAACATCGTTCGAGGACTCTTCTGGCTCAGCATCCAAATCTTGCTGTGGGTTGGCTGGGGTTGGCTGGTTCTTTACGCCGACATTAGCCCTCTTCTCCTTGCTATCGGGCTACTCTTCAACTCCTTAGGCATGGGACTCCTCATTTTATTTGACACTTACCACTGCGCCAGACTCAAGAACTCAGTTGAGTTTGAGCAGTTGCGAAAACAAAGTAAAGACCCTTGGCTTGCCGTGTTCTTCTCTAGATTTATCTTAGGTGCAGGGCATCTTTATTCAAATAAAATCCTTCTGGGTATTTTTCTGCTGATTTTATGGATTTTGGGATTCTTCATTCCCATCCTCACTATCCTCAACTTTTTAATCCTGCTGCCGTTCGTCGCTTTTCACTCGTATCAATCTGTACCTAATCGTCGGCAGGGATCTGGGCAGTTCATTAGCTGGATTGCGATCGCGCTTGTCTTGTTTCCGCTCCTCGTCTCTCTGCCCTTGGCAATCGGCGTACGAACCTATGTTGCTGAAGCCCGATATATTCCTTCAGAGTCAATGTTGCCAACCCTTGAAGTGGGCGATCGCTTGATTATTGACAAGCTGACGTACCATTTCCGAGAGCCTCAACGGGGAG
>Ga0335397_10000776_pt1 | contig 42524 bp, 34 predicted proteins | sample MAT04_FD_205740 | JGI IMG/M metagenome (GOLD analysis project Ga0335397, IMG submission 205740) | Freshwater microbial communities from Lake Fryxell liftoff mats and glacier meltwater in Antarctica - MAT-04 (spades assembly) (version 2) ... | reverse complement strand
CTACTTCACAATCGTCTCACCCAACGGCGAGGGGATTTACAAGTTCGAAGCCGCGAAGAAATAGGCTTCAACTTCGTCTTCGTTTTCGTAGGGTTTGCCAAGGGCTTTGACGAGGCGAACCGCTCTTGCAGTGAAGATCGATTCGCCTCGAAGACTTGGCAAACCCAACGAATTCAGACGCCTTGGGCGGCGTCGCGGCAGAACTGATAGTAAATTTCCGCCGCCTGCTGGACCTGCTCCACGTCGACCCATTCATCTTTCGTGTGGGCCTGGGCGATGTCGCCTGGGCCGAACACGAAGGCGGGAAAGCCGGCTGCGGCGATGCGAGACGCATGGGTGCCATAAGCGACGCCGATTTTCTGTTTCGGGCCGACCGATTTGGCGATGGAAGTCAACATCGCATCCGACCACGGGCCGTTGAGATTGTCATCGAGCGCGGGGCTGCAAACGAACGGCGGCGAGAAGGTGAACTCGAAATCGAGCCGTTCCTTCAGATAGTGATGGATATCGGCAATGACGGCTTCGCTCGTCTCGCCGGGAATCACGCGGCGGTCGATGTCGATCACGCACTGATCGGGGACCACGTTCACGCTGAGTCCGCCGGCGATCAGGCCGACGGACAGCGTCGCCGGTCCGCACAACCGATGGGCCGGTTTGCTGCCGGGCAAAGTCGTCGCGAATTGTTCCATGAGCGACACAACTTTCGCCATCCGATAGATGGCGTTCACCCCATCTTGCGGGCGGGAACTGTGGCAGGCGCGGCCGGCAGTGTGAATCTGCCAGCGGACGGCTCCGCGATGGGCGACCACGATATCGAGCATGGTTGGTTCCGCGACGACGCTGATGTCCGGCGGATGAGGCAGCAAGCGATACGCGGATTTCGGTGATGTCATTTCCGCCACAAGATGATCGATCCCCAGGCTGGTCGCCTCTTCATCAACCGTGAACGACATCACAACGTTCGCGCGGTCTTTCGGTTTTTCTTTCACCAGCCGCAGAAACGCGGCCAGCATCGCCGCGCCGCCCCCTTTGATGTCGCACGAGCCGCGACCGTAGAGTTTGCCCCCTTCGATTCGCGGGTCATACGGCGGGATGACCATGCCATCGACGGGGACGGTGTCCTGATGCGCGTCCATCAACACGGTGATTTTACTGGCGGGGTTATCGCAGCGGGCGAGAAGATTGGTCCGTCCCGGTGCGACGGCGATGGCTTCAAATGGGATGCCTTCCCGCTTGAACAGCGCCACGAGGTAGGCCGACATTTTCGTTTCGAGATATTCCTCGCCCACCAGATCGCGTCCCATCGGGTTGACGCTGGGGATCGCCACGAAATCCTGGAGCAACGCAATCGGGTCCATGTCGGTCTTTCTGGAGGATGCAGAGCCTCGGTGTTCGGCCGAGGAAAGAAGAGACAGATTGCGTTGCGTTGTACGTTTCGGCGACAAGAAACGCAACCGGTTGATGTCTGTGAGTGTAGAGCACTTGCTCCGCAAGTGCATTTTTACACTTGCGGAGCAAGTGCTCTACATTCAGAGGCTGAAATACTCTGCGTGTGGTAAGCACAACGCCGGTCGATATGTTTCTGGATTGCTCGCAGCTAGACTGGCTAAGAATCTCGCTCGTGTCATTGGAAGTGAGCGATTCGCGACGCTTCGTAGAAGCGTTTCCCGCCGTAGTCGACGGCGGGCGTTGAGTCAGGACGATTCACTGTCAAGGAACAGCGATGAACGCTGAGCAATTACGGTTGTTAGCTGCCGCCGATCGGACCGCGAACTGGAAACGCTGGGGGCCGTATCTTTCCGAGCGGCAGTGGGGCACGGTTCGCGAGGATTACTCGGCGGGGGGCGACTGCTGGGAGTATTTCCCGCATGCGGAGGCGGCCGGTCGCGCTTATCGGTGGGGCGAAGATGGGCTGCTCGGCATCTGTGATCGTGAATGCCGTTTGTGTTTCGGCATCGCATTGTGGAATGGTCGCGACCCCATTCTTAAAGAGCGGCTGTTCGGGCTGACGAATTCCCAGGGCAATCACGGGGAAGATGTCAAGGAGTGTTATTACTACCTCGATTCCACGCCTACGCATTCCTATCTGCACGGACTGTATAAATATCCGCAAACCGAGTATCCGTATCAGAAACTGCTGGATGAGAATCGAAATCGGAGCAAGTTTGATCGTGAGTATGAACTCTGCGACACCGGCGTGCTGGATGGGGGCCGGTATTTCGATGTCGATGTCGAATACGCCAAGGCATCGCCCGACGATGTGCTGATCCGCATCACGATCACGAATCGCGGACCGGAGGCGGCGGAAGTCCATTTGCTGCCGACGTTCTGGTATCGCAATACCTGGAGTTGGGGCTGTGAACACGAGGGTTGCTGGCCGAAGCCGCGCATCTGGGACGATGGCAAGTCGGGATTAATCGCGGAGCATCTGACGCTGGGCAAATTTCGGCTGGAGTTTGAGAAAGCCTCCACGGGCGAAGCGTTCCAATGGCTGTTCACCGAGAATGAAACCAACTTTCCGAAGATTTTTGGATCAACGACGGAAAGCCGCTATTTCAAGGATGCATTCCACGAATACGTCATTCGGAAGCAGACTGATGCCGTGCGGCCGAAAGCGGTGGGAACAAAAGCGGCGGCCTATTATCAGTTTCATATTCCGGCAGGCGGTTCCGTCGTGGTGCGCGGCCGGATGACTCCGGAAGGGGAAGTCGGCCCGCAACCATTTGATCTCAATTTCGATGGCGTGATCAACCAGCGAATTCTGGAAACGGAGCAATTCTACGAGGAACTGGTGGCCTGCAAATTGACTCCGGGTGAGAAGCAGGTTGTTCGGCAGGCGAACGCCGGGTTGCTGTGGTCGAAGCAGTTTTATCATTACGTCGTGGATGACTGGCTGCATGGCGACCCGGAACAACCGCCGCCACCCGCCGAGCGGTTGCACGGCCGCAATGCCGATTGGGTGCATTTGTTCAATCGCGACATTTTGTCGATGCCCGACAAATGGGAATATCCGTGGTACGCCGCGTGGGATCTGGCGTTCCACATGATTCCGTTCGCGCGGCTCGATCCGGAGTTCGCGAAGGATCAGTTGTTGATGTTCCTGCGCGAATGGTATATGCATCCCAATGGCCAGCTTCCCGCCTATGAGTTCGCGCTCGGCGATGTGAACCCGCCGGTGCATGCCTGGGCGTGCTGGCGCGTTTATAAAATGACGGGGCCGCAGCACCAGCGAGATCGGCTGTTTCTGAAGCGAACTTTTCAGAAACTGCTGCTCAATTTTACCTGGTGGGTGAATCGGAAAGACGTGCGGGGCAAGCATCTGTTCGCCGGCGGCTTCCTCGGGCTGGATAACATTGGCATCTTCGACCGGTCAAAACCGCTGCCGACGGGTGGGCATCTGGAACAAGCCGACGGCACCGCGTGGATGGCATTTTATTGCGTCACCATGCTGGCGATGGCGTTGGAACTGGCGGTCGAAGATCCTTCGTATGAAGACATCGCCTCGAAGTTCTTCGAGCATTTCGTGGCGATTGCCGATGCCATCAACACGTTGGACGGCACCGGCCTGTGGGACCAGTTGGACGGCTTTTATTATGATCACCTGCACGTCAACAGCCTCAACACGCCCCTGCGAATTCGGTCGATGGTCGGCATCATCCCGCTGTATGCCGTGCAGATTCTCGATCAAGGGCTGATTGACCAGTTGCCCGGTTTCAAAAAACGGATGGATTGGTTTCTCGAACATCGGCCCGATTTGGCGCAGCACATCGCCTATTGCGATCACGGGACGAAAGAGGGAACCGGCGGAGATCGGCGGCTGCTCGCCATTCCCTCGCGTGAACGGCTGGAACGAATGTTGAAGTACGTTCTGAACGAGAACGAGTTTCTCTCCCCCTATGGAGTTCGATCGTTATCCAAAGTGCATGAACGGAGTCCGTTCGTGCTCAATGCCGGCGGTGAGGAACACCGGGTCGACTACGTCCCCGGCGAATCGAACACGTCCCTGTTCGGCGGAAATTCCAATTGGCGCGGACCGATCTGGTTTCCCGTCAACTTCCTGCTGATGGAATCGCTGGAGGTTTATCACCACTTTTATGGCGAAAGTTTGAAAGTGGAATGCCCCGTCGGTTCGGGGAATCAGCTCACCTTACTGGAAGTTGCCCGCGAGATTGAACGCCGAGTGGCGAGTTTGTTTCTCCCGGACAAGGATGGCAAACGCCCGTGTCATGGGGATGACGCGCGCTACGCGGATGATCCGGCGTGGAAGGATCTCGTGCTGTTTTACGAATACTTCCACGGCGATACCGGCCGCGGCTTGGGGGCCAGTCACCAAACCGGTTGGACGGCACTGGCCGCGCCGATGCTGGCCGATTTGGGGCGTATTCGTAAGTGAATGTGCTTAGAGCAGGAACAAGACCTATTTGATCCGACGGACGCCAAATGCATTCGGCGGGAATTGTGGCTGGTTTCATCGGAGCGGGCATCGCAGTCAAAGACTTAATCTTGTAAGGTTCATTGTGTGTGCGACGGTTGTCAATCTGTGTTTCGACTGTGGCGGGGGATAAAAATGACGAAGCGATTGACTGCGGTAATTCACCGGGAACGCGATGGGTTCGTGGCCTTATGTCCTGAATTGGACATCGCCAGTCAAGGCGATTCGATTGAATCCGCCAAAGACAACCTGCGCGAAGCGCTGGAATTGTTTTTTGAATGCGCGGAGCTTGCGGAAGTCGAAGACCGTCTCGGCGAGGAATTGTATGTGACGCAAGTCGAGGTGGTGTGTGGGTAAGCTGCGGATTTGCTCAGGCCAGGAGGTTTGTGCCATCTTGGAACGGCATGGCATTAACCGCGTGCGTCAGCGTGGCAGCCACTCGCCATGCAGCGTAAAACTTCCGAGGGGACCATCACTGTGCCTGTGCCCGCTCACAAAGAACTCCGCTTCGGAACATTGCGCTCGATCATACGGCAATCCGGCGTGCCAGTGAGCGAGTTTGAAGCGTAAGCCTGCGACTTCGATCCGGACAGTCATTGCGCCGACGCGGCTAATCGTCGTTGTTGAGTTGCTGTCGCAGGGCGTCCCGTTCCGCGCGGGTGGCTTCGAGGTCGAACATCAGATATTTGATGTCGAGCCGGAGTTGCGACAGGGCTTCCTGCACTAACGAGAGAATCCGTCTGCGACGGCGGATCGAATCCACCACGCGTTGATACGAATGCATCAAGTCGGCCTGCTTGGGGCCGGAAATCGTCGTGAGCTGGCGGCCGAGATCCAGAAGTTCCTGGGGCATCTCGTCATCGTCAGGCGGCAGTCGGGAGAGGGGCATCAGACACAGTTCCTTGGGGGATCACCCGGAACAGATTGTGTGCCAAACCACCGACAATTCGCAAGAACCGTTTCATCTCGTTTCAGGTTAATGGTTTATGTCGATTGCAGTTGGCGTAAGCCACCCCGACGGATGAGGTGTTTCGGCGACAGTTCCTCTAGGCGAATTTCGGGAAGTCCTGTACTATTCGGGACTTACTGCCGATCTATAGTCATTTTGCGTGTCGCGGATCGGCAACGGAATCTGGGCGCGCTGAGGATGAGTGCATTCGCGGGGCAGTGTTCGATTTGTGAGAATGACAATTCCGTTGTAACGATTCTACGGGCAACGTCACGGATGACGGACCTCGCCTCACGGCACAATCAGCAAGCAATTCGCCAACTCGCGGGACTGACCCGATGCGGGGGGATTGCCGTATTGTGCGTCCTCTTCGCCGGCGCGTTCACGATGCAGCCCGCGCACGCGGAATCGTTCGTCGAGCGGTTCAATACACCGAATCCGTCGTGGCAGGTGAAATCGACCGAACGAGCCGCCAGAACCGTGACGCATCGCCGTTCGGCAGATTCCGGCAAAGAGGGCGTGGGTGAGTTCATTGCCATCGAAGCCGGGGGGGAGGGAACGGCCATCCGTGTCGAACATCCCTTACCAAAGGCGCGTGTGCTGAATGAACTGGAAGCCTCGGTCTGGGTCCGTACCAATCAGCCGGGCGTGCAGATGTTTCTGCGCGTGGTCCTGCCCGATTGCAAAGATCCCGCGACCGGGAAACTGCTGGCTTTGCGCATCCCTGGCGAGATCACCGAAGGGAATGACGACTGGCAGCGGCTGACGTGCCGCACCGACGACAAACTCGTGCAGGAACAACTCCGCCTGCTGCGTGCGCGCTTGAAACAGCCAATTTCCCCAAAAATGATGTATGTCGACCGCGTGCTGCTGACATATCCGCTCGCGGCGGGGAAGAATGAAATGGCGCTGGATGAATTGAACTACGGGCCGATTGTGAAGCCGGAAATCTCGGAGATCGCGCAAACCGGCGGCGAACAGGAAGGCGAAGCGGCGGATGATGCGCCGGTGCAATTTCGGCTCGATCGTCTGGAAGTTCTCGGAAAACCCTTCTTCCCGCGGATGGTCGTTTATCATGGCGAACCGATCAAGGATTTGGCGGCGGCCGGGTTCAATATCGTGTGGGTCCCGGATTACTCCGATCAGGCGTTGCTGACAGCAATCCGGCTGCACGGCATGTGGGCGGTGGCTACGCCACCGGCAGCAGCGGGAGACGAGGACGATGTCACGCTGAACGATGCGGGGCTGATTCCGTTTACGGCCAATACCCGCGCGATTGCGTTCTGGATGCTGGGCACGCGAATTTCGCCACGCACGCAAACGCGGCTGGTGAATTGGGCGGAGCAGGTGCAGGAAGCGGATCGAAAATACGGCCGTCCGCTGGCAGCCGATGTCAGTGGTGAAGAAAGCGTTTTTTCCCGCGAACTCGATCTGCTGGGCATCAGCCGGCACACGATGGCTAGCTCACTAAACCTGGGCGAATATCGCGACTGGCTGGCGGCGCGCAGGTCGTGGGCACGGCCGGGAAGTCTCTGTTGGACCTGGATTCAAACCGCCCCCACGCCGGCGATTTCCGCCGTTTGGGAGCAGCATCACATTCCCGTGCAATTGGAACCCGAACAAATCCGCTTGCAGGCGTTCGCATCACTCGCAGCCGGCATGCGCGGCCTCGGCTTCTGGACCAACCGGCCGATTACCGAAGAGACCCCGGCGGATCGGGAAACGCTTCTCGCCATGCGACAGCTCAACTGGGAACTATGGCTACTCGAGCCGTGGCTGGCGACGACCAATTCCGTCGCGCGGATCCCCGTGACCTTTCCGGTGGATCGCAATAAAAAACAGGCCAAGCCCGATTCACTCATGCGTTTGAAGCGACGCACGCCAGCAGAAGAGGATGCGCTCAATCAGGGACTTCTCGATGAAGCTGCCTCGACCGCGAACTTATCCGCAGGGGAACGTGATCTCTCGGCGGCCGTTTTGCGGACCGATTACGGCACGTTGTTGCTGCCGATGTGGTTGGAAGAACACGCTCAGTTTGTGCCCGGTCGGTTGGGAGCCGATCAATTATCGCTGATTGTGCCGGGCGTTCCGCAAACCGCCGTCGCGTGGGAGATCACCACGACAGGAATTCACAGTCTGGAACGCGAACAGGTTGCTGGCGGGGTCAGGCTGACATTGCGAAACTTTGACCAAACCGCCTGCATTCTACTGACGGAGAAACGAGAGTTAGTCGAGCAGATTCGGCAACGGATCGGTGAAATTGAAGAACAAAGCGCACGGACTTGGTTGACGTTGGCCGAACTCAAATTGGAACGGGTGCGAGCCATCGATCAGCAGTTGGGCGAATGCGGACTCCGCCAGCCCGATGCGCCGCAACTCTTGGGCCGAGCGCGCGAATCGTATCTCGAAGCCCGGGCGGCCGTGTCGCAGCAGGATTGGTCGCGCGTGCGGCAACGCAGCCAACATGCCTTGCAGATGGCCCGCGTGCTGCAACGCGTTCATTGGAACGAGGCAGTCCGGCAGTTGCCCTCGCCCGTCGCCAGCCCGTTCACAGTTGGTTACGGCTCGTTGCCGACGCAGGCCCGTCTCGCACTCCAGATGTCGGACGAAACCACGAATGGGTCGCCGAATCTGCTGCCATCGGGACAATTCGAGGATGCGACTTCGCTGATCGCCGTCGGCTGGCAACATGAACAGGATGCCCCTGAAGTGGTGCATGCCGATGCGGAGTTGAATCAGGCCGCACATCGGGGCAAATACAGTTTGCGACTGATCGCGGCACCGGCGTCTTCCGGGCCCGCACCCGGCGCGGCTCCGCTGGGGCGAGAATTCGTCCGTGTCACCACACCCGCCGTGACGGTCCACGCCGGGCATGTGGCGCGGATCAGTGGCTGGATTAAGTTGCCGAATGATCTCGCAACCTCGCCGGATGGGGTCATGATTTACGACAGTGTGATGGGGCGGCAAATGGGGCTGCGCTATCGGAAGTCGTGCGACTGGCAAAGGTTTGAGCTGGTTCGTGAAGCGGTGGCGAGTCAGGAAATGACGGTGACAATGACTTTGACCTCGCTGGGCGAAGTGCTGGTGGACGACTTGCAGATCACGGTTCATCCGATCGGCAGCCAGATCACGCAGACCGCCGGCGAGCAGTTGCAGCGCCCCAAACCGGCCCCGTCCCAGAATCGCTGGTCCGACTTGCGACGACTGAACCCCCTGTCGCGTCGCCCGGCCCCCCGCAGCCCGCCCCCCGCGCCGTAATCGCGGTAGTGTGCCAGAATGGGGTAGTGCTGCTGAATGTCGAGCACTTGCTCCGCAAGTGCAAAAACTGGCACTTGCGGAGCAAGTGCTCGACATTCTCAAACACGCTGGCGAAGAACGTGCGTTGGTCGACCGCCGTGGCATGAATTGCCGGTCCGAAGTCGTCAACCTGCTGGTAGTTGCGTCAAGGCGCATCTCGGGATTAGACACGACTTCCCCGATGCGGGTAGCCGGACCGTCAGATTCGGCAAATGTTCTCATGGGCTGGTCGCAGAATGGTCGATATTTCTTTCGATCACAAGGACTGCGCCCTGTAACGCGCAACGTGATGGGCTGGATTCGGATTCCCGAATCAGCCAGATTCCAGGAGGGAACGATGAGCCCGCAACTGCGATTGTTCACCGGCGACCAAGACACGCTGACCTTCCCCACGCGCAATGTGCGAATGCGCCTCGGCGATGTGTCACAAATTCTCTCCGACGCCAAACGCTGGAATCGGACCTGGTTGAATGATTTCCAGGACGACGAAATTGAAGTCTCTCAGGACTTGTACGAAGTGCTGAGCGCCTATCTGGAAATGCGTCCGGGGGCCTGAGGTCCGCCGCGATGTCACTATTCGTTGCCGATCCCGCCACGGAAGATCGTCCCGCCGGACTGATGTTATTCCGGTGTGGTCTGATCCTGTTCGCCGTGGCGTGTACGCCAATTGTATTCCGTGGCGTGGCAGCGCTGTGGGACGACGACAGTGTCCGCTCGGTCGCGGTCGGATTTCTCCGCGCAGTTTCCGCCGGTCGCAAAGCGGATGCACTGGGATATCTGTCCGACGAGTATCGCGATCAAGTCGCCGCCGACTGGCAGCCTGGCTTCGATCAGGTCTGGCAACCGACAGAGAATGTCTCGGTCCAGATTCTCTCGGTGGTCATGCAAGATGACACCGCTGCGGTTCGTGTTTCGGTCTCCAAGGACGGCTATGCCATCCGTCCCGTGATTCACTGTCAGCGGAATGCCTCCGACGAATGGCGCATCACACGCTTGGAGGGCGTGGCAATCGATCCCCGCTGGCAGCGTTTCCAGGCGCAGGCAGCGGATGAGTCGCTGGCAGACGAACTGACGAAACTCTTCGAGCCGGCTATATCTGCTGAGTTGTCCGCGGGCGAAACCGAGTAAAATCTCCGTCATGACTTCTCGGCCGCTGACCACTGATGCCATTGCCATTTGGCGCGCCGGTGTTGCCGCCGTCGACTCGCAGCGGCTGGTGACGCAGACTATCCGCCGTTCGGGCCATCACCTGACCATTGGCGAAACGCAACTCGACTTGGCGAAAGTGCGGCGGATTCTGGTGGTGGGGGGCGGGAAAGCCGGGGCGGGAATGGCCGCCGGTGTCGAAACCGCGCTGGGAGCGGATGTCGTCCGCGAGAAAGTCACCGGCTGGGTGAATGTCCCGGCGGACTGTGTTCGTCCGTTACAGCGCATCACGCTGCACGCCGCACGTCCAGCGGCGGTCAACGAACCGACTGCCGCCGGGATCGCCGGTGTGGAACACATTCTGAACCTGGTCGCGACCGCCACGGAGGACGATGTGATCCTCGTGCTGATCTCCGGCGGCGGGAGCGCCTTGCTACCGGCTCCCATCCCCGGCATTACACTGGATGATAAACTAGCCGTCACGCGGATTCTCGCCGGGGCCGGTGCGACGATCCAGGAACTCAATGCGGTCCGAACGCGATTGTCGCGGATCAAAGGAGGCGGACTGCTGCGTGCGATTCCCGCCGGCCGCGTCTTCGTGCTGATCATTTCCGATGTCATCGGCGACCCGCTTGATGTCATCGCCTCCGGCCCCACGGTGCCCAGTTCCGGTCACATAGACCCACTGTCCGTGCTGCAAAAATATGATCCCGATCATGCGCGCATCGCTCCGCACATCTGGCAGGCGGTCGAGTCGAGAACGACCGAGGGGCGAGGCGATCCGAATGTCTTTGCCACGCATCAGATCATCGGCAACAATCAGACGGCACTGACTGCGGCGGCTGCGAAGGCGGCCGAGTTGGGATACGAAGTCCGCAACCTCGGCACCGATCAGGCCGGTATCGCACGCGAGATTAGCGTCGAGTTCGCGGAGCGCTGTCGACAGGAACTGCAAATCGCATCACGACCAGTCTGCCTGCTCAGTGGCGGCGAGCCTGTCGTGCGGTTGGCGACGACTGAGGAGCCGCGGAAGGGAGGCCGGAATCAAGAACTGGTGCTGGCCGCGGGACTTCATCTATGGGACGACGATTGGTCCCGCCTGGTGATTCTGTCGGGCGGAACCGATGGAGAAGATGGCCCAACCGATGCCGCCGGTGCGTGGTTCGATGCGGACGTTCGTAACCAAGCCGAGAAACTGAAGCTTGATCCGCAGGCCTGCCTGGCGATCAACAATACCTATCCATTCTTTGCCCAATCCGGCGGCCTGCTGCTCACCGGACCGACCCATACCAACGTGATGGATGTGCGGGTCGGTTTGATTGGCTGAGTTCGGCCCTGCGGAGTTCAGACGGCAACGAGTTCGCCGGTCCCGACGATTTGCAGCATCGGCGTGGCTGTCAGATCGAGGACTTCGCCGGCGTACTCCGCCTCATCGTTCAGAATCTCAACCACCGGCCGATCATAGCGGGCACGATTAGATCGGCTGACGCGCGCGGTTCGGCCATCGCTGAGCGTGACAACGGATCCGACAGGGAACAGCGAGATGACATGCAGCAAGGCTCGCACCACAGCGGGATCGAACAAGTTAATGCGCGTCGCATAGAGCAGTTTTTCCACGGCATCGTAAGGCGACATGCCGACCCGGCCGTTGCGCGGTGAAATCATCGCGAGATAGGTATCCGCGACAGCACCGATGCGGGCGAATTGGTGAATCTGTGGATGCTGACGTTTGCGCGGATAGCCCGATCCATTCATCCGTTCGTGAATCTGGTACGCAGTCGCTTTGGAATTATGCGAAATATCGTTCCGGCGAGTCAGCGCGTTGGCGATGTGCAGCGGATGCTTCAAGACTTCAAGACGATCGGCCGTGTTGAGCGAACCGGTTTGTTCCAGAATGTGCCTGGGGACCAGCATCATCCCGGCATCGTGCAGTAGGCAGCCGTTGCTGAGTTCGAGCAGTTCTACCCGCGTCAACCCCATGATGGTGCCAATGGAGACGGCGAGCATCGACATCTGCAGACTGTGGCGGCTGGGATAACCCTCGGTCACCGGTTGAATGCTGAGCGACACGTGGAGATCGAGATCCTCAACGACCTGATCCAACTGCTGCTCAGCGATGCGGGTGACGACCGCCGTATTGATTTTCTGATCGCGGGCGAATTCCGCGAAAATGTGCTTCGTGGTATTGAGGGACGTTTCAAACGTCCGCTCGAAACTGCGCAACATGCCGATGTTTCGCGTCAAGTTCTTGGGGCGCTCGAGCGCTTGCAGAAACGAGGACGGACTCTGTTTCCACGTTTGCGGGGTCGGAGATTGATTCGATGCGGAAATCGAGCGTGAGTTCGCGGTTGGCGACCGTGGCACGGCAAGCGGCGAAGACCGAACGGTGCTGCGGGCGAAATTGCCTTGACCGGTGACCTGCTCCAGTTCCGCGCTATGGACCAAAACCTGCGTGATCCCACGGCGTTTCAGCAGATCGAGTTGACTGGTACTCAGCAGCGCCCCCGCGGCCAGCAAAAGTTGATTGCGGTCGGCTCGGCCGTCGTAGATCGGGCAGCGCAGCTGCGCGCCGGTACGAAGTTCCGACAACCGAATTTTGACATAATCTGCCGGCATGACGGAATGGCTTTCGGACGGAGTCGAACGTGTCGGCTGTAAGTCATTTCATGGAATCGCACTTTCGTGAACCCGACTGAGAACTCTAGGTCATGCGGGCAGCGAGTCAATTTTCGTGTGTAAGTTATTTCTGCGTAATAGGATGTGTGTTTTATGTTGCGGTGAATACCGTTGTGACTCGCGAGAGAGGGATTAAGTCTCAACAAAATCCGAGCCTGACGGCTGAACCTTGACTCCGGTGAGCGCTTCTGTCATCTTCTGTTGCGTTCGTTGAACGAGTTTTTTGGTCGGCAACTCCCGAGCCAAAATCTCACTGGCCAGGTAGCTCAGATGGTAGAGCACAGGACTGAAAATCCTGGTGTCGGCGGTTCGATCCCGCCCCTGGCCACTTTTGCGGATTTTAGCGATGGCGCTGACTTTGCGGTCTGTTCCGGGCAGGTGGCCCGTTGAAAAACGTGGCGGCACGTTTCCAACGTGCCGGGAATGTACCATCTTTCTCGCAAGTAGTGAAAAACACACACGTTAAGAAACGTGTGCCACGAAATAATCGACAAGCAGTCAGGCCCTGTGGAAATTTTCATGGGGCCTGATTCGTTTTTTAGATGAGAAAATTTCTGACCCAAGCTAGTTTCGGCATTGGTCGCTGATCGATCAGGGGCGTTTGCGTAAATTGGGATAGGGTGTCGGAACATACCGACTTGTCCCAAGGAGGCCGGTCATCCTGACCGATCTTAGGGGGGAGTCTTCCTTCGACGGATCGAAGAGCCGAGCCTGTCTGTGCTGTGTGAGTCCTCTCCGCAGCGTGCACATCTGCCGGCAGTCAGACTCCTGCGCGATCATGTTTGAACCTCTTCGGCACCTATGACCGTTCAGTTCGCAGGCTCGCGTTCGATGGATGAACGTCGGCGTCGCCGCTTGGCTGTCGCTGGTGACGTGGCAGGCTCAGGTTCCGGCGATGCCGAACCCGGCGAGGAAAAGTCGTTGCCGGATTGTGTGCCCGCCGAGTTCTGCGCCGCGGCCCCGTGGATTCCGCGCTCGCTGTGGAAACTCTGGACCCTGACGGCTCTGCTCTTCATCGGTTTGGCGACCGTGATCGCCATGACATGGAGGACGCCGGACTTTCGCCCAGAATTGGCCCCGGCACTCGATCCGCTGTTTCGCGGCGACCGCCCCCGATTGATGTCTTATCTGAGCCTAATTTTCTGGACAGTGTCCGGGCAACTGGCGTTGCTCGTTGGTTGGCACCGCAGTCATAGCCGATTGGACTTCCGCGGTCGCTATCGCGTCTGGCCCTGGGCGGCGGCGGTGATGTTCGCGAGTGGATTGTGCGTCGCCACCGATCTGCACATCGGTCTGGGTGCGATTGTGAATCAACTCGATTTCTTGCCTCAGGGGCAACCCCAATTCGGTTGGCTGCTGCCGGCGATGAGTCTGTTACTACCGATCTGGCTGTTGATGGACCGCGATGTCCGTCGGTCGTTGTCTTCGTTGATCCTATTGCGACTGACAGTGGTGTTGTTTATCAGCAGCGCGGCGATCAGCGTGTACGGTTCCGAGTGGATCGGTCGGGAACAGCTTCCGCTGATTGAATCCGCCTGCGGCTTGATCGGCCCGGCGTTATTGATGACTTCGTTATGGGTGCAGGGTTGGTATGTGGCTTATGTCACGCCCGACCCGCCGGTCGCCGGTGTCTGGAAATGGCCGAAGCTCCCCGGAGCGATTTTGGGCTGGCTGTTCCGCTGGCTGACATGGCCCTTCCGTCGCCGAGTGAAAGTGGAACCTGAAACACCGGCTACCGGCCGTCGTCGCAAGAAGGCGGGCGAGGGGACGGCGACAACCACGCGTAAGCGGAAGCCGAAACGGAAGCCGCGCACGAGGACGAAAGTCGTTGAGGAAGAAGAAGCCGACGAAGAGGAAATGAGCGAGGAAGAAGCCGCGGAAGCGGAAGCGGAGGAATACCAGGAGGAAGCGGTCGAGGAAGAAGAATCGTACGAAGAGGAAGAAGAACGGGAATCGACTCCGTCGCGTGTGACAGCACCTGTGTCGCGCTCGAACAACAGCCGGGATGCCGCACCGCGTCAAAACACGCCGGCACCAACGGCTCAGTCACGTCAGCAAGACGAGGAAGATGAAGAGGATTCCGAGGGCGATGGCGAACAATGGCGGATCGATGGGCCGCCGGCGGAACAGTTAAAAGGACTGAGCAAGCGTCAGCGCCGAAACTTGATCAAGCAGCATCGCGATCAACAGCGGTCAAAAACTGAGCGGTAACGGCTTCCGATAGGCTTCACCAGACGAACATCTCGCGGACTCTCAACAGCAGTACGATGCTGATCGCCGAGATGCTGCCAAACAGGGCGAGCATCTTCGCCGCCGCTGCGATCGAGATCACCTGCTTGCGGAGCGAGTGGGATGTTTCCGACGCCAACGCGTTAAGCCCCTGCGAAAACAACTCAGCCGATAGCATCATCGTCAGCGCGAGCGTGACAATAACCCATTGCATCGCAGCCAGTCCCAGCACGCCGCATGTTGCCAGGAGCAGGCTGTCCAGAAAGAGATGCAGATAGAGCGCGCTGTCCGCGCGCAGGCTGTAGGAGATGCCTCGTTCCGCTTCGACGAGTCGTTGCCGCCACAACGGCCGTTGCCGATGTTCCGACCGCGAATTCGGGGTCAGATTTCTTGCCGGAAAGGCTTCCGCCGTCGTCGCCGCTGTGTTGGATCGCAAGAGCGGTTGGCTCATTGGTTGACCCCTTGGACAGCACCGGGGAGCATGCCGAACTGAGGCACGCCGGAATAGAACGGCCCGAATTTCGGCTCGATGGAGAACGTGGCCCCGACATTGTTTTTGCTGGTGTCGACATTCATACCGAGATGGAACACGAAGTCGTTGCCGATGCGGGTGACCGTGAATGACTGACCGAGGCTTCTGCGTTCGCCTAAATCGTAAGCCGTGCTGGCGGTGGAAACCCATTTGTCGGGTGTCATGAAATAGCTGTAGCTGGCGGTGGCGATGCGGCTGTCGACTGGTCCGCCTTGAATCTGCCGCAGTCCCAGGTAGATGCTGCCGCGATAACTGCGCTGGCTGAGTACGCCCAGGTTCCAGACGTGCTGGCCATCGTCGAAGAAGTCGTAGAGCGCATTCGCGAGGATCGAAGTCCGGTCGCCGACATGCCAGGCATACCGCGCGCTGCCCAGCCCCCAATGCGAGCCGAAGTTGTCGCGATTGGCGGCCGGATACAGATTGACGCCCAGGTCGAGCGTCATCCAGTCTTTCAGCCGCAGCTGGTCCGGCGGGCCGACTTTCGTCTGCAATCGCTGATTCCACCCCAACGCGAGGACGTGCTGATCGTCGACCAGTTCGTTGTATGGAGCCGTCACCGACGCCCCGGCTCCGGATCGCACGGCATAATTCCGGGGATCGAACTGGAAGGGGAGTGTGCCGCCAAAACTGTTGACCAGTAACCGCTCGCGGAACCGCTCCTGGGCATCGTCGTCAAATTCGTTCCATTGCGAGATGTTGCTGAGCGGTTCCGAGGAACCACTGAGCGAATAGTCGGCCGTGAAGACCATCTTGTGTGCCAGGCCGTTCAGGTTGAACATGTCGCTCTGCACATAGGGCATGATTCGTGAGGCCATAATGCTGGCCCGCAAACCCGTGCGGCCATACAGCCGGCCGACCGAATCCTCGGTGAAACTGTCGGACCAGTAGGCGGCTTCCCCCAGCGCATAGGGCACGATCTTCAACTCACCGAGATTGAAGGGGAGTGCCAGCTCATGCCGCGACATCGCCATCAATCCATCGCCCGCCGCGTAATAGGGCAGGGGCGTGAACAGGTCGTTCGGATCGGTTGGCAATTGCGTGTTATTCAGCGACGCATAGCCGACCGAACTGTGCATGCTCCAGGTCAACGGGGTTTCAAAGACCGGTTCGCCAAGCGCGTAGATATCGGCCTTGGGGAGCCATTGTGTGTTGTATTCGTAAGGATTGACCTGCGGCCGAGCCAAAAGAGTGCCGGCCCAATTGTCGACGGTGTGCTTCAGATAGCCCAACGTTTCCTGGTCTTTGCCGCGATCAAATTCGGATTCATACCACTGTTCCAGATAGTTGCGGTCGCTGACATAGCCGATCTCCGCCTGGAACACCGTATCGGGCGACAACAGCGACTTGTGGCGGAGATTGATCCGGCCGCGGTTGGAATCCTTCGGCTCCAATGCGCGACGATCCAAACCCAGATTGTCCAGGCCGGTGTCGTAGACATACGATGCCATGCCCACACCACGATACGGATTACCCCACCCGTCGACCCCTTCATACAGTCCGTCCGTCCCCACGCCCGGGCCACGTTTGGAGAAGTAGTTGAAGTCGGCGTACCAGCGAACGCCATTCTGACGTTCTAGTCCAAGCAGCTTCATCGCATCCCACTTCGTGAGCAGTTGCGAGCCGAAGATCCGATCCTGCTGGAAGGAGATCGCCTGCAACGGCGTGCTGATTTCCTCCGGCGTGCCGCTGACATATGGGACAAAGAATAACGGGACATCCTCAATGAAGACGGTTGAATTCAAGGCCGTTGTCCACGGTTGCGTCATTTGCACGGGTTCGCCCGTTTCGGGATCGATCGTCATCCCCGTGTCGCCGCCATAAAGATTGGTCGCGCGTTGTTCCACGAAGACATCGCTAGCTTGCAGCCGATAGCCGGGCTTTCCGTACTGGCTTGTTGTCACCCAGGCGTTTTGCGCGTGGAACGATTGGGAGTTGATTTGACGCAGGCGTTCCGCCTTCAAGCGGACTGATGCCCCCATCATCGAGTAGTAGGCATTGAGTTCGGCATTCAGCACCAGCGCGCGATCGTCACGCGCATCGTAAAACGCGCGCTCGGCCCGGACGACATTGTCCCCCTGGCGAATCACGATGTTGCCTTCAAGGTAGACCTGGCATTTCGCCTCGGCACGCTGCTGAATCACGGTGGGCTGATCGCCATCCAGTGGATCGGTCCAGATGATCGCGCGGTCGGCCGACAGATCGATCATGCCCAGATCGCCCCCGCCTTTCATCGAGATTCCGTCCACCAGAATCGTCACGCCGCCGGAGACAATGGTCACTTGCTCGGCGGGAGTCCGATTCGTCAATTGGCGGATGTCGACATCGAACGGCAAAGCACTGCGCTGGAAAATTCGGACGCGCCGCAGGTTCTGCGGATTCGCCAGAGGCATGCTCTGCCACATCTCGCCGGAATCATTCTCCACGGTGAACTGTGTCGGCAGCAGCAAGCCCCGTTTCGCTCCTTTGCGACGTTGCAGCGCGCGTTGATAAACGGCGTCGTCTTCGGCAGGTGTGTCGAGCTGACGACCGCGCACCGTCAACGTCACGCCCGTCACGCTGTGCAACTCGGCGGTGGCGGAGGCTTCATTGCGCGTGGAGCGGTCTTCGACGATGACCACGTGATCTTCGAGATACAACGTCAGCCGCTGTAATCGTTCGTCGCCGTTGGACTCTTCGCGCGACCAGATCACCATTTTGTCAGACGCGTATTCGTCCTCGCCTTGCACCACGCGGCAATGCCCGCGGAAGACGCCGATGTATTCGTCGCCCGACTTCCACTCCTGCGACCAATCGGCCGTGAGATCGATGGCATCGCTGCCGGCGGCGGAGATGATGCCATCATCCTCAGCGCGCGCGGGGACCACACTGGAGAGTGTGCTCCAAGCACACGCCAGCCACAGACACCAGGTGAGACCAGGGGAACGAATTCCCAGCACGGGCTCTTCCAGAGGTGAAGGGGTGATAAAACGCGTTCAGAAATCTGAATTGAGATGAACACCGACAACTTCCGGGTTAGGGAAGCGGGCGGGAATATAGTTCCGCGCAACTGCCGGAGTCAATTGGAGTTAATGACACCTGGCGCAACTCGTTTTTAGCGGAGAACTTGCGGGCGAAAACCCAGGTCGAAACCCGCGAAATGTGATGTTGCCTCGACGCCACGCCGGCAACATGGACGGGCATCATTTTAAGTCCATACAAAATCAGTGCTTGTGGCGAATCGCTGAGAACTGGACGTGAAATGCGTGGCGAAAGTACCTCATCGACGCAGCCACCCTAAACGCCGCGTCTTTACAAAATGCCTTTTTACAGAATCGCTTTAACATGTTCATTGACAGAATGTTAAGTACAGGGGTTGGTTGCGAAAATCAAAATTGTTGAACGGTCTGTTCGGTTTGGCATACAACGTGCTTTACAGAATATCCACACGACAAGACAAACAACGCAAGTCAGGTGCTTCAAGGGTCTTGAGCAGCTTGCGAATCTTGTCACACTCCTGGTTCTCCGCAGAAAGGACCTCGACCATGTCTCTCGCCTTCGCCAAAGCCGTTTCCGCCCGCCTCTGGAACGATCAACACGGGTTCATCGTGTCCGCCGAACTCATGCTCATCGCCACCATTGGCGTCCTCACCATGGTTGTCGGCCTCTCCGAAGTCGCCTTCAACATCAATAACGAACTCGAAGATGTCGGTTCGGCCTTCGGAAAAATGAGCCAAAGCTACAGCATGAACGGCACCAAAGGCCATAAGGGCAGCAGCGAAGGCAGCCAATACAAAGACGGTTTCGATTTCTGCGACGGCGACTGCGATATTCAACCCGGCAGCACGCAGAGTGAGTACTAAATCGCGACGAGAAAAATCAAGAGGCAAGAGGCAATCAGATAGCCCGCCGGAACAACATTAACGACATGGAACTCTCCGCCCTTTTGTTTCTTGATTCTTGAACCTTGATTCTTATCTTCTCCCCTCTTTAAACCGGAAAAAACACCATGTTCGGGTCCAACGCCCGCTTTTTTGTCTCTAGCTCAGGGAGCCTTTAAAATGACGACGAATCTGTTGATGAAGTTGTGGAACGATGACGCCGGATTCGTGATCTCGGCGGAATTGATCCTGGTGGCGACAGTTGCAGTCCTGGCAATGGTCGTCGGACTGGCGGAAGTGTCGATTGCGATCAACGAAGAACTGGAAGACGTCGCTTCCGCCTTCGGATCTGTGAATCAGAGCTTTGCCTTCAACGGCATGTGCGGCCACAAGGGCTTCATCGCCGGCAGTGGGTACCATGACGGCCGCGACTTCTGCGACGGAGACCGCGACATCGTCTGCCATACCCCGGCGTCTGGCGAGTCCTCGAATAACAACTACTAATCGAACGACAGCGGCCTGACTATGGTTCGCCCTCGAAAGGCCGCTGGACAATCTCTGCACGACTGCCCTTCATCGCTTCACCGCGGTGAGGGGTTGTTGTGTTTCATGGGGCGGATTTTGCCACCCCATCATCCGGAAGTAGGGTGCGGTCGAGGCTCTGCGAGGCCCACCGATTGTGGCCGATAGTATCAGCACGGTGGGCCTCGTCAGAGCACTCGACCCACCCTACAGAAAGCCGTTTCAACATTCGATCATCGCACATTCCGGGGGAAACCCGTTGGCAGGCTTCCCGGGGATCAGTACGATGGAATCCGTCACAAGCTGAGGTTCCGTAGAATCGGGAATGAACCGTCATGACTCCGATATCGATTCCCTGCCCGCATTGCGGGGCCGTGCTAAAAGTTCGCGATCCGAAAATGATCGGGAACCGCGTCAAGTGCCCGAAATGTACCCAGGCGTTTCGACTGGAAGAACCGGCCCTGGTTGGTGCCGAGGCGGCGTCGGTCGGTGAGTCGGCAACCCCTTTTGACCGCGCGCCCCTTAACGAATTACCACAATGGCCGGCAGCCGACGCGCCGTTGGGCGTGGCCGGTCAATTGCAGGCTCAACGACGCAAGAATCGCCGGCGAACTATTGTCGGCGCCAGTGTCAGTGCGGTGATTTTGCTCGCCGGTGGCGTGGCGGGATTCTTCGCGTTCCAACAGCTGCCGCGTGAGAATCCGTCGGACATGATCGCCGCGGAGGAAATCGTCGATAAAGACGTGGGAGATGCTGTCGCGGAGGAAGATGTTGCTGCGGCGGAAGCACCCGCTGCGCAGGTTGAGCCGATCACTCTGAAGTATATACCGGCCGGTACGCGAATCGTCGTTCATCTCAGGCCCGCGGAACTATGGCAACCCGACAGCCAGGGCGAGGAGTTCCGCTACTGTCTCGGCCCGATCAGTGAATTCATCGCCGCAAAAATCAAGGAGCTATCCAAGCGGGAACCGGCACAAGTCACGGAAGCCTTGTTTTGTTTGATCCCCAACGAACGGGGCACGCCGCCCGATCTCGCGGCGGTATTTCATTTGAAAGACGAGGCGAAGAAAAGCCAGTTGCTGGATGAGTTCGGCGGCCGCCGCATCGAATCGGCAGAGGGGATGCCGTATTACCAGAGCGGCGAATGGGCCTATTTATTTCCCGACTTGTCGACCATCGTCGTCAGCCCGGCGAAACTCGCGGAAGACATGATGGCGGCGGTGCAGAACGTGCAGCCCACATCGCCGGGAATCGACGAGCTCCTTTATCTCACGGATCTCTCGCGTCCCCTCACCGTGGTCTTCGAGCCGGTCTCGACACGCATTGATGCGGAATTTCTCATGCCGCCCGGTGCGGTCCCGTTGCTGGAGTCGATGTGTGACTGGTTGGGAGCGGAAGTGGAAACGGTCGCCTGGAGTCTGCAATTTCAGCCCGAGTTTTTCCGTTCCGAGGTTGTGGTTCGCAATCAAGGCGGATTGGAAGCACATATTCTCGCGCGGGATTTGCAGCACAGCGTAATCGGTTTGCCGGAGATCGTCCTTGCTGCCGTTCAACAGATGTCGCCCGGCGAACAAGGAAAGCGGCAACTCATCGGCCGCATGCCGGCGATGACAAAAGCCGTTGCCTTGGCGACGAGAACCTCGGCCGGGCCGCGGTATGTCAAACTGACCACTCAATTACCGGAACGTGCCGCGCCGAATCTCGCCTTGGGGACATTACTCGCCTGGGATGAATCGACGCGCACGAATTTCACGAACAAAGCCTCCGCCGGCGATCCTGAAAAGGATAAGCCCGATAACACACCCATCACGGAGAAGTTGAAACGGAAGATCACCGTCGAATTCAATCGCGAACCGCTGCAACAGGCGTTTTCGTATATCGCGAACGAGATCAAGGCCAAGCTGGAGATCGATGGCGATGCTTTGAAACTGTCGGCTTACACCAAGAACATGCCGCAGTCTTTCGCGATGGAAAATGCCTCGGCGATCAGCGTGATCGAGCGGATTCTGAAACAACCGATGTATGAGAAAATGTGTCTGGTCGTCGACGAGAAAACCAACTCGCTGCTGATCACGACCTATCCCGTGGCGGAACAAAAAGGGCTGAAGCCTTACGAGTTCGGCAAGTAATCTTCCGTAGGGTGGGTCGAGGGCTTTGACGAGGCCCACCTGTGTGATGACGTTTCGGTGGGCCTCGAAGCTCGACCCACCCTACAGGAATTATGACAGGCCACCGTCATGCAGCAGCATCAGCGTTGCGTCTGTCCGCAGTGCGGCACCACGCTGCGTGTGAAAGACCGGGCCTATTTCAATCGGCCTGTTCCCTGTCCGGATTGCCGATCGCTGCTCGTGATTGTGGCCCTTGCGGATGACACGCTGGAAGCGCGGCTGGCGGAAAACTCCGCGGCCGACCCGCGCGAACTCCCGCGCCCGGCAGCCACGCGCTCGAATCTCGCTGGCAAGTCTCCCGACTGGACGCCGAATGTCGTTGCCGTCAGTTGGCTCGCGGCGTTGCTCGTTGCGATATCCATTGCGGGCGTGGCGTTCTGGCCGAAGTCGACACGGCGGTTGCCAGTTGTCGAAGTGAATTCCGAACCGGTTCGCACTGAGCCGACCGCCGTTTCCGTGGATGTTCCTCCTGTCGAACTGCCGGTTGATGAACCGCAATTTCCGGTGGCGAAACTCATCCCCGATCAGCCTGTCGAACCGTTGATCATGCCGGAATCTGTTGTCGACGACCCCGAATTTCCGCCGGCGGATGCCGCGTTGGTTGCGGCTGCGGAGGTGGTGATGGAGTTGCCGCCTGAGAAATCGCTGCCGCGCATTGACCTCGAAACGGCTCTCGCGCAACCCCTCTTGGAGTTTCGACAAATTCGCGCGGTCCCGCGGACGGAACTGCTGGAACTGCTGGAAGAGATGCTCGGTGCGCCGATTCGCTATGGTCGAGAGGAACTTGGTACATCAGCGAATTTGCTGGATCAGTCCATTTCGTTCGACCTGCAAAATATCCATGTCGCCGATGTGCTGGCGAAAGTGCTGGAAGGGACCGACCTCACATCGGAACGCGAACCCGATGGCCTGCGGCTCCGCCGAATCGCTGTCGAGCCTTCCCAACCCCCGAATTCACCGGCCCCGTAACGGACCCGACCTTTGGAACTCGACGACACGATCTGCTACTGCTTCCACATCAAGAAGCGGAAGATCATCAACTACATGCGGATTCATCAGCCGCGGCGAGCCAGCCAGTTGAGCAACTGCGGCGGTGCCGGTTCGGGTTGCGGCTGGTGCGTACCGTTTCTCAAGAAATACTACGCCGAGTTCGCACAAACAGAAGCGGTCGAGCCAGCCTCGGATGCTCTCACCCCTGAGGAATACGCCCGGCAGCGCGCGGATTACATTCGAGCCGGCAAAGGCGTGGCGGCCTCCGGTGCGATCCCGTTGCCACCGACACCAACGCCGGAACAACAGTAGTCGGCGATCGCACTGGTGAGCGAGTTCAGTCGTGGAGTTGCGAAGCGCGAGAACTTCGCCACAAAAAGCGCAAAGATCACAAAAGTGAAGAGCGGAGTTTGGAATCCACTCCAAAATACTCTTCTTTGTGGATTTTGTGCGTTTTGTGGCTATATCGTTTTGATGGATTTCAAAGACGCATCAAGAGATGATGCTCACCGGCACGGAACGTGGCTCGGCGAGGGTTTGCTTGGGTAGCGTCACCCGCAGCACGCCGTCGCGGAGTTGGGCCATCGTCTGATCGGGATTCACCGTGGCGGGCAGCGACAACGTCCGCTCAAACGACGGTTGCGAACGCTCGCGCAGATGATACCGACCGGCTTCTTCCCCAAACGGAACCCGTTCGACGCGGATGGTGAGTTGATGGGCGGTGGCGGAAATCTGCAAGGCGTCGCTCGCCAGGCCGGGCAGGTCCATCCAAATGTGGACGGCGTCGGTGGTTTCCCACAGATCAACCGCTGGTTGGCCTGATTTCCCCACAGGAGTCAAGCCGATGGCTTCCAGCGTCCGTTCGCCGGCCGTCCGCGCGACATCCATCCAGCGTTCAACTTCCTGTTTCACACGCTCTGCGGAAACTTGTGGGCTATCGGTCAAGGGGTTTCCCATAATGATCACTTTCCAGTTGGAGTTCAGACAAGTTGGAATTCAGGCTTCAGCCTGTCTGTTTTGATGTTCGTCTCATTTTGGCTTCTGCATCAACAAGACAAATTCGTGAATCTTGTTGATGCGAAAGACCGACGGGTAACCGAGCGGCCGCAGGAAATTATACTCCGCCTGCCGGTTCCAGATCAGCAGATCATCATACACAAAACCCAGATTTTGCAAGCGGCCGGCCAGATCGCTATGCAGGGGGAAGAACCGCTGTTTGACGCGGAGGTCCATCACCACGATGCAGGCATGCGCGCCGGGCTTGAGGGCGGTGAATACCTGGTGAAAGACGTCCGCCAGCGCGGCGAGGTACTCTTCGTAATCGGCAATGCTGCCGATGTCGCCTGGTGCGTTGCCGTAATGCCGGATTGATTTGTAATCCGCCGTCCGTTTGCGGTTGAGGACATTCCAGTACGGCGGCGAAGTGATGCACAAATCAACGGTATTTGCCGGGACCACGGCATCCAGTTGAAAAGCCGACGTTTCATGCACGACGGCGGATGAGCCGGGGCAATCCGTTTCGGCCAGACGATTTCGCGTGAGTGCCACATATTCGGCAGAGAGTTCACAGCCGACGCCTTGTTTGCCGAGCCGTTGGGCGGCGACCAGTGTACTGCCCGAGCCGCAGAAGGGATCGAACACGGTCAGTGGCCCGTCGGGGAGAAACGAGGTGATCAGCCGTTCGACGAGTTGCGTGGGAAACTGAGCCGGATGTTTGAGCTTCCGCTCGTCCGTCGTCTTGGCGATGTCACTCCAGACGCTGATGGAATTCTTCAACCACTGCTTGCCGTCGAGGGCGTTGCATCGCCGCGGTTGGCGACGGGGAGCAGGGGATGTTTTTTTCGCGCTGGGCATGGTGAATGTTGTGATCGCAAACCAGCCCGCAGCGCAAGCAAGGGTTTTTGCTTTTGAAGAGAAAAAACCCTTGCTTGCGCTGCGGGCTGGTAGTTATTTTTTTCGCTGTTCCGCCGTGGTTGTCGGGGCGCCCAATGTGCGCAGATACGCATACAGGTCGGCAAAATCTTCCGGCTGCAAGTCTTTCAGCAAACCGTTCGGCATCAGCGAAACCGACGACCGATTGCGGCTGAGGATGTCTCGTGTTTCGATCCGGAATGTCTGATTGGTGGCGTTTCGCAGCAGCAGGCCATCGACCGATTCATACACGATCAAACCGGAATACGTTTTGCCTTGCGCCGTCTCGATGATTGTTGTCTGATAACGGCTCGACACATCCCGGCTCGGCAGCACGATGGCGGTGAAGAGATCGTCGCGCGAAAACCGGCCGGCGGAACCGGCGAGGTCCGGTCCCAGGGCATTGCGGCCACCATGACACTGGGCGCACGAACGGGTCGTGAACAATTTCGCGCCGCGTTGGATATCGCCCCGTTCCCAGGCGGTGCTGGCGAGCAGCGTCTGCAACTGCGTGAGTTCCGAACCCGACCCGCCAAGCGCGGCCGCGGTTTCCGTGGGCCACTTCGCGGTGATCCAGGCGGTCCACTGCGCGACGGCTTCGGGTTGGGCGCTATGCCCGATCTTCCCAAAGAGGAAGGGGACTTGATGAGTGATATTTCGTTCCAACAAACGAATCACTTGTTCGCGGGCGGTATACTCCCGCTCATCCTGGCCGAGTCGACGGAGGGCTTTCAGCAGGGCAAGTTGCTCCTCCGGTCCACCATCGGCCGGTAATTTTGCTAGCGCTTCCAAACTGGCGGCGAGGACTTCCTGCTGTGACGACTCCAACCCCGCGAGGAACTTGGGGCGATCTTCCGGCAGTGCTTTCTCGGCGAGTGTCATTACAACCGCGCCCCGTACAGAGAACGTCTCGAACTGCCCGCGGACCAATTCCAGATGGGCCGGTTCGGAAGAGGCTCCCAGCACGAAGATCACATCGTTGTTCCAGGGGTAGTCGGGTGTCGCTTCGATAGTTCGCACGAATGCGGCCATGGCTGTCGGCAGAAAATCGCCCGCCAACTGGCTCATGAACAACACATGTCCCGGCCGACCGAATGCCGGCTCCTTGACGATCGTCGCCGCCAAATACGGATCGAGCCGAGCCAGTTCGGCGTACAACTCCTTGATCCGGTCATTCCAACTGGAATCTTGCGGCAGTCTCTGTTGCGTGAATTTGACTTCCAGATTCACCAGTCCCTGAGCGATTTGCTGCCGTTGAGTGGCGTTGCGCTGAACCGGAATTCGAGCGGAAACCAGCAGGCGATGAATGTCGTCCACGGCCGACGAATCGGCTGTGATCCCGGACAACACCGTGTCGAGCAATTTCGGGTTATAAGGTTGCAGCATGGCAATCAAACGTGAGAGTTCCTCGTTCAGCACGGCATCGTCCGCCGGTGTGAATTCCGAGAGCTGTGCCCGCAAGGGATCGAGATCGCGTTCCCAAAGTTCCAGATTCTGCGGACTCGCATACCCTTCAAAAGCGGCTGGCCGGTCGCCCACCGGACCGAGGTCGCCGAGCGAGCGCTGTAACAGGCGTACTGCATCGCGTTTGAGTTCCACCGGATAACCCCCCTTGAGCACCTGTGTCGCCATGGGGATCACGACTTTCTGAGCTTGAGGCAAGTCATTGGCGACGCGCGTCAACCAACCGTGCGCGTAGGCTACCACCGCTTGCGGGCCATGTTTTGTGGCGGCTTTGGAGATGGCGATCAACGCGGCGTGATTGACCTTTCCTACGACCATCGCGGCGACTTGCCGGACATGCCGCGCCGGGCTGCCCAGTAACTTGGCCACATCCCCCACGAGTGGCGAAAAGTCGGTCTCCGGGGGCAGGGCGAGGCAGGCTTCCAACGCACACCGCTGGACCAGCGGGGCGGTATCGGCCAGATAGGGCTGCAATTCGGTGAGAACGACCGGCCGCCGTTGCGACAAAATCCGTCCAATCGACCAGGCGGCTCGAGCGCGGACTTCAGGCACAGGTGAACTGACAAGCTGCGTCGCTGTCGCCGGATCCATGCCGCCGAACAATTCTGTCACGATCTCAACGGCTCGAATTCTCTCTGCCGTCGGGCGTTGTTCGTCGCGGATTGCCGCTAGGAAATCTTCTCGGGGAAGCTGCCTAGCCAGCGGCATCCAGATGTTGCGCGACCAACTGCTCAGCGGTTGCAGAGCCGTCAAACAGGCTTGTAGTTGTGCCGCAGGTGTGGTGACTGGCGGTGCAGTCGAGGTCGCTAGCGGTTGTGAGGTGCAGCGCACCTGATAAACACCGCCGCGTGTTCCTCGGCCGCCAACCGAAATGTACAAGCAGCCATCGGGGCCGACTTCGAGATCGGTCGGGGCGAATCCATGTTCACCAACGCCCGTGATAAACTCCTGCGGCTCGGCGGTCCACGTTTCGCCCTGGCGCTGCATCGGCAGATACCAGACCCGGCCGTAGGTCCAATCGAGGATGAACAGGCCGTTGCGATAGGCTTCAGGAAACTGCGTGTGCTGATAGCAGACCATCCCCGTGGGCGAACCGCGACCTGTTGCCGCGATGACCGGCGGCATGTCGCAAGAATGATCCGGCCGCTTCCAGCTTTTGCTGACCCAGCCATGATCGGCCCCGACAACGGAGTGAAACACGCGTGTCGGTCGATACCACGGCAGCGAGATATCGCGCTCGTCGTCGCTGTCGTAAGTGAAAATGTCGCCTTGGCCGTTGAAGGCGAAATCGTAGGTGTTGCGAAATCCGTCGGCGATCAATTCTCCACCCGACAGATCGGGCTTGAACCGCAGCAGCACACCGGCCCGCGGCTGCTTGATCGGCGATGTCGGCAGGGTGGCATAGGCACTGGTGATCTCGGCAAAGTTCCCGGCGATCACATACCACCAGCCGTCGGGGCCTTGCTGAATCGCATGGGCGTCGTGTTCGCCGCCGGTCTTGAAGCGCAGGAATAAATCGGGCGGACCATCGGCGCGGCTGTCGCCGTTCTGATCGCGATACCGCAACAGCCCGCCATCCCCCATCGCCATCAACGAACGACCGTGAAAGTAGAGTCCTTGCGCACCGGAGGCCGGGCCGTTGGCAAATGGAATGACCGTCTCGGCTTTGCCGTCCTGATCTTTGTCTTCGAGTATCCGAACATATCCCGGCCCGGAAATCGCGACCCGTCCGAGGGAATCGAGGGTCAGCGAATAAATGTCGTGAGCTTGATCGTCGGTGGTGAACTCGCGGACTTCAAATCCCTCCGGGACTTTGAGCCCCGCGGCGGATTGAGCCATCAGCACAGTCGCGGCGTACATCCAGAACGTGCCGACGACTCCGCAACCAAGCATCAATTGACGAAAAGACCGGTAGTGGGTCAGTTTGAGAATTTCTCGAGGTGCTACGCCCACGCGCTTCGCGCGGGCGTGCGGATTGGCGTGAGAAAACACGCCCGCGCGAAGCGCGTGGGCGTGGCACGAACAAATTGAGCCAATATCAAAAGACCTCATGTCATCTCCGAACCAGGGTGACTTCCGGCTCGAATCTTACAGAGTTTGCCAATTTAGAGGCAACGGCGGTTTCTTGTGCAGCTTACCGCCACTTGGGTTAACAGGCATTCAACCGGCCGCATCCAACGCGGAGACCGGCTTTTCCTTGCTGGCGGGTGACATCTCCGGCGTTTCGAGCGACTGCATCTCCGCGCGGATCGGCATGTCGGATTTCTCTTCATAGAAGGTGACAATCGCCCCCATTTCGGGTTTGAGGTACACCCCTTCTTCATCTTTCGGAACCTTGAGCCGGACCCGCACGGGGATCGCGCCTTTGGCCCGGTCGGCGATCGGCATCAAGCGGGATACCACCCCCTCGTAAAATCGATCCGAAAAGGCCTCCGCCCGAACTCGGCATTTCTGGCCCTGGAAGACTTTTGAGATATCCCGCTCCTGGACCGACAAGTCGACTTCCAGTCGCGACAAGTCGGCGACATCGCAGAGGCTGAACGAACCGTTGAAGGCGATGGGATTGACGAGGTTGCCCAGTTCCGCGTTTTTCTTGAGGATCGTGCCACTGATGGGGGCCGTGATCGTGCAGTTGTCCATCCGCCATTGGGCGCGGGTCATCTCGGCTTCGGCTTGATCGACTTGAAAGCCCGCGATGTTCTTGCGTTCAATGCGTGGTCCTTCCTGCATCAGCCGGAATGTGGCCTCCAGTTTCGCATAGCGGCTGGCCAAAGCATCGAACGAACTGCGGGCATCGTCGAGTTCCTGGGCAGTGACGATCCCTTTTTCACGCAACTCCAGCTTGCGTCTCCAGTTGCGCTCGGCCTGATCGCGATTAGACTTGGTTTCTTCCAGATCGGCTTCCGCCTGCCGGATTTCATCGGGCCGATTGCCCACCAGCGCTTCATTCTGCTGCTGCCGGGCCAGTTCTAAAGTGGCTCGCGCCCGGGCGAGATCGGCCCGGTATTCGGTGCTGTCCAGAATCGCAAGGACGAATCCTTTTTCAACTTGCTGCCCGGCGTCGAAGTTCAATTCGATAATCCGACCGCTGACCTGCGGGCTGACCAGAATCTGCTGTTCAGGAATAATGTATCCCTTGGATTCCAAGGCAATCTTCCCGGCCGGCGCGGCTTTCGTCCCTGTGCCGGTGCGAGGAGCCGAGCGGACCGTTTCCAGTTCGGAGAGCTTGGCCACGGTTTCATCGAGATCACGTTGCAGCGTGGCTTGTTTGGAGCGCGCCGTGAACGCGGCCGCGCCGACGGCCAGCGACGTCGCCAACAACACGGCGCACAACACCCAGGCGACGGGACTGCCCGACGTGCGTGCCGGCGGCGGCATCCGCAGGGATTGCACTCGTTCACTGAGCGACGCCGACGATCCGCTGCGGGATTTGGCGGCAGAAGCGGTTTCAGTATTAGCCACGAATTTACTTTACAACTGGGGTCAGGCGGTTCCAGAAAAGGGACCTGACCGAAGACCATGTGGGAACTGAGCTTGCAATCTCATCCCGGAACGACGACAAAAACTTGGATAGTGCGGTCTGATAGATTTTAGCCGGGGGGCCTGCGCAGGCCATCCCAAAGTTATATACCTCGACGATTCACCACGAGATTCAATTCTATGTTGGACGATCATCTGCAGCGATTGCAACAGATTTACGGGCTAGAGAACTGGTCCGCTGGATATTTTGAGATTTCGACCCAGGGAAATGTTCTCGCCCGCCCGGCTGCCGGCGATGCCCGCTACGTCGACCTGAAAAGCCTGGTTGATGAGCTGGTGCGTGATCGCAAGATTCAGTTGCCATTGGTGTTACGGTTTCCGCAGATTCTGTCCAGCCAACTGCGGAAACTGTCCGACGCCTACCGTTCAGCCATCGAACAGTTTCAATTTACCGGGCAACACACCCCTGTTTTCCCGATGAAGGTCAACCCCCGCCGCGAAGTGGTCGAGAGTTTTCTCCGCGACAGCAGTCGGTTGCGGTTGGGACTGGAGTGCGGCTCGAAGGCTGAGTTGTACGCCGCCATCGCACAGGAACAGAGTTCCGATTCGCTGCTGATCTGTAATGGTTTCAAGGACGACACGTTCATCGATTTGGCATGTTTGGCGGTGCAGGCCGGCAAAAAGGTGGTGGTCGTCGTCGAGAAATTGAACGAACTGCGGATGCTGCTCAAACATCACGCCGAGACTGGCATCGCCCCGCTGATTGGTTTGCGGGCCAAACTCTACACACGCGGGTCGGGCAAGTGGGCCTCTTCGGGTGGCGAAGCGGCCAAATTCGGACTGACGACATCCGAGATTCTGGAATGCGTGAGGCTGCTCCGTGCGGCGAAGCTGGAGCAGCAACTTAAGCTGATGCACTTTCATATCGGCTCGCAGATCACCGACATCAAGCGTGTCAAAAATGCGATGAAGGAAGCCGGCCGAGTTTACGCCAAGCTGCGGCAAATGGGACTGAAGATCGACTATCTCGACATCGGCGGCGGCTTGGGTGTCGACTACGACGGCTCGAAAACCCGCAGCGAATCGTCGATGAATTACACCGTGCAGGAATTCGCCAACGATGTGGTGTATGTCATCAAGTCGGTCTGCGATGAGGAGCAGGTGCCCCATCCGAATCTGGTGACCGAATCGGGCCGGATGATGACGGCGTATCATACGGTGCTGGTCGTTTCCATCCGCGATGAGATCGAAACCTTCGCCGATGATTTGCCCGGAGTGGCGATCGATGCGGACGATCCGCAGGTCATCACCGAACTGAAAGCCCTCTGCGACGGCGTCAACGGCAAGAACTATGTCGAGTATTATCACGACGCGCTGGAGCATAAGGACGAACTTCATACCCAATTCAATCTCGGCCTGATTTCCCTCGAAGACCGGGCCAAAGGGGAAGTTCTCTTCTGGGAAACCTGTGCCCGTGCTCTGCATGAGGCCGAGGACGACGGCTTAACCAGCGAGGAGTTTGAAGACCTTAAGAAGATTCTCGCCGCCAAGTATTTGTGCAATTTCTCACTGTTCCGCTCCGCGCCCGATAGTTGGGCCATCAAGCAGTTGTTCCCAATCATGCCCTTGCATCGATTGACGGAAGTCCCGAACGATTTCGCGACGTTTGTCGATGTCACCTGCGATTCCGACGGCAAGATCGATCATTTCGTCGATCTGAAAGACGACAAGGAAACGCTGGAAATGCCGAAGTTTCGTGACAACGAGCCCTACTACCTGGGGGTCTTCCTCGTCGGCGCGTATCAAGAAGTGATGGGCAGCTTCCACAACTTGTTCGGCCTGCCGAGCGAAGCGCAGGTGGTGATCGATTCGGCGGGGAAGTATCACGTCACGAAATTGATCTCCGGCAGTCGCATCCATGACATGCTGCATTTCGCGCGGTACGAGCGGACGCAGTTGCTAGAAATGTATCGTCAGCAGCTGACGGCCCAAATCGAGGCCGGCCAACTGACGCAGGAGCTTGCGGACAAACTCTGCGCGGAGTACGCCGCCGGTGCGGAGAAGTTGACGTATTTGGAGTAATGGGGACCACGTTCAATCGGCGGGGGCAGGAGACCCGCGCCGAACAGCATTAGCAAGACCGCGGTTGCCAACCGCGGCTTTGGTTATCGAAGTTCCAACACCGCTTCGACTGCGTAGTGATCCGAACCGCAATTGGGGCCGACGGTTCGCTGTCGTGCCCTGAACTCGGATGTCGTCAGCACATGATCGATGGGAATCCACGAGCCGGGTAGTTTCGCATTCCAGGTGCGCTGCACGCCAAAACCGAGAGCAGTGTCGACGAGACCGACGGCGAACAGCGGTCGAAAGCCCGCGCTCCACGGCGTGGCGTTCAAATCCCCGGCGACTATCGTGGGTAAATCGGCTCCGTTCACGCGCTCAGCAATCGAGGCGAGTTGCTCATTCCGCAGTTTTGTCATCCGATTCCCCATCGGCGGCAGCGGATGTGTGCCGAGAAATCCGATCCGCCGGCCGTCAATGTCCAATTCCGCCCAGATGGACAGCGGTTGATCAGGCCCCAGCCCGGCGATTTGCTGCTGGGTCAACGGGAGCTTCGAGTAGAGCGCGATCCCGAAGTTGTCCGCCTGCGGTGCCAAAGCCGTGTGCGGATAGCGTTCGAGCAGTGGGGCGAGTTCATGAATCCAACGGTGATCGACTTCGGTCAGCAGGATCAGGTCCGCGTCGCGGTGTTGCAGATAATCCAGCACGGCGGCAGTTCTGCGATTGGCGGTATGGACGTTAAATGAAATGAGCGTGAGTTGCGTGCGAGATTCCGGTTCTATCGCGGCAACTTTGGTTGATCCACGCGGCGGAAGATAATACGGGCCGACGAGAATCGCATTGTGGATCACGCCCAGCAGCGCGAGCGCGGCCCAGCGCGGCGAATTCATCCGCCAGAGCAGGGCGGCGAGCACGGCGAGCAAGGCGAGATACTGGCAGCGAAAATGGCTCAGGAGATCGAGCAGAAAATACAGCGATCCAAACGAACCCGCGACACTGCATACCACGATGGTCAGCGTCACGTCACGCAACAACCAACGGATGATCACAAGAAAATTCGGCATGTTTTTTCGTTTTAGCCCCCCGTCAATGACGGGGGGCCGAACTACCGTGTGGCCGCCATGTCCATGCTCTTTGGTCGAGCGATGAACCCCCAGTCAATGACGGGGGGCTAAGACTTTACGCCGCCTGCGACATGTGGGCTGCTTTGGCCGTTTCGTAGCGATCCAGCAAGATGGCGGCGACACGGCCGGAGGCTCCGGTCTGGAAGATTTGGTTGCGTAAAGTCAGCAGTTCCTGGCGTGTCTGCTGCCACGCGTGGTCATCGCTGAGCCAGCGGTCGATATCGGCCGTCATGGTTTCCACGGCAAGTTGCGGGTTCGACACGCACAGGTGTTCCGGAAAAATCTGGCGGCCGGCGATCAGGTTTGGCAGTGTCGCCGATTTGCACGTCATGAGCGAGCGGCCGATGAGATACGTCAGCCGGCCGACGCTGTAAACCACCGTCGCCGGGGTGCCGCTGGCCAGAAACTCCAGGCTGACCGATCCCGAAACCATGATGGCGCATTTCGCCAGGGAAATAATCTCCGGCGTCTTCCCGACAAAAAAGTTCAAGGGCAGCGTTTCGCCCGAGCGTTCGTAAAGTTCACGGCAGAACTGCCGCTGACTCTCCTTGTAGTTCGCCACCACAAATTGCACGTGCGGATGCTTGGCGGACAGTCGCCGCGCGGCAGCGAGTAAAAGCGGCCAGTTGCGGATCACTTCCTGCCGCCGCGATCCCGGCAATAAGGCCACCACGGGCTGCTGGGGAGAACTCCATTCGCGAATGAATGCCTGATCGGGGGAGCGCTGGGCGATCTCGTCAAAAAACGGATGGCCGACGTATTGCACCTTCACGCCGCGCTGGGCGTACCATTCGGTTTCAAAGGTCAGCCCCGAAAGAACGAGGTCGACATAGCGATGAATTTTTTTGATCCGCCACGGTGCCCAGGCCCATAATTGCGGCGGGAGATAATAAACCACGGGAATGCCGGCGGCTTTGGCTTTGCGGGCAATCCACCAGTTGAAGCCGGGGAAATCGACGAGCACCACCACGTCGGGCTTGTGCCGTTCGAGATAAGCCTCCGCCTGCTTCACTAACTTGTAGAAGGTCCAGATCAACGGCAGGACTTGAAAGATGCCCATCACGGCGAGCGTGGTGAGGGGGTACAGCAAATGGCAACCGGCGTGATCCATCAGCGGACCGCCGAAGCCGGAAACCCGGAGATCAGGTCGACGACGGCGGAGTTCCTCGATCAAATGGGCGGCATGCTGATCGCCACTCGGTTCGCCCGCCGAAAAGAAAATATGCATCCTTGCCCCCGGAGATCATCGAAGCCGCGCAAAACGCCGCGAATCCCTTTCACGTTATCTACCATTGAAGTTACGCACAATTTCGCCGACTGGTCAAGAGGAGTGTCGGTGAAGTAGGGGGGTGAACTTTCCGAGCCGGAAGCGTAAGCGACGGATTTTCAAGCGGTTCCGTCGCTTACGCTTCCGGCTCGGACCCCATAGTTTCGTCTGGACGAGGCACTACCGTCCCGTGCCGTCTGATTCCCGTCCATGAAAAAAGCCCGGCCAAATTGGCCGGGCTGGGTCGCTGAGGAAATCGTCGGAAACTAAGCCAAAGGCGTGGGTTCCGGCAGAATCTGGAACGGGAAGACGCGTTGCGGCATACCCGAAATGATTTCGTCTTTGTAGGTGAGCTGCGCGGCCCGATCCGCGGCGAACTGGAGCAGGGTGAACCGCAGTCCGCAGAAGAACTCTTCATCGACTTCGGCGGCGACATCCGCGAAGACTTCACCGGCAGATGCCGCGTGCCGCCGCACACCATGAATGCTGTGCTCGCGGACCTTTAAGCCGGCCGCGGAAAGTTTCACCAGGCCTTTGAGGAACTTGCCGCACAGGGTGTCGACACCGGAAGAGCGGAGGAGCCGCTCCCACTCCTCATGCGATTCCCAGTAAAAGCCGTGGTTGAAATAATCGATGGCCAGCAAGTAGGACCGGTTTTCGGCCCAGGTTTCCGGGGTCAGGGCTTTCGGCACAGGATGTTTGCGCTGATAGCTGTGGCCGCGCGGATCGCGGTAGGGATGGGGCGTATCGGTGCCCGGCACATGCGTGTACGCCGGTAACTCTGTCGAGGGCAAGAGTCGCGCGGTGCCGTTGGCATCGGTTAAAGCCCCTTTTCCCGGTGTGCCCGATTCCGATTTTGAAGCGGGCTTCCGCTTGGTGGCAACAGTCCTCATTCAGTAAACACCCTTCTAATCTGGCGACATGTTTCCACATCGCATGTTCCTTGATATGAACTTCCAGCCATGTCGCTCCACACGACAACGCTTGGCAAGTTCAGCGTCACATCACGGGCCGTGCTGCTCGGAATTCGTCGATTTGTGAGTCGTCGATTTCAGTTTCAGCGAAGTATCCAGCCACTCCCTGGCCCGACTGGCAGACCGACCGAAAGTCACCTCCATCTCCTGACTTACGCTGACAAAACCATTCTTCGTAAGACAGAATTCGCGGTGTGGCGGTCTTTCCTCCGTTCAAGCGGGGGCTGCACTCAATTCAGCGGTTTCTGATCCATCCTGCAGCCTGCGTGTGAAGAGACTATAACAATTGCCACCGGTGATTTGCAGATGAGAATTGCGAATTTTCCCCTTTTCAGCGGGAATTCAATGGTTCCTCCCTGCCGCTTGCACCTCCCGCTTGATACGCATGATCACTCCGCGGAACCCCTGTTGCCGAGTCATGCCCAACGCCTCGGTCAACCCGAGTTCCCCCGCCAGATCATCCGGCAAACTCAACACCTCCGCCATGTCCGCGCCGTCGACCAAGTCCACCAAGAGCGCCACCAAACCACGCACCGTCGGTGACTTACGCGGAACGGCCGCTTCGACATGGACCCGTCCCGCGATGACGTCAATCCACAGATGCACCGGCGTTTGACACTCCTGGACCCGGCACGATTCCGGGAAGGGAACCGCTCCACGTGCGGGCGAAATCTCGGGCAACTGATCCGCGAGTTCCATCAACTCTTCCAGACGCTCCTCCGCGGATAAATCCTGGAACTCGGCAACCAACTTCGGCCAATTCATCTGACAAATCCTGGGGTGCAAGGGGAAGTGTGAGGCGTATGAACTCGCATGGCAGGAATTTCCTCGCCGGCATTTTGCATCGGCGGTCACTTCCGTATGATCTTACCGCACGCACCGTGCGAAACCGAGACCGAGATCCCTCTCCGACCTCTCAGAAAGACGTTTCATGGCTGGATTGACCGCCGCACAGCTTGCCGAACTGGCTCAGTTCGATTCACCAACGATTTGCAACGCTGTCGAGTTATGGAACCTGTATCCCCGCAATCAGGGCTACATGAACGCCTCGATTCGTGCGAGATCGCCGCAGTTGCCGCCCATGGTGGGCTACGCCCTCACCTCGACCTTCCGCAGCATGTGCGCTCCCCGCAGTGGCGATGCCTACGGCAGCATTGGTCAGCAGATTGAGATGTTCCCCTCGCTCCCCGGGCCGGCGGTGATCGTTTTTCAGGATTTGGACGAACCGTGTGCCGCGGCGACGTTCGGCGAAGTGATGTGTACCACCTACAAACGATTTGGAGCCGCGGGCCTGATCACCTCGGGCACCGGCCGCGATCTGGCGCAGGTCGATGCCATCAATTTTCCCACGTTTACGAACGGGGCGATCGCCGCACATGGATATTGCCACTTCCCGACGGTCAATGTGCCGGTGACGGTTGGCGGGATGGTGATTCATACGGGCGATCTGCTGCATGGCGATCTCAACGGCATCACGCGAATTCCGCCCGACATCGCCTCGGAAGTTCCCGAAGTCTGCCGGGAAATCGCGAAAGCCGAAGCGATTATTCTGGAGTATTTGAAGCAGCCGAATGTGAACCTCGCGGGATTCGACGCGGCTCGCAAAGAGTGCATCGCCATGATGGGGGCAGTCGGCAAACGGCTACGCGGGGAAAAGTAACTTGAGCGACGCTTCGCAGCAGCGTGGTTCATCATCCATCTGTCACGGAATGTTGTTCCGCTTTCCAGACACGCCAGGATGTGATCACCAGCCACGTCAAACCCCCGATCGCGACGGTGAGCAGCAGCGCGAGTGACCAGCCGTTTTTGAACCAGCCGAGCGGGAAAAACATCAAGCCGATGGCCAGAAAAACCCAGCGAGCTTGTTGATGGGTTTTGTCCCAACTGCCCGGATTAGCAACAGTCCATGGGGTGCGCACGCCAGCGATTCCGTTGGGTGGCAACGCAGGGAGTTGCCCCCCGATCACGGCGAATAGAATTCCCATCAAACAGCACAGCCACCATGAAAAGTCGATCACAACCCCGAATGCGACAGCGAGCATCAGGCCGTAGAGGATGGCAAGAAACAGCGTGAAACTGATCCGCAAGGTACGATACGCGTTCTCAAACGAAAGGTTGTTCGTGCGCTGTGAATCGAGCAGCGGCACGAACAGCAATAATCCATACAATCCCGCTGCGATGAGGGGGATCAGCAAAACTCCCTCGAACTTGCCGCCATAACGGTCGACCTCACCGGCCAAATTCCAGTGGACAGGCATTCGCTGCGGAACATGCCGCCAGACTGCCGCCGCGACGGCGAACAAACTGCCGATCACCGCCAGTTGAGGCAACTCCTGTCTCCAGTCGATCTTCATCTCCTCATCCTTTGACATCACACAAGAAGTTCTTGATCACAAAGATCATAACGGAATTCGGCGAAACGGGATGGCATGTTTTGGGAAGCGATCCGGCATGATCGGCAAGACTGATCTTGCCGCTCTTCGACCATTGCGATAACTTCCCGCCTCTCCTCACCCGGCGGCAGTGCGCTCGGATTACGGCAACGGATTGCGATTTTCCATCATGGTTGATGATCGACGACGCCCCGCGTGGGTTTGGCTCGGGTTGCTGCTGGCAACCGCCGGGTGCCTGCCACGCAATTCCTCCGTCGATCTATTGCATGCCCGATTGCGTCAGAACGAAGATCAGTTAGCCGAACTCCAGGCGGCATTCAATTCGTCTCAGTCCCAATTGACAACGGCTCGCCGCGAAATCGACGCGCTGCGGACCGAGATCGCCGAATCGGGCCAATCCAACATGTCGCCCGAGCAGACTGCGGCGATGGTTCAAGTCACCAACATTGATGTACAGCCGTGGCTCACCGGCGGAATCGATCAGGATAACGCTCCGGGGGATGACGCGCTCGTCGTCCACTTTATGCCGCGCGATGCCGATGGTGAAACTGTGAAACTTCCCGGCGATGTCAAAATTCGCCTGACAGATCCCGGCGCGTCGGCCGGCGAAGAAACCGTCGGCACCTGGACGTTCACTCCCGAGCAGTGCCGTGATGGCTGGACCCGCGGTTTACTCGGCGGGGGCTACCAGTTCACGCTTCCCTGGCAGGATTCGCCCCGCCATTCCCGCCTGGCCGTGCATGTCGAATATCAGACGCCGGACGGCAGGTCATTCACCGATACCAAACTCGTGAAGGTGCATCCAGCACCGGAATCGCTGGCCGAGCGGATGCAGCCCCGCATCCAAACCGCCGGTGCGAGTTTCCCGGCGGACACGGCGGATGAATCACCCCAGCCCCGCCGAAAGTCGCAGACTCTACAGCGCCCCGTCTATCGAGCGGCGGGGATGAGTGAGAGAAAATCGGCTGTGGAGCAGGGCGTCGCCAAACCGACGACCGCGCCGAAAACTCGGGGCGTTCCTCAAACCCGCGGTCCCGCTCCGTCGATTGATGACGATGACGCAGCGGTGTCGGAGGATCGCCCGCAACTGCCACATTCCGCCAACTGGACGGAAGACACCATGCCACAATTTCGCTGAGTGTGAATGACAATCAAAACAGGGGTTTCGATTGTCATTGCTCGATTGGAATTCAGTGTTCGCAATCACGCCGCGGGCGGCGTCGGCAGCTTCTCCAGCACTTTGTCGATCAGGCCGTACGCGCGGGATTCTTCCGCCGTCATGAAGTTGTCACGATTCGTGTCGACTTCGATCTTCTCGATCGGCTGGCCGGTGTGCTTGGCCATCAACTCGTTCATCCGCTTTTTGGTTTTGATCACTTCCTTGGCGTGGATTTCGAGTTCCACGGCGGTCCCTTGCATGCCGGCCAGGGGCTGATGGATCATGATGCGGCTGTTCGGCAGGGCATAGCGTTTCCCCTTCGCGCCGGCAGTCAGCAACATGGCCCCCATGCTCGCGCATTGGCCGAGGCAGTAGGTGGCGACATCGCAGGTGAGAAACTGCATGGTGTCGTAAATCGCCATGCCGGCGGTGATCGACCCGCCGGGCGAATTGATGTAAATATTGATGTCGGACTTGCCGTCCTCGAACTGCAGATACAGCAACTGGGCGACGATGATGTTCGCCACATCGTCGTTGATCTGGCTGCCGAGCAGAATGATCCGGTCGCGGAGCAAACGACTGTAAATGTCCATGGCCCGCTCTTCGCGGCCCGACTTCTCGATCACAAACGGTATGAGAGAACCCATGATGGCTTTCGGGGGAGGTTGCGGAAAGTTGTGGGACAACTCGAGTGAGAAATTCAAGATTTCCCCAAACGATTACGCCATCTTTTCTTTCACCTTGGCGACATTTGTCAACACTTCGTCGACCAGACCATATTCTTTTGCCTGACCGGCGGTAAGGTAGCGATCGCGGTCGGTATCGCGGGCGATAATTTCCAGAGGCTGGCCTGTGTGGTTGGCCAGAATCTGATTGAGAACTTCGCGCGTCTCCAGGATTTCACGGGCCTGGATTTCAATATCCGAGACTTGTCCGCCCACTTCGCCGTATGGCTGATGAATCATCATTTTGGCGTGAGGCAGAATGTAGCGTTTGCCCTTGGCACCACCCGCGACCAGGACAGCCGCGCCGCTCGCCGCCATCCCGACGCAATACGTCGCGACCGGGCAGGTGAGGAACTGCATGGTATCGTAAATCGCCATCGTCGCGGTGACCGAGCCGCCGGGCGAATTGATGTAGAAGTGAATGTCCTGATGGCGGTTTTCCGACTGTAGGAACAGCAGTTTCATGACGATCAGATTCGCACTGCCATCGTGAATTTGCTGGTCGAGAAAGACGATGCGATTTTCGAGCAGCAGGTCGCCGATGCCCATTTGCCGCTGGCGCGAATAGCTCTGCGCCGCATTCATCATTGGGCCTTCGACGGCTGCCATTCGCGACATTCCCATTGCCAGCTTCCTTATGATTTGCGAAGAGGAGTAGATCGCCCCAGGACGGAGTGTTTGCGTAGCGCAACCACAATCACGTCCTGTCTGTTAGTAACTCCCCGGTCGGACTTCAACTCCATTGTACAGGGTCGGGCAACCCCCCCGCTCCCGCCACTTCAAAAAACCGCGAGAGTTCATCAGCGTGTCGGTCGAATCGTAGGTCACATCCTTGCCGGGGAGACTCGAACTGGCAATCTCCGTTTAGCCGTGGTCATGATCGTGATCGCCGTCGTGATCATGGTCATGATCTTGGGCTTCAATCGCGGTGGAAGTCCGGCCACAAATTGGCTGGCTGACCGATTCGATTTCGTCGGTCGTGCTGGCCACCATCGGCTTATCTTCAAACTTGGCATGCTTCAGAATGAAGTCGACAGCCTTGCGTTCGCGGATCTGGGCTTCCAGGTTTTCGATCACGCCGCTCTTTTGCAGCCGCGCCCGCACCCGTCGCGGGTTTTCACCACGCTGAATCGCCATCATCTGGATTTCGGCTTCGATGTCGACCGGCGTGACTTCGATCTTTTCGGTAGCGGCGATCTTGTCGAGTACAAAATGCTCTTTCAGCGCCTGCCGGGTTGTGGTGATCGATCGCTGGCGAATTTCGTTTTCACGTGTGCGAATTTCGGCTGTCGTGAAGCCAGCCTGCTGCATTTCGAGAATTTCGCGGTACAACGCGTTCTCGACCTGCTTGCGGACGAGTTCTTCCGGCAACTCCCACTTCGCCGATTCCGTAATCTTTTCCAAAACCTGAGCGCGAGTCGACTGACGCTGTTCGTACTGCGTCTGGCGATTCAACATGCTCAGAATCTCGGTTTCGAGATCTTCTTCCGCTTCGAACCCAATGCGATCCAGGAACTCGCGGGTAATCTCAGGCAGATTCAGGCTCTTCACTTCTTTGACGGTGATCGTCGTCGTGAGCGATTCACCCCGCATCTCAACCGTTTCGGCTTCCTGCGAAATGACGATGGTCGCCGTCCGCGTGTCGCCGGCGACAGCGCCCGCCATCACCTGGTCAAAGCCGGAGACCTCGGCATCGGGGAACCGCAACGTCGGACGAAGCTGGACGGTAAGGTCTTCCATCGGCCGCGGGGAATCGCCGTTGGCATGATCGAAGTGCATGTCGATCACGAGGTGATCGCCCGATTCCGCCGGGGTGTCTTTCGGAACATAGGTGCCGTATTGCAGCAGAAAACGCTGCTTATACTTCTGCACATCGTCGTCAGTGACTGTGCGGGTGGAGCGCTTGATTTCGATGCCGGCATAGCTCGGCAAATCGAATTCCGGACGAACTTCCACATCGAACTCGTACTCGAAATCCCCTTCATCGGGAATATCGAGGCTCTCGAAATCGAATTCCGGCTGATTGATCGGATCCAGTGATTTGTCGTCAGCGAGTTGTTCCAGGCTTTCGAGCAACAGGCGTTGCCGAACCTGATCGGACAGTTCCTTTTTGAACCGCTTCTCGATCAGTGAAACAGGAACCCGGCCGACACGGAATCCCGGGACGGCGGCTGAGCCGGAGACTTCTTTAACCGCTTCCTGCTGGAAGTGATCGATGTCCGTGCGGGGAATCCGGATGCGAACATGCTTGCGGCACGGGCCGGTCGATTCCATCGAGACATCGAGCGACAAACGGTACTTCGGTTCCACAGCGTCCGAGTCGACATCAACATCCGGGGTCGCAATTTCATTCGTCACGGTGACGATTCCTCTCCATTCAACGCCGCGACACCCGGCGATGGTAACGCCGGGGCGCGCAGGTGATTCACACTTCGCCGCGATGGCTCGCCTCGCGAGCAAACGACCGAGTGTCGTCTTTGCGGCCCTGAGATCAGATTCCTTCTCAAGAGCGGACGAAGGGACTCGAACCCTCGACATCCACGATGGCAACGTGGTGCTCTACCAACTGAGCTACGTCCGCGATTGTCGACCCGTCACCGAGATGACACAGCCAACGCGATCCGAATTATGTCAGGTGCCGTCAGAACGTCAAGCGAACAGGCAAGAATCATTCAGGAGACGAGCGGCACACACTCCCCGCGCTGCCTGGATCACTCTGTGATTCCCGCGGGATTTTCAACAGGGGAACCATCGACCGCTGGGCGAGCATTCTCCCGGCAGACTGCGTGTGACCGAGGATGTTGCCCAATTGCCACATCCGGCAACGCTTGTGGTCATCACGGTGTAAGTCACGCTCCTGGATCAACTTGACGGGATTCCAAGACTTCTCGGGCGGGTGTGGCGTTGCGTGTGTGCAACATGACGCGAACCAGAAATTGTTTGAGCGGCGAGATTTTGTGAATCCATTGTGATGCCGTAAGTCACTGATGTAAAATGTGTTGCAGATACAGTTTCTGCGGAGTGTCAAGATTCTGAAACGCAATGTTCCATTTGGCATACGGCGTGCTCTACACATCCTGCACAAGACGAGACAAACAACGCAAGTCAGATGACTCAAACACCTTGAGCAGCTTGCGAACTGTGGTCAAATCTCACCTGGTTCTCCGC
>Ga0335397_10000772_pt1 | contig 42603 bp, 39 predicted proteins | sample MAT04_FD_205740 | JGI IMG/M metagenome (GOLD analysis project Ga0335397, IMG submission 205740) | Freshwater microbial communities from Lake Fryxell liftoff mats and glacier meltwater in Antarctica - MAT-04 (spades assembly) (version 2) ... | reverse complement strand
AGGGGGGCCAGGGGGGCCAGGGGGGCCAGGGGGGCCAGGGGGGCCAGGGGGGCCAGGGGGGCCAGGGGGGCCAGGAAGGGCGGCCTCGGGCGCGTCGTCCTTGTCGACGAAGCCGTCGATGACCTCGAGCGCGAGCTCGAAGCGCTCGAACGGAGGCATGACGTAGGCGCCGGCGACGCGATGCCGGACGGCCTCGAGCATCTCGCGTGCGATCTTCACGCCTTCCTTCCGTGCGTCGGGCCCGGTGCCCGCGAGGCGCATGCGCTCGCGAACGGACTCGGGCACCTGCATGCCGGGAACCTCGTTGTGGAGGAACTCGGCGTTGCGATAGCTCGCGAGCGGGAGGAGGCCGACGAGCACCGGCAGGCCGAGCGGCTCGATGTCGGTGAGGAACTTCTCGAGGACGACCGGATCGTAGACGGGCTGGGTCATCACGATCTCGGCCCCCGCCTCCTTCTTCAGGCGCAGGCGCGCGAGCTCGCGCTCGTAGTTGAGCGCGGCCGGCTCGGCGCCCGTGGCGAGGACGAAGCGGGTCCCCGACCCGAGCGGCTTGCCGCCGGGATCGATGCCGTGGTTGAGGCGCGCCGCGAGCTTGAGGATGCCGATCGAGTCGAGATCGTAGACGGCGGAGGCGTCGGGGAAGTCTCCCATCTTCGGCGGGTCGCCGGTGATGACGACGAGGTTGCGGACGCCGAGCTCGTGGGCCGCCAGCAGGTGGGCGAGCGTCGCGAGGAGATTTCGATCGCGCCCGCACACGTGGAGGATCGTCTCGATGCCTTGCTCCTGGAGGCGCACCGCCATCGCGAGGTTGCCCATGCGCGCCTGCGCGCGCGCGCCGTCGGCGATGTTGACCACGTCGACGCCGCCGCGCTTCAGCATGTTGGCCGCGGCGAGGGACTTCTCGAGATTGAGCCCGACCGGCGGATTGACCTCCACCGACACGACGAACTTCCCGCGCGCGATCTTGCCCGCGAGGCTGCTGCGCTCCGCAAACGCCACGGCCTTCGCCGCGCCGGGCAGCGCCTCGGGAGGGTCGGCGGACCACGCCTGGAACGTGTCGCTTCCGCGCGATGTGCCGGCGTCTGCCTCGGGCGTCGAGCTCTTGCCTTCGCTCGAGCCGATCATCCGAGCGGCCGCGGCGATGCGCTTCACGTGGTCGGGGGTGGTGCCACAACACCCGCCGACGAGCTTCACGCCGAGCTTGTACATGCGGCGCGCGTAGACGCCGAAGTACTCGGCCGTGGACACGTAGACGAGGCGGTCGTCGACACGGCGAGGGAGGCCGGCGTTGGGGACAGCCCACACGGGGAGGCCCGTCTCGAGCATCGGCTGCACGGCCTCGAGGACGTTCATCGGGCCGTCGGAGCAGTTGACGCCGACCACGCTCGCGCCCCACTCCTTCATGAGCCGCGCGATCTCGGCGGAGCTCGTCCCGTCGGACATGCGGTTGTGCTCGTCGACGGAGGCCGACGCGATCACGGGCACCTTGCCGCCGGCCGCCAGGACGGCGCTCTCGATCGCGACGCGCAGCTCGTTCGTCTGACGGAACGTCTCGACGACGACCGCGTCGACGCCGGCGCCCACGAGGGCGCGGGCCTGCTCCCCGAGCGCGCTGCGCACCTTGGTGATGTCGTCCGGGGAAGCCTCGCCGAGGAAGTAGCCGGAAGGCCCGATGGCGCCGACGACGAACCCCTTCGGACCGACGGCCTCGCGCGCGAGGCGGACGCCTGCCTCGTTGAGCATGGCGACCTTCGAGGAGAGCCCGTGCTTGTCGAGGCGCATCGTGTTGGCGCCGAACGTGTTGGTCTCGATGACGTTCGCGCCCGCGCGGACGTAGTCCTCGTGGACCTTGCGGATCAGCTCGGGCCTCGAGAGATTCAGCTCCTCGAGGCACGCGTTGTAGAGGATGCCCCTCTCGAACAGCTGCGACCCCATCGCGCCGTCGACGACGAGCGGTCCGTGCGCAAGAGCCTCGAGAAAGGTGACCATGGCGGAGGAGTTAGCGCGCCGAGGCCCGAAGGTGCAAGGACGGCGCGTCCGGAGCGCGAGAACGGACTACCATCTCGATTCATGCCGGAGCCGCTCCAGAGCCTCGCGCGCGCCTTCCCCGACGTGCGAACGAGCGACGACGCCGCCGACCGCGTCGCCTATGCCCGCGACCTGTGGCCGAGACACCATCTCGCCGTTCGCGCCGGCAACGTCGGCGCGCACCAGCCCGCGGGGATCGTCTGGCCCACGTCCACGGACGAGGTCTCTCGCATCGTCCGCTGGGCACACGACACCGGCACCCCCGTCGTGCCGTTCGGTGCAGGCAGCGGCGTGTGCGCGGGGATCCTCCCGCAGGAGCGCATCATCGTCGTCGACCTGAAGCGCATGACGCGATGGCGCTCGCTCGACGAGCACGCGGGAACGCTGGACGTCGAGGCCGGCCAGATGGGGCTGCCGCTCGAGGAGGACCTGAATCGCCGCGGCTACACGCTCGGGCACTTCCCGTCGTCGATCCTCTGCAGCACGGTCGGCGGCTGGGTCGCGGCGCGCAGCGCAGGCCAGTGCTCGGGCATGTACGGCAAGATCGAGGACATGGTCCTCGCCCTCGAGTGCGTCACCGGCACCGGCGAGGTGGTGACGCTCCGACATCGCACGAGCGGGCCCAACCTCATCCCGCTCGTGACGGGCAGCGAGGGCACGCTCGCGATCGTGACGAGCGCGACCTTGCGGCTGCATCCGAAGCCGACGACCCGCGCCTTCGCGGGCTTCTCGTTCCCGACCACCGAGCACGGCTGGGAGGCCATGCGCGCGATGTTCCAGGCCGGGCTCCGCCCCGCCGTCTCGCGCCTCTACGATCCGTTCGACGCGATGCTCGCGCGGCGCGGCTCGGTGAAGAAGGGCGGAGCGGACTCCGGAGGGACGCCCGGGCTCGGCGCCGCTGCGCTCCGCAGCATCCTCCGCAGGCCGGGCGCGATCAACGAGCTGCTCGACGGCGCATTCGGCAGCAAGATGCTCGGCGGCTCGCTCGTCGTGCTCATCTTCGAGGGCGAAGGCGACGGCCCGCAGCGCGACATGGAGCAAGCGCGTGCGCTGCTCGAGACGATGCGCGCGAAGTACGAGGGCGAGGGCCCGGCGCGCAAGTGGCTGCTCCATCGGTACTCCGTGAGCTACCGCCAGGCGCCGGTGTTCGCCGCCGGGCTCTTCTCCGACACGATGGAGGTCGCGGCCCCGTGGTCGAAGCTCCGTGCGCTCTACGACGGCGTGCGGCGCGCGCTCGGCGAGCACGTGTTCGTGATGGCGCACCTCAGCCACGCGTATCCCGACGGCTGTTGCATCTACTTCTCGTTCGCGGGCACGGCCGCGAAGGGAGCCGGCGTCGCGAGCGGCGCCGGTTGGGACGAGCGATGCGAGATCACCTATGACCGCGCCTGGAAGGCGGCCATGGCGGCGGCCATCGAGGCGGGCGGCACGCTCGCGCACCATCACGGCGTCGGCCGCTCGAAGGCGCCCCGCATGGCGCACGAGCTCGGCGCAGGCGGCGTGGACACGGTGCGCGCGCTCATGCGCGCGTTCGACCCGAAGGGGATCCTCAATCCCGGGAACCTGCTCCCGCCGGCTTCGCCCGAGCCCTACACCGACGACGCGCATCCGAGGGAGGTGTCCGCGTGACCACGACGGCCGACCGCATCGAGATCGATCCGACGAGCCTGCTCGTCTCCATTCCCGCGTCGTGCACGCTCGACGGCGTCGAGACGGCGCTCGCGGCTCGCGGCTTCACCCTCGGCGTCGCGCTCGACGGCAACGCATCCTCGACGGTGGGCGACTGGCTCGCGGCGGGTGCCCCCGGGGCGCGGTCGATGTTCTCGGACCCCGCCGATCACGTGGTGGCGGGTCTCCATGCGACGCTCCCGAACGGCAAGGAGCTCGAGATCCGCCCGGGACCGCGCCGCGCGGTCGGCCCGGACCTCACGGCCCTCGCCCTCGGCACCGGTGGTCGCCTGGCGAAGGTCACGCACGCGTGGCTCCGCATCCACCGCCTGGACGCGCGCCTCCCGTCGCTTCCGCTACCCGGCACTGACCTCGATCCGGCCGTGAACGCGGGAGAAGCGCGCCTCATCGACGCGATTCATCGAGAGCTGATGCGGCCTTAGTGCGCGGCGGGCTTGCCGGCGGCGGGGCGGGCGTTCCACACGCGGGTCGTGAGGGCGAGGCCGATGAGCGCCGCGGGGAGCATGACGGCCGGCCACGTCCACCAGGCGTGGGAGTCCTTCGCGAGCTCGCCCTTCGGGAGCACGCGCCCGAGCACGAGCGCCTCGACCGCGGTGCCGAGGTAGACGAAGCCGTCGATCACGCCGACGACGACGCCGACGTTGCGCTTGCCGCCGAAGTCCATGCTCGCGGTGCCCGAGAGCATGCCGTGCACGCCGATGATCGCGAGCGACATGATCACGACGACCCAGCCGATGGCGCGCGTGTTGATCGTCCCGAACATCAGCAGCGCGCCAGCGACCATCACGCCGTAGAGCACTCCGGCGACCGGGCCGCGGCGTGAGCCGAAGACGCGGTCCGAGATGAGGCCCGCGAGCACGCCGCCTGAGATGCCGGCCATGCAGTTCAGCATTCCCCAGTGGTCGTGCACGAACTCCGTCGGCAGCTCCGGTGGCGTCAGCCCCGAGGCGGTTGCGGCCGCGGCCGCCTTCTTCGCCGCGGCGGTGGCCGCGCGGCCCGTCTCCTCGGCGAACGTCCGGTAGTACTGGAGGATCGAGTTACGCAGATAGCCGCTGAAGAACTCGATGGCCGCGATGGTGAGGATGGCCGGGCTCCTCAGCATCATCTTGAGGACCTCGATGAGCTTCATGCGCTCGCCGGTCTGGCCGGAGGACGCGTCGCCGAGGTCGAAGTCGGTGTGGCCTGCCTCGCCCGGAGTGTCCTTCACGAAGAGGAGGTCCATCACGGCGAAGAAGCCGAGGATGACCGCCGGGACGTAGAACACCCACGGGGCGGTCGTTCGCTCGAGGATGAACTTGGACCAGTCGTAGGCGAAGTAGAGACCGAGCGAGATGAGGATGCCGAAGATGCCGCCGAAGGTCCCGCGCTCGCGGAGGTGGAACCACGCCGAGTTGACCTTCACGATCGACACGGCGCCGAAGCTCTGGAAGTACATGTTCACGGCGTAGAAGAAGCTGAGCGTCGGCACGAGCGCCGCCTGCTCCGCCTTCGGCACCGAGGTACCGCCGTGCATCGCCCGCGCGATGATGAGCCCGATCGCGACGTTCGCGAGGAGCGCGCCGACCGCCGACAGGATGATCGTCTTCTTGCCGCCGATGCGATCCGTGATGGGACCGTTCAGGACGAACGAGAAGCCGTAGGTGAGCGTTCCCCAGAAGTAGATGTCCGAGAACTGCGCCTTGTCGAACACCGGCCCGATGCAGGCGTTGAGGTTGTACCGCCCCATGTAGAGGAAGGCGTACGTGAGCCCGACCGGGAACCAGTTCATGAACCGGCGCCTGAGGAACGCCGGCGAGTGCCCGAGGTCGGCGCGCGGCAGTCGGCCGACGACGACGACGATCAGGCCGAGGAGCAGGACGATCGGAAGGAGCTCGTTCAGCCACGCCGGCATTTCGCGGCGAGCATGACACGGCTCGGCGGCGCGGAGAACGCCTTACTTGAGCGCGTCGACCGCGAGCTTCAAAGCGGCGTCCGGCAACGTGCGGAAGAGTGCGGGGGGCATGTGCAACTTGTTGCTGGACGGCAAGTTCATCCGTGCGATCGCCGCCTGCTTGTCGGCAGCGGACATGGTGTCGAGATCTGCAACGTCGAACTTGGCGCGCGAGAGCGACGGGTCGAGCCGCGAGTTGTGGCACTGCGCGCAGGCCTGCACGAGGATCTGCTTGCCGGTCATGCCGGCCTTCGGACGCATCGAGAGGTCCTCGAGCGCCGCGTCGAGGAAGATGCGGCGGATGTCGGGCAGGTTCGCCGCGGGGAGCTGGCCGTCCGCGAACATGCGGTACTGGCCCGCCGCGAAGCCGAGCTTGTCGGGGTCGGTGACCTTCACGTCGTGGTACGGCACGGGAATGAACTGACCGGCCGCGGAGGCCTCGTAGAGGCTCTGCCAGGTCGAGCTCTTGCCGATCGGGTAGTTCATCACCGGCTGCTTCTGCGACGACTGCAGCACCTCGGACTCGATGCGCTTCGAGTCGAACGAGTTGGGCTGATTGCCGAAGCCCTGCCCGACGACGAAGTCCTCCATCGCGCGACCGTCCGCGCTCTGGATGATCGAGGCGGGGATGCCGAAGTAGTCCTCCTTGTCGCCGTGCGCCTTCACGAAGTCCTGGATGAGCGCGACGCCGCCGGGGCGGTCGTTGCGGAACCAGTGCGTCCACGGGTCCTTGAGCTCCTGCATGCGGAGCATCGGCTTCGTGCCCGGGCCGCCGGGCTGATGGCAGTGGCGGCAGTCGACGATCGTGTTCTTGAGATCCTCGTCCTGGTAGAGCGTCCAGCTCTTCCAGTTCTTCTCGATGGCGGGCGTGAGCTGGTCGCCGGGCACACACGTATGGGTCGCCTCGCAGGCCATGTCGAACTTGAGGAGGTAGAACTGCAGCGTCCGGCGGTTCGGATCCTCGGCGGCGATCTCGACGACCGGCTCGCCGCGCGCGAAGCCCATCACGACGAAGCCCGGGATGCGGACGGGCTGGCCCGGCGGCGGGGAGAAGACGAAGGCGCGCGGGTTGATCGCCGAGACCTCGCGCATGACGAGCGAGCTCGAGTGCCCGAGGAACGCGAACGCAGGGTTACCGCGGCTGCCGTTCTGGGCCTTGTCGGAGCGATCCACGAATCCGAGACCGAGGGCCTCCTGGAGCTCCACGACCGACGTGATCGAAGGGTTGTCGCAGAGCGCCTTCGTCACGTTGTCCTGCTGCGGGCGCGCGCACACGATGTCGAGCTGCGCCTTGCCGCGGGGAAGCCCATCGAACGGATCGGGCATGACCTCGACGCGAGGGTCGCTCGGGTCATTCGAACCGGCGGGCGCGCTCGGCCGCGTGTCGGGAGAGGCGCCGTCGTCCGTGCCGCCGCTGCTCGATCGAGAGAGTCCGTCCTCGGAGGAGGAGCAGGCCGCGGCGGCGAGAGAGGCAGCGACCGCGAAGCCGAGCATGAGAGAGGAGGCCTTCATCGTCCGTCATGACGAGCAACGATGATGCCGACTGCGGGCGCAGGAAAGTTCCGTCCCGGGCGCTTGCGCACATCGTGGGAGCGATCGCCGATTGGCCGTGAAAGATGGTCCTTCGTGGAAAATTCGGCCGCGCCGAGGCCCCATGATCGATCGTATCGCGGGTGCGAAGATCCAGGTCGCGTGGGCCCTTCCCCTCGTGCGGGGGCCCCCGCGCAGGACCTTCGCGCGGTGACGCTTCGAGCGCGTCGAGAGGTCCGTGCATCGTGCATTCATGCGTCTCGGCGCTCGCGCTCGGATCGATCGCGAGCGCGCCGCGGCGAGTGGCAGGGCTCGTGCAATGTCCCCGAGCGGGAGCCGGGACCCCGGAGAGTGAACAGCATGAGAGCTCGTCTTCTGTTCGTGATGATCGCCAGTGGGTGTGCGGTGAGCGCCGCTACCGCATGCAGCAGTCCTGATGTCGCCCTGGAGGGACAGGCAAAGAAAGCGACCCAAGCGTCGAGCGTCACCATATCGATGTTCGACAAGTCGGGGAGCGAGCTCGGGTCGTGCTCCGGCACACTCGTCGCGAAGGACCTCGTCCTCACGGCGGGCCACTGCGTTGCCGGTGCAGCGAAGTGGACGATCGATTCACGAGGCGCGGACGCGACGTCCGAGGCCACGCGCGCCGTGACGCCCTGGAAGGCGTTCGGCTCGGACCTGTCGCACCCCGATCACTCGGACGTCGCGCTCCTCGTCCTCGACACGCCGATCGCGCTCGACTCGTATCCCGCGATCGCGACCTCGAAGCTCGCGGACGGCGCGAAGGCACTCCGCTTCAGTCGCACGGCGGCGTCGGCCGCCGGGCCCGCGAGCTCGGAGATCGCCGTCTCGAGCATGAGCAAGAAGGGCTTCCGCCTCGACTACGCCGCGAAGGTCGACAAGGGCGGCTACGTCGATACCGGCGGCGCGGTCATCGACCCGAAGACCGGCAAGATCCACGGCGTCATCTCCGGCGTCGGCAACGAGTCGGGCCTCCTCCACATCGCGCGCGTCGACAATTTCGCCAAGTGGATCACGAAGGCGACGTCGTGCACGAGCGCGACGAGCCTCGCCACGCGAACCTACGGCACGAGCAGCGGCGGCAGCAGCAGCGGCGGCTGGGGCGCGGGCGGCGGCGACTGGGGCGGCTACGGCGGCACCGGCGACAAGCTCGACGGCGGCGGCTCGTCGAGCGGCTCGTCCGGCATGGACGGCGGCGCAGGCAGCTCGGGTACGTCCGGCTCCTCGTCGGGCACGTCGGGCAGCGCGGGCTCCTCGTCGGGCAGCTCGGGCACGCCCGGCAGCTCGTCGGGGTCGTCCGGCAGCTCCGGCAGCTCCGGCGGCGGCGGCGACACGAGCGGCGCGGGCAGCAGCTGTCCGGGCGTTCCGACCTGCGAAGGGAGCGACTGTCCCGGAGTCCCCGGCGGCGGCACTCCCGGCAGCGGAAGCAGCGGCACGAGCGGAAGCAGCGGGAGCGACGGCACCAACGGTGGTGGCGACGAGGTGTGCCCAGGCCCGCCGAACTGTCCCGAGCCCGACAGCCAGGCCTGCACCGGAGCCGCATGCGGCGGCTGCGGAGGCGTCGCGGGGTGCGTCGATGCGACGATCGACTACGGCAGCTGCGCTTCCTGTGGGTCGCCCTCCGGGACGGGAACGCCTCCGGTCGTTCGCTAGCCCTTGCGCGGCAGGTGGCGGGCGCGCGACCATCGAGGTTCGCGGCCCGCCGCCGTCCCGCCGATGCTGCATTCCGAGCTCCTCGCCCAGACCCCGCTCTTCGACACGCTCGCCGCCGAGGACCTCGAGGCCCTCGCCGGGCGCATGACGGAGCGTCACTACAAGGCGCTCGAGAAGGTCTTCGACAAGAACGACGCGGGCTCGAGCATGTACATCGTGCTCTCCGGCGCCGTGCAGATCTTCCTCCCCGGCGCCACGCCCGAGGAGCAGCCCGTCATCCTGAAGGACGCACGCACGGGTGAGTACTTCGGCGAGCTCTCGCTCTTCGACGACAAGCCGCGCTCCGCGAGCGTCCAGGCAACGGTCGACACGACGCTCCTCGAGCTCACGCGCGCCGACTTCAGCGATCACCTCTCCAAGTCGAAGAACGCGGCGATCACCATCCTCGCGGAGATGGCCGAGCGCCTCCGCGAGACGAACGCCCTCCTCTCGCAGCGCGCCGCCCGCGACGTCGTGAAGGAGTTCGACGAGAGCCTCACGTGGGGTCAGAAGCTCGCCGACAAGGTGGCCGAGCTGAACGGCAGCTGGGCGTTCATCCTCTTCCTCCTCGCGATCACGCTGCTCTGGGCAGGCCTGAACCGCTTCGTACCCAGGCCGTTCGACGAGTACCCGTACCAGTTCTACAACCTCGCGCTGGCCATCCTGGTCGCCTTGCAGGGTCCGCTCATCGTCATGAGCCAGAACCGCCAGACGATGAAGGACCGCGCGACCGCCGAGACCGACTTCCGCGTGAACCTGAAGAACGAGGTCGGGATCGAGACCCTGCTGCGCGAGGTCGGGGCCATGCGCGCCGAGACCAACAAGCGCTTCGAGGTGCTCGAGCGCTCGATGCGCGGAGATCGAATCCGCGCCGAGATCCCGATCAAGAAGCCGGGCGGGCCTCTCGGGCCTTCGTGAGCGCGACGTGACGTCGCGCGCATCGTCGATCCGTACCTCCCCTCCCGTACCCTCCCCTCCCCGACCCGTCTGGGGTAGCATCGTGATGTGCCTCGGGTTGCCTCCACGTCGCGCGTTCGCACGCACCTCCTCTGTGTCGCGATGGGCCTCACCTCGCTCGTCGCCGGCATCGTCGCCGGTTGCGGCATCGACGACGTAGGCTCGTTCGTCCTCGGAACCGACGCGAGCATCGACAACACGGGGCCGGTGCTGCCGCCCGGCACCGACGGCTCGTTCATCACCGACGGTGGCACCGGCACCGACGCCGACGCCGATGCCGATGCCGACGCGCCCGTCGCGCTCACGTGCGCGGCCAGTCAGTGCGCCGCGCAAGGCGGCTCGTGCGAGGACGGCGGCAACACGTGCATCATCGATTGCAGCAATGCGAGCGCGTGTGACGGCGGCGTGACCTGCCCTCCCGGCGTTCCATGCCGGGTCGGCTGCACGCGCGACAACACGTGTCCGAAGGTGGACTGCAACGCCGCCACGGCATGCGACATCGCCTGCGCGGGCAAGGCCACGTGCGAGACGGTCAGCTGCGCGGGCACCACCTGCAACGTCGACTGCGCCGGCGACAACTCGTGCGGCGAGGGCGGCGTCACGTGCACGGCGAGCGCCTCGTGCGGCATCGGCTGCGCGGGCGGCGGCAAGACGTGTACGGGCGCGGTGACGTGCAAGAGCGCGGCTTGCCGCGTGGAATGCGAGAAGGACAACTCGTGCCTCGGCGGCGTGACGGCCTACGCGGCCAACGCGCAGGTCTTCTGCGACGTCGACAAGTCGTGCCTCGGCGGGGCGTCGTGCTTCGGCGGCCCTGGCTCCAACTGCATCCTCGCGTGCAAGGGCGCCTCGTGCGCCACCACGACCTTCTGCTGCGATGCCGGCACGTGCCTCGTCGAGGCGGGCACGAACAGCTGCCCCTGAGCCCGCGCGCGCACGCTTGCGGGGCCGGCGGATAGAGGCTAGGACCGTCCTCGCACGAGGCGGGAAGTCGGTGTGAATCCGACGCGGTGCCGCCGCTGTAACCGGGGACTCGAGACGAACCATCGCCACTCTGCGTGAGCTTGAACGCCAAGCGCGCCAGGGGAAGGCTGCGGCCGTCGAGGGGCTGATCCGGGAGCCAGAAGATCCCTCGCGCGGTTTTCCCCCCCTGTTACCCCCGCGCGAGCCACGCGGGCAGGAGCCCGAAGCGTGAGATCCTCGTTCGTCGTGTGTGCCGTCGCGCTCGTTTGCGCGACGGCAGCCCTCGCCTGCTCTTCCGACCCCTCGGCTGACTCGGCCGATGCCGCGCCCGCGATTTCGCTCGGCGACGGAGGCTTCCTCGACGCTCCCGATCCCGACGCGAGGCCGCTCGTGGTGGACGGAGGCTTCGTCGGTCCCGACGGCAGCGTGCTGCGCGCCGACCGCTTCGTCACGAAGGTGGTGAGCGTCACGTACGGCGACTGCGCGGGCTTCGGCCTGACGTCGATGCCCGCGGTCGTCCTCGGCCCGCCCGCGGGCGCCGGCGCGCTCGCGGGCAGCCTCGACGTCGTGTCTCTCGGCTTCAAGGGAGAGATCGTCCTCGGGTTCGAGCCGAACGCGATCGTCGACGGCCCCGGCGCCGATTTCCTCGTGTTCGAGAACGCGTTCTGGGCCGGCGGTGATCCTTCACGGCCCGCGGCCGAGCTCGCCGACGTGAGCGTCAGCGACGACGGCGTCACGTGGCGGACGTTCCCGTGCACGCCCGGAGCCGGACCGCCTTACGGCTCGTGCGCCGGGTGGCGCCCCGTCTACTCCTCGCCGGGCAACGGCATCTCACCGGTCGAGCCGGCGACCGCCGGCGGCGATCCGTTCGACCTCGCAGAGCTCGGCCTCACGACCGCACGCTTCGTGCGCATCCGTGATCTCGGCACGATCGAGTGCCCCACGAACCCCGCGAACAGGTCGACGACGGTGGGCTTCGACCTCGATGCGGTCGCGCTTGTCCACGCGAAGACCATGTAAGAAGCGACCCGCCGCCTGCGTTGGGATCGCAAACCACGAGCGAACGTTTTCGAGGTCGCAACGTCCAACCCCGCATGCCTGCGCGACTTTCGCGAGCGCGTGCCTCGTGATTCACGAGGCCTTGTCGAGCGGTCGATCAGGCCTGAAAAGGGCGGGGCATTGCAGCCCACATTCCCCTTCACGCCCGTGTCGGGTTCCGAGCTATGCTCGCGCCCGCTTCCGCAAGACCGTAACCAAGGAGCTCTGCTGTGACTCGAACGGGCCTCTCTCTCTCGCTTGCCGTCGTCCTCGTGACCAGCATCGGCGCCACCGCGTGCGGTAGCAAAGATCCCCAGCCTGCGCAGAACCCGCAGGGCGCGTACGGCGCTCAGCCGGGTGCGTACCCGCAGCAGGGCGGCTACCCGCAGCAGCCCGGCGCTCAGCCCGGCGCCTACCCGCAGCAGCCCGGCGCTCAGCCCGGCGCGCAGCCCGGAGCATTCCCGCAGCCCGGCGCTCAGCCTGGTGCGCAGCCCGGAGCACAGCCTGGCGCGCAGCCCGGAGCACAGCCTGGCGCGCAGCCCGGCGCGTCTCCCTTCCCCGGCATCCCCGGCTTCCCCGCGCCCGCACCGGGTGGTGGTGGCGGCGCCTCGGGCGGCAGCGCGCAGGCGCTCGACCCGAACCTCGCCGCGCTCGCGGTCGGTCCCCTCGGCCTCTTCGCGAACAGCGAAGCGCCCGGCATGGCGAAGGACGGCCCGATCGTGGCCGGTAACTTCCAGGCCGGCCAGACGCTCGAGGGCTCGTTCACGTTCCAGCCCGGCAAGTGCTACACGCTGGTCGCGCAGGGCGCAGGCCCCTCGTCGGTCGGCCTCGAGATGCAGTACGTGACGCCGCTCCCCGGCCTCGCGCCCAGCATCGGCAGGAGCGCACAGAGCGGCGCGCAGGCGTCGATCGGCGGCAAGGCCAACTGCCTCCGCCCGATCAGCCCGTTCCCCGCGCAGGCGAAGTTCATCGTCACCGCGAAGGCCGGCGCCGGCGTCATCGCCGCCCAGCTCTTCTCGAAGTAAGCGTCCCCAGCGCCTCGGCGCAAAAGCGGCGCGATTTGCGCGGGGCGAAGGTCCCGCGCATCTCGCGCCGTTTTCGTTTAAGGTCGCAGCCCTCATGCTCGACATCGCCTTCATCCGCCAGAACGCGGACGCCGTCCGCGCCGCCATCAAGAACAAGCGCGTCGATCTCGACCTCGACCCCCTGCTCGAGACCGACAAGGAGCGCCGCACGCTCCTCGGCGAGCTCGAGCAGAAGCGCGCGCGCAAGAACGAGATCGCGCAGCTCATCTCGAAGGCGAGCAAGGAGGAGCGCCCCGCGCTGATCGAAGAGGGCAAGGCCGTGAAGGTCGCGCTCGAGCAGAGCGAGCCGGCGATGACCGAGGTGCAGAAGCGCTTCGACGAGCTCATGCTGAAGGTGCCGAGCCTCCCGCGCCCCGAGGTGCCGATCGGCGTCGGCGAGGACGACAACGTCGAGATCCGTAGAGTCGGTACCGTTCGCACGTTCGACTTCAAGGCGAAGGACCACATCGAGCTGATGACGCTCCATGGGATGGTCAACTGGGACGGTCCGCGCAAGTTCGCCGGCGGTCGCTCGTATGCGCTCATGGGGACGGGCGCCCTCCTCGAGCTCGCGGTCACGCGCCTCGCGGTCGACACGCTCGTCGAGCGCGGGCTCACGATGGTGATCCCGCCGGTGATGGTGAAGGAGCGCGCCATGACGGGCACCGGCTTCTTCCCGCTCGGTCGCGAGGAGGCCTACGCGATCACCGCCGACGAGCTGTTCCTCGTCGGTACGGCCGAGGTGCCGCTGGTGTCGCTCCACGCCGACGAGACGCTCGAGCCCTCGCAGCTGCCCATCCGCTACGCGGGCATCTCGAACTGCTTCCGTCGCGAGGCCGGCGCCTACGGCAAGGACACGAAGGGCCTCTACCGCGTGCACCAGTTCACGAAGGTCGAGCAGGTCGTCTTCTGCATGCCCGACGAGGAGGTGGCTGAAAAAGAGCACTACCAGCTGCTCGGCAACGCCGAGGCGATCCTCGCGAAGCTCGAGATCCCGTACCGCGTGGCGATCGCGTGCACCGGCGAGATCGGCCTCGGCCAGACGCGCAAGCACGAGGTCGAGTCGTGGATGCCCGGCCGCAACGACGGCAAGGGCGCCTACAACGAGACGCACTCCTGCTCGACGCTCGGCGACTTCCAGGCCCGCCGCTCGAACATCCGCGTGCGCACCGCCGACGGCACCCTCGCGTATGCCTACACGCTGAACAACACCGCCGTCGCGAGCCCGCGCATCCTCATCCCGCTGCTCGAGAACCACCAGAACGCCGACGGCTCGATCACGCTGCCGAAGGCGCTCGTGCCGTACATGAACGGCGTGACGGTCCTGAAGCCGAAGGTCGCCTGATCAACGACGCCCGAACGGGAAGCCCTTCGTGGTGGGCTTTCCGCTCGGGGCGCTCGACGGCGTCACCGAGGGCTGCGGCGCGGCGGACGCGGAGACCGCCGCGGAAGGAACGACCGTGAGCCCGTTCTTGCCCCGCGGCGACTTGCCACGCGGCGCCCCCACGCCGGGCTTCTCGACCTCGCTCGCAGGCTCGGCAGGCGCAGCCGCGGGCGGCGCGACCTCGGAGCCGTGGCGAAGGACGACGAACAAGGTCACGGGCACGACGATCGAGATCACGGCGACGATCGCGACGAGCAGCCCGTAGCTCGGCCCCTTCCCGAGATCGACGTCGTGGAGGCTCGGATGCACCGGGCCCATGTCGCCGGGCGAGCGGTCCATCGAGGAGCTCATCGAGCCATCGTTCGCGAGGGAGGCCGGGTGCGCTCCGGAGTTGCGCGCATCGCCCGACACGAGCAGCTGGCCGAGGCTCGCGCGCTCGTTCGAGCCCGAGCCCGAGCCCGCCACGCGCAGACCGCTCTCGGACGACGGCTCGAGGCGCGGCGCGGCCGCGCCCATCGGCCCGTGCGAGAGCGGTCCTCCGGTCGGCCGGATGGCGGGCAGACGAGAGGCCGACTCCACCTCGTGGATGACGCGCTTCAGCGGCGCGTTGGCCATCACGGCGGTGCGGTTCTCCGGCCCCTCGTCCTCGTCGTCGATCGGCGCGACCTTGCCCTTGCCGAGATCGGGTGACGAGCCGGAGGCGATGACGCGCAGCATGTTGGTGACATGCCCGGGCGCCTGCGTGGTGATGCTCTCGGCCTCCTCGTCGGCGGGCACCGTGCTCGCGAGCTTCGGCTTTCGCACCTTCTTCGTGGTGTCCGCGCTGCTGTCGTCGAGCGAGCCGGCGGCGTGCGCGGCCTCGATCGCGGCGTTGATGAGCTCGAGCGGCACGTTCGGCGCCTGCGTCGTGACGCTGTCGTCGACGTAGGGCTCCGCCGCGGGCCCACGCGATGTCACGCTCTCGTCGTCGTCCTGGTCGTTCGCGTAGCCGGCGCTGTCCGCCTTGCGCTCGACCTTGCCGGTCGGCGGGTCGACGAGACCGGGTCGCGTCGCGGGCTCGTCCACGCCTTCGAGGCGGGGACGCGTCGGTGGATCCCCTTCCGCGCCGAGCCCGGGCCGGGTGAGCGGCTCCTCCACCTCGGCGATACCGGGTCGGGTCGGCGGCTCGTCGACGATCGCCGCAGACGCAGCCGACGGCGCGCTGCCCGTCGACGGCGCGAGGAGAGGAGCGCCGATGTCCGGCACCGAGCCGAGACGCGGTGCGGCCGCCTGCGTCGTGACACCGTCGTCGTCGGGCTCGGGCTCGGGCTCGGGCTCGGGCTCGGGCTCGGGGGCGATCTCGGGCGGCCTCCCTGCGGCGGGCCGCGGAGCGGGAAGAGCGGCGCCGCCACGGAGTGCGGCCGGCACAGCCAGCGCACCGTGACCGGGAAGCGTGCGAACCTCGGTCTCGTCGCCCGCGTCGTCGTCCTCGTCGAGCGTGCGGATCTCGACGCGGCCGGGGATCGACACGGGAACGCCGCGTCCCGACTGTGCGGCCTCCATGAGGTTCGCCGCGTTGAGGCGAGGAGCAGTCGCGGTGATGCTGTCCTCGAGGGGCTCGTCGTCGTCCGTAAGGTCCGTGGCGTCCGTCTTCGCGGCCTCGCGTGCCGGCAGCCCGATGCCGGGCACGGGCTGGTTCGACGGCGGCGCGATCGGAGCGTCGCGAGCTCGGGCGGCGGCAGCGGCGACCGACGGCGGCATCGCCTGCTGGACGGTGTGCTCCTCCGCCTCGTCCTCGTCCTCGTCATCGCTGGCGAGGTCGTCGTCGCTCAGCTCGCCGACGGGCTCGGGTGCGGGCGGCGCCGCAGGCGGTCCGAGAAGCGCAGACGTGGTGTCGTCGGCCGGAGCCTGGCCGTCGTGGCCTGTGGGCAACCGGGGGGCGACGCGCTGCTCCCCGGGCGCCCCGACCATCGTCGGGCCGTCGTCCTCCGGCAGTGATGCCACCTCAGCAGGGTACAGTGTTCGACAAAACAAGCCTAGCGACAGGCCGAGCTCCGGCCTCATCCCCCGGTTTGCCCGTGGATTTGCGCCTCCGGAGCCTCGTGCCCGCGAAGCCCGGTTGACCTGGCACGCGGAGCCAAGTATCGATGCTCTGCCTCGGTCACGAGGGCGCGAGAGCGTTGGGTGCAGTAGCCAAGTGGTTAGGCACCGGTTTGCAAAACCGGCATATGTGGGTTCAAATCCCATCTGCACCTCTGACATCCCTCGATTCGAGGTCGTGGTCCGTCAGCCGCGGCCGCGGTCGCGATCCGTCACACAAGGCGCGGGTGCCTCGGCGGGCTGCATGGCCCTCGCGCGCTCACCAGCGACGGCCTGCACGTCTCCGGAGCGGCACGCGTCGTGCTCGCGCTACGGGGACCATGGCGACGCCGATGCCACACGACCCTCGCGAACGTACGACGACCGAGCCCCCCTCGGGCACGCGCTCGAACACTCCGCCGCCGCCGCGCGTCTCGCCCGACGAGGAGGCGGTGCGGCTCATGATGGAGGTGACACGGCGCGCGCAGGTGGCGCAGAGCTTCGCGAAGCTCGCCGGCAGCCTCCTCACGGTGAGTGCCGCGCATGCGTCGCTGCAGCTCCGTGCGACCGCCGAGGCCAAGCTCGCCGAGATGAGGCGACTGGCGCATGCGGCGAGGGACGCCGCCGTCCATGTCGCGACGCACCGACCAGACCGCGCAGGGCGTGCGGAGCGAGAGAAGGACGACGCACCGGAGACGCAGGACGCGCCCGTGGTGCCCCGCCCGGCAGAGTGAGCGCTCCTAGAGCGACAAACGGTTTGGCTCCCGTCGGCTTTCCTCGGCTTTCGACGGTCTCGCTTCGTTGCGCCTCCTGAGATACGCGAGTATCCGTCGTCGTCGCGCCTCGCGATACCGCCGAAACCCTCGAAATCCTCGGTCCGCCAAACCGTTTGTCGCTCTAGACGAAGAGGCCGGGGATGCGCTCGCCGCATCCTCGGCACGCGTCGCCGTCGAGCAGGTTCACCGTCGTCGTGAAGTTCTTTCGCTCCACCACCGTCGCGTGGCAACGCGGACAGCGCGTGTGCTCGAGCTCCTGGAACGTGCCGGTCACGTTCCCCACGTAGACGAACTGGAGACCGCGCGCGTAGGCCGACCCGGCGACGGAGAGCAGGAGCTCCGGGTGCATCGCCGGGCGGGCGGTCATCTTGTAGCGAGGCTGGAAGGCATTGAGATGCCACGGCAGCGCGGGGTCGATGGCGACGAGCTTCTTCGCGAGCCCGCGCAGGCCCGCCGCGTCGTCGTTGAAGCCCGGGACGACGAGCGTGACGACCTCGACCCAGTAGCCGAGGCGCCGAGCCTCGACGATCGCCTCGAGCACGGGTTCGATCCGACCGCCGAGCGCCTTGTAGTGCTCCGGAGCGAACCCCTTGAGGTCGACGCGGAAGACGTCCGTCGACGGACGCAGGTACGCCAGCGCCTCGGGCGTCGTGTTGCCGTCGGAGACGACCATCGTGCGCAGACCGCGCGCCTTTGCCTGCTCGAAGACGGCGCGCACCCACTCCGCGGCGATCATCGGTTCGTTGTAGGCTGCACACAATACGCGGCAGCCGGCGGCCACGGCCTCGTCGACGAGCGCCTCGGCCGTCATGGGGATGGGCGCCTCGCCGGCGACGTCCTCGCGCAGCGCCTGCGAGAGCCGCCAGTTGTGGCAGTACGGACAGCGGAGATCGCAGCCGTACATCCCGAAGGTGAGCGATTTCGAGCCGGGCTCCACGTGATAGATCGTGTTCGTCTCGACGGCGCGAACGTAGCGGCGCGCGATGTAACCGAAGGGCACGACGACGCCGCCGTCCCTCCCCTCGCGAACGCCGCATGCCCCGACGCGACCGTCGGTGAGCACGCAGCGATGCGCGCACGCCGTGCAGCGGAGGACGCCCGCCTTTCGCTCGTGCAGCTCGCCTGGCACCGCGAGCTTGGAGAGCGACGCGCTCAGGTCGACCGACGCGATCCGCGTGCGCCGCGCGCCGGGCACGCCGGCTGGGCCGCGCGCGAGCGACGACGCGGGAATGAGCTCGTCCTGATCCTCACGCTCCTCCGCCATCGGTCCGGCCCTAGTACCACGGACCGCCCGGGGCGTTAGCGCGGGCGGCGACGACGACGCACGAGGGCGGCGGCAAGCACGACCGCGCCGGCGGCGGCCGCGGGCGCGACCGGCGCGCCCCCGAAAGCGAGGACGCCGGGGTGGGCCGCGCACGCCGGACCGACGCGCGCGCGGCCGATCGCCTCGAGCTCGTCCCCGTCGTCGCTCCCCCACTCCGTCGAGAGATCTGCGGTGGGGCCGCCACCGCGCGGCCTGGGATTGACCGCGGCGGGTGCACCGCCGTCCGCGCCGCCGGCGACAGGCGGCGTGAGGGCCGGCGTGGTCGGGGACGAAGGCGCAGGCCGCGGCGCCGGCACCGACGCGTCCGCCTCTCCGCAGCAGCGAAAGCCCTGCTGGTAGGCGACGAAGTCCTCGTTGTGGGCGCGCGTCGCGGGCCGACAGCGCGCGCGCACCGGGCCCCAGTAGCCGCCCTTGAGGATCGACGCGAAGCCGGTGGAGCGTGCGCTCTGCGTCCACTCGTCGACGTTGCCGGTCATGTCGTAGACGCCGAACGGGCTCTTGCACGAGCCGCGCGAGCCGGAGGGCTCGGCCTGCCAGAGGCGATCGAGCTCCGCGCGTGCGCCTGCACCGTCACGGGGCGAGAGCGCTCCTTCCGCGAAGGGCCGCCAGTTGCGGTCGACGACGCATGCCGTCGAGTCGCGTGTGTACCCATACGGATACGGCCGGACCTCCTCGCCCTCGCACGCGAACGTCCACTCGTTCTCGTTGCAGAGGCGCTTCTTCGACTTCTTGCAGAGCGCCTCGGCCTCGTGGAACGTGACGACGATCATCGGATTCTGGCCGAGGACGTTCGGGTACTCGAACCGGTCCATGCAGAAGTCGAGCGGGCGGGTCGGGAGCTTCGCTATCTCGGTCGCGATCCTCTCGGCGTCGAACGTGCGGCAGCGCGCGGGGAACTCCTTGCTGATCCAGTCGGTGCACGCGGAGTCCTGGAGCCGCTCGATCTCGCCCGTCGCCTCGCCGTGGAGCTCGGTCCGGTACTTTCCCTTCACGCGAACCATGCCGGTCGCACAGCCGGCGGAGGTGCTCTCGCGTGCATCCGTGAGCTCGGGCTTCTCCTCCGAGACGGAGACCGGAAAGGTCTCGCCGCCCGCGCGGCCGAGCGCCTGCCAGTGCTTCCGGTCGACGGAGCGCCAGGTGAACCGCGGCTCGTTCCCTCGTTTCAGCTCGTTCTGGTACTCGCCCAGCGTCACGCCCTCGGCGCGCAGGTACCAGCCGCCTGCGAACACGAACGTCAGCGCCACGCCCGCCGCCGCCTTCGCGAGGAGGATCCACCGCAGGCTGCGATGGGTGTCGTCGGGCGGTGGGGTGGAAGGCTTCACGCGCAGCTCGAGGTTCGGTCGGATCCCGATGGACGGGCCCTGGCGGCCGGCCATTCAACGTAGCGCGACTCTGCGCGCTTCGCCCGTGTCGCCGTGCTCGCCCGCCGCGCTCGATAGTTCTACCCTCGCGCCATGGGTTGCCTGTTCTGCAATGTGCTCGAGAAGAAGATCCCCGCCGACGTCATCTACGAGGACGAGCACGCGGTCGCGTTCCGGGACATCCGTCCCATGGCCCCGACCCACGTGCTCGTGATCCCGCGCAAGCACATCGCGGCCATTCACGACCTCACCGAGGAAGACGTGGCCACGATGGGGCGCGTCATGCTGGCGGCGAAGGCCGTTGCCCACCAGGAGGGCCTCGAGGCCGGGGGCTATCGCCTCGTCATCAACGACGGCGATGCGGCCGGCCAGACCGTGCACCACATCCACGTGCACGTCCTCGGCGGCCGCAACCTGACCTGGCCGCCGGGCTGACCGCCCTCCCCTCGTCGCCTCGGCCGCTCCCCCACGCCCCGGCCTCTCGCCGCGAGTGAAGGGAATCGCGGCCCGTCCGTCGAACGGTATGCGCCCCCGGGCCGCACCGGGATACGCTGGTTTCGAGGGTCCTTGAAGGGTCGCGACGTTCTCTCACGGGCTTGCCGCGCGGCCACCGGGCTTGCGCTCGGGGGCATTTTCGCGTGCACCTCGGGCTGCGGCGCCGCCACGCAGAACGTCCGTGCCTATCGCGCGTTCGCCGCCGAAGACCCCAACATCAAGGTCTCGATCGACCGCGTCGAGGACCTCGCGGTCACGCTGCAGCTCGTCGACCGCATCCTCCTCCAGACCTCCTACACGCCCGGAGACATGTGGCCGCGGCGCCTCGGCCTGACCGACGCGCAGTTCCGCGACATCAAGTCGGACCTCCGCGACAAGTACCCGTATCGCGCCCTCGAGCACGCCGAGGTGCCCGTCCTCAAGTGCTACCGCGTCCACCTCGAGAAGACGCTCACCGAGTACGGCCCGCCTCCCGAGAAGGGCAAGTACGCCTCGCTCCTCGACGCCGTCGGCGCGCTCAACCCGCGCACGGCCGACATCAAGAAGCACTGGATCGCCTATCGCGACGCCACCGAACGCCTCGCCCTGGCGTCCGAGAACGAGGAGCGCCTCTCCTCCGAGCTGCTCTCGCTCTCCGAGGCCCAGAGAAAGCCGCGCGAGCAGGAGCTCGCCTGGGCACGTGACAGGCTCGCCCGCGCGAAGGGCGAGGTCCTCTTCGCGACCGACGCGATCAACAACGACTCGGAGAACCTCAAGAGCGACGCGACGCTCCTCTCCGGCGACAAGCAGCAGATCGCCCGCGACGCCTTCTACGCGCTCTCGGTCGCGTTCCGCATCGAGCTCGAGGCGCTCGCCCTCATTCCCATCATCGTCATCCAGGCGGTCCGCGGCATCCCCACCGCCCCTCGCGACCTCACCTACAAGACGCATCTCAAGCTGGTGAAGCAGATCTGGTTGATGCCGTCGTACGTCGCCGGCATCAAGCAGTCGTTCACGCGTCAGGCCGAGCTGCTCGACAGGATGACGAGCAACCTCGCGAAGGCCCTGAAGACCGACGTGAACAAGAGCCCCGGCATGGCGCTCGGCGAGAGCGTCGTCGACCAGATCGTCGGCATCACGCTCGACTCGTTCCGCATCGACGTGAAGGCCGGCGGCGAGATGTTCATCTACAGCTCGATCGGCACCGGAGATCGCAACGGCGACGACTACGATTTTCGCGGCCGCAAGTTCAAGCTCGACTACCGCGCGCAGCCCATCATCCTCGCGAGCGCTCGGCTCGACATCGTCCTCGACTGGATCCGCATGCCCGGCGCCGCGAACCTCGGCTTCGGCTACGCCACCGATCGCGTGTACCGGAGCGGCGGCAAGATCGAGGAGAGCCCCCTCGTCGACCAGCTCGGCATCGACGGCGTCGCCAGCGACGTCCTCGACGCGGGCCTCGGTCTCCTCGGCATCCGCACCTCGTTCCGCGTCGCGAGCTTCACGAGCGGCCGCGTGAACCAGGTCCAGGCCACCAACATCGACAGCGTCGTCGCCTCCGCGCCGCTGCGGATCAAGTACACGCAGGCCGACGTCGGCTACGACCTGCTCTGGCTCATCCACGACGACTCGATCCGCGCCTATACCGAGGAGCTCGTCGTCGGCGGCCGCTACCTCCGCTACACGCTGCCGCGCATCGTCTACGAGCTCCAGGACACGGGCGTGAACGGCAACGAGCACTTCACCTTCGCGCGCGAGACGCCGGCGCAGCCGATCACGAACGAGTTCTGGATGCTCTCCACGCACGCTCGCTTCGGTGTCGGCGAGGGCCCCCGCTGGTCACCGTTCCTCGATCTCGACATCGCCGGCGGCGTCGGCCCGACCAAGTTCTACTTCCTCCAGGATCCGACGCTCGCCGACACGTCGTCGAATCGCGACAACGCAAAGGAGGCGGCGATCGGCCTGAACGGCGGCGGCGCGCTCGGTCTTCGGTGGCGGCTCCTGCCTCGCGGAAGCAGGCTCCGGCTCGACCTTCGCGCCGAGTATCGCGGCAACGCCATCTATACGGTCGTCACGAGAGACGCGACGCGCGACGGCCGCGCGCTACGGACCGACTTCGGCAGCTTCGACGTCTTCCACGGGCCCTCGCTCTCCATCCGCGGCGCGCTGTAGTCGCGAATTCAGGGCGGTTGCACATACTGCTGGTTGCGGTACGTGAGCCTCGTCGCCCCGCGCGTCGCGGGATCCGGCGTCGACGCGACAAACCTATCCATCGCGTCGTCTCCGAGAACGGCCGTGTAGTAGCCGAGCCGGGCGAGCGCGTGCTCGAGTCGCTCGTTCTTGATCTTGAAGGCCAGGCCGGCCGCGACGGCGGTCGCATAGCGCCTGACCATCACGGCATTCGCTCCGTCGAGCTCTTGCTCGCGCTTCTTTCGAAAGAAGTCTCGGTTGCGGGGGCTGCCTGTGATCACGACGCCCGCGAGACCACTGCGGAGCGCATCGTAGAGGCGGCCCTGGCGTTCGATGGCCACCGGAACCCACTCGCGTGACTGGTACTTCTTCACGAAGGCGTCGAGCTGGAGGTCCCACTTCTCGGTCTCGGCGGCGTTGAGCGCGTACTTGCCCTTCCGCTTGAACACGAGCCGCCCGTCCGCGCTCCGGAGCGGCGCTTTCGTGATCGGACCGGTCGCGAGCTCACCGAAGATGTCTTCGACCGTCGGGCCGTAGCCGTGTCGAGCAGGCGCGTCATAGTCGGCGGAGATCCGTTCGTCGAGGAGCGTGAAGTCCGCCTCGGCGGCGTGGTCGACGTAGGGGCTCTGCTGCGCATCGCTCACGCCGTTGGCTTGTGGCGCGGACGCCTTGTAGCTGTCCCAGGCGGCCACCGTGCTCTTGAACCACGCGCGGTATCCAGTGTCGCCGACCGCCTGCTTCATCTTTGCGATCGCGTAGGCTGCCTCGACGACGTACTTCGCACTCTCGACCGTCGTGCGGTTCACCACGTAGTAGGCGGTGAGTTTCTTCTCCGCGTCGATTCGCTTCTGGCGATTGAGGCCGAGGTCCCCGGCCGTGGGGTTCCACTGTTCGTAGTCCCGACGCGTGCTGGCGAAGGCGAGGGCCGCCCCGTCGATGACGGGCGGCGGCGTCACTGGGTCGACGGACGCCGGCTCCGTCCTGCTCGTTGGCGCGGGGGTGGGCGTGGACTGTGGAGTCGATGCTGTCGATGGCGCGGCGACCGAAGCCGGTGAGCTACTTCGCGGAGGCAGGTTCTCACTCGCCGCGCATGAAGCGACCGAGGCCACGACGACGACCCACCAGCCGTGACGCAACGAATCGCCCATTCGGAGAGCGTAGCTCGTGGGCGGCGAAATTCAGCGCACGCGAGGCTCAGCACCCAAAGCGCAGCGAGCGGCCGCAGACTCGATCCGAGCGATCACTCCGCGGGGGAAGGAGGTGGGGCGCTCGAGTTGCGGGCGGCGCGCGCCAGGTTGCCGGTGTCGCCCCCCGCGTCGAGGAGACGCGCGAGCGAGGTGTCGACGAGCGCGCGGTCCTCGTCGTCTGCGCTCATGCAAGGCGCTCCGGCGCGCGATGCGAGGACGCGCAGCGTCGCCAGCTCGACGCGCGAGAGCTCCACGACGCGCGAGAGGCTCATCACCGGGATCTCGTAGCGAAGGACGAAGCCGCCACCCTCGAGCGCGAGCGCGAGCACGAGCGACGAGGCGCGGCCGAGGTGCCTCACGATCCCGCGGAGCGTCGCGGCCCGCGACTTCGCTCGCTGCACCCCGACGTTCGCGAAGAGGTCGAACATACGGTTGCGCGCGTAGACTCCGGGCGCGAGCGCCATCGCGACCGTCAGCGCCTCGACGCGCGCCTCCTCGGCCGGGGAGAGGGCGAGCGAGGCGCCGTGCGCGCGTGCGCGGCGTCCCGGGCGTTTCACTCGTCGTCCCCGCTGCCGAACGCTGGCATCCCCGTGGTGCCACCGGTGACGTCATTGAGGAGCGCGGCCTGGCGATACGTGCGGAGCGCGGTGATGAGCTCCTCGAGATCGCCTTCGATCACGCGATCGAGCTTGTTCAGCGTCAGCTTGATGCGGTGGTCGCTGATGCGGTTCTGCGGGTAGTTGTACGTGCGGATCTTCGAGCTGCGCTCGCCGGTGCCGACCATGCCCTTGCGCTCGGCCGAGATCGCTGCCTCGTGCTTCTGGATCTCGAGGTCGAGGAGCCGGCTGCGAAGGACCTTCATGGCCTTCGCCTTGTTCTTCAGCTGCGAGCGCTCGTCCTGGCACTTCACGATCAGGCCGGACGGCGTGTGCTGGATCTGGACGGCGCTGTTCGTCGTGTTGACGCCCTGCCCGCCTGGCCCGCCGCTCGCGGCGATCGAGATCACGAGATCCTTGTCGTCGATCTGCACGTCGACCTCGTCGGCCTCGGGCATCACGGCGACGGTCGCCGTCGAGGTGTGGATACGCCCCTGCGTCTCGGTCGCCGGGACGCGCTGGACGCGATGGACGCCGCCCTCGAAGCGGAGCTGCGAGTACACGTCCTTGCCGCTGACGAGCGCGATGACCTCCTTGTAGCCGCCCGAGGAGCTCTCGCTGACGGAGAGGACCTCGATGTTCCAGCTCTTGGTCTCCGCGTACCGCGAGTACATGCGGAAGAGATCGGCGGCGAAGAGCGAGGCCTCCTCGCCGCCCTCACCACCACGGATCTCGAGGACGATGTTCTTCTTGTCGTTCGGATCCGTCGGCAGGAGGAGGAGCTGGATCTCCCCTTCGAGGGCGCTCCGCTCCTTCTGCAGCTCGGGGAGCTCCAGCTCGACGAGCTCGCGGAGCTCCGGATCGGCGAGGGCCTCCTCGTCCTCGCGGATCTTCTTCTCGAGCGCGCGAAAGCGTCCGAAGGCCTGGACGATCGCCTCGATGTCGGTCCGCTCCTTGTTCAGCTTCGAGAGCTGATGGCGGTCCGCGAGTACCCTCGGATCACAAAGGAGATCGTCGAGCTCGAGATACCGCCTCGAGAGCTGCTCCAGCTTGTCGAGAGGAAGCATCGGACAGCGAGCCTACCACGCGCTCGACTCAGGCGGCCTTGCGGAGACGGCCCGACTTCATCAGGGAGTCGAAGCTCGCGTAGCGCACGTCGGCGGGGCTCGCGTTGCCGACGGAGGTGCTCTTCTCGATGCCCTCCTCGCGGAAGAGCGTCACGCGGAGCGATGCGAGAGCTACCTCGAGCTGGTGATCGTCCGGCTCGATGGTGGTGATCTTCTGCACGAGGAAGCCCGGCCAGAGAAGCGCGCGGAGCGGCCCCGTCGTGCAGTACTTCGCGAAGACCCGCTGGATCTCGAACGTGAACGCGGCGATGAGCGGAAGGAACGGCAGCTTCTCGAGGAAGAAGAGGACGTTGTCGAGGACCACCTTGCCGGTGTTGATCTTCGGCAAGAATCCGCCGACCGCGGTGAAGACCAGGATCGAGACGAGCGCGACCATCACGAGGAAGGTCGTTCCGCAGCGCGGATGGAGCCGCGTCTTGGCGCGGGCGTTCTCGACCGTGAGCGCCTCGCCCGCTTCGTAGGTGCTGATCGTCTTGTGCTCGGCACCGTGGTACTGAAAAACGCGCCGGATGTCGGGGAACACCCGGCGAACGACCAACAGGTAGCTCACGACGATCGTGAGCTTGAACGCGCCGGTGATCGCCTGGAAGCCGGGCGACTGCACGTCGAGGTTCAGGCCGAGCACCTTGTTCATCCCGGCCGCAGCCGCCTGGGGCAGCGCGATCATGAAGCCGATCATGAGGACGAGCATCAGGACCATCGGTCCCTTGGGCGCCTTCTTCTCCTCGGGGTCGGCCTTCGCGGCCTCTTCCTTCACGGGCACGCCGTCGGTGTCGGCGTCTGCGGTGAGGAGGAGGAACGTCGCGTAGCCGATGGCCTGGAGCATGCGCATCGCGCTCGCGCCCAGCCCGGCGCCCGGCTTCTTCTTCGCGGTCGCAGCCTCGGTCTTCGCGGCGCCGCTCGCGGCGGCCGCGGCCTCCTCGGCCTCGATGTCGCGCTCCATCTGCTCGGCCGAGAAGCGGAGCGACTCACCGCCGAGCTTGAGGCTCTCGACGAGCGACGAAACGCCGCGGGCGAGCGGGAGCTTTGCAAAGCCTCTACGCGTGTCGCTCATCCCGCGTTCGCGGACGTGGAGCGAGCCATCGCGGCGGCGCACGACGACCGCGAAGGACGTCGGCGATCGCATCATCACGCCCTCGAGAACGGCCTGCCCGCCGATGTACGGCCCGGTCGGCTTGGCTCCGGGAGAGGGCCGAGAGGGAACGGCGGCGTTGGGCAGAGGCTGCGCGGCGTCGGTCGAAGCGGTCTCTTGAGACATACTCCTCAACCTTACGCACGCGCAGCCGTTCGCGCGAGGCGAACCTTACTCGGTGGCCGCAGCCGGAGCTTCGGCAGCCTCGGCCTTGGCCGCGACCTCGGCCTTCGCCGTGGCGTCGCCGCCGCCGCTGCCCGGCTTCGCCGCGTAGCGCTTGCGGAAGCGATCGACGCGGCCCGCGGTGTCCATCAGCTTCTGCGTGCCCGTGTAGAACGGGTGGCAGTTCGAGCACACGTCGACCTGGAAGTCGCCGCGCGTCGACCGCGTCACGAACGAGTTGCCGCAGGCGCACTTCACGCTCGCGGACGGGTAATCGGGATGAATGCCTTCTTTCATGGGATCCTCTGCAGCCGCCCTCCGGAAATAGGAGGGGGGCCGCGTTCTTAGCGGAGGCGGTCGGCTTCTGCAAGCACGACCGCGTACTTACGGACGGGAGACGGGCTCAGAACGGGATCTCGTCGTCCCCGCCGCCGCCGCCGCCGCTGTAGTCACCGAAGTCGTCCGCTGCGGCCGCGGGGGGCGCGCTCTGCTGCTGCGGTCGGCCCTGGTCGCGACCACCGCCACCGCCGCCGCCGCCCTGGCTGGCCTGCGGACGGCGCTCGTAACCACCACCGCCGCCGCCGCCCATCTCATCGCCCGCGCCCGCACCCTTGCCGCGACCGGCGAGGATGATGTTCGTGGCGTTGATCTCGGTGCTGTAGCGCTTCTCGCCGTTCTTCTCGTAGCTCGAGGTGCGGAGCGAGCCCTCGACGAAGATGCGCTCGCCCTTCGTCAGGAACTTCGCGAGCGCTTCGCCGCGCTTGCCCCACATCGTGACCGAGTGCCACTCGGTCTTCTCCTGGCGCGTCTGGTTCTTGTCGAGGTACGTCTCGGTCGTCGCGAGACGGAGCTTCAGCACGGACTGACCGCCCTGGGTCATCTTCAGCTCCGGATCGGCGCCGAGGTTTCCGAGCAGCATCACCTTGTTCAAACCTTCGGCCATCGCACGCTCCTTGGAGAGGAGTGTTTCGTACAGCGACGCGCGCATGTCAACGGTGGGCGCGTACGCGCCTCGCGACGGGATCCGGGTTGCGACGAGGTACGTCGCTCGCGGCTCTAGAGCTTGGGCGCAGGTGCGGCGCCGCCCGGGGACTCGAGGCGATTCTTGAGCTTGATCACCGTCACGTCGGACTGCTTCACGCCCTTCGGATCGACGAGCTCGATCTTCCGGGTGATCGTCATGTCGCCTTCGACCTTCGTGGAGAGGTGGTCGAACTTGAACGCGTAGGTGTACGAGCCCTTGCCCTTGACCTCCTCCGTCGCTCCCGGCGGGACGCCCCGCTGCTGGAAGGGGTGCTTCGGGACCGAGACCTCGACGTCGGCCGTGACGACCCCGCCTTCGGCGCTCACTTCCTTCAGCGTGAACGAGTGCTTGGCCGCGTTCTCCTGGCCGCGCTCCTTGCGTTCGACCTTGCGCTCCCACTTCGCGCCCACGCCGATGGGCTCGGCGGGAAACGGCGGAACGAGCAGCTCGAGCGCCTGCTGTAGGCTCTGGACGATCACGTCGGCGCCGGGGCCGTTCATGCGCTCGTCGGCCTTGAAGTCGACCTCGCCGATCTCGCCGCGCGAGGTGATGTCGAACGCGCCGGTGAGACCTGCGAACGCCTTGAGCTGCGCTTGGGCCTGCGCCTTCTGCGCGCCCTGGACGTCCGGCAGGTCCACGTTGAGGACCTTGAGCTCGAACTTGGTCGCCGCGGGCAGGACCTTCTTCGGGACGAAGTCCGCGGTGACCGCGAACGAGGCCTCCTGGGCGGGCCCTCCGCCCTCGCGCCCCGCGCTCTGGCGCACGGTGATGAGGCGTTTGTCGGCCCGGTTCGCGACGAACGCGTACTTGCGCGCCGCGCGCGGCTCGGCGCCGGCCTCGGTCACGTGGAGCTTCATCGCGTCGTCCGGGCCGCCCGCGCCGGGCTCGCCCGCGCCGCCCGCGCCGCCGTCCGAGGGCTGCTCGGCAGAGGCCATTCCGCCCTCGAGCATGCCGCCGTCGGTCTTCACGCCGACGATTCCGCCGCCGCCGCCGCTCGGGACGAAGTCGTTGAAGACCATGTCCGAGGGAACGGGGGTGGTCTTCTTCGGCTCGTCGACGGGCTTCTTGGGCGGGTCCTTGCCGCAACCACCGAGGAGCACGGAGGCAACGACGACGGGGAGCGCGCGCCGAATGACCGGCAAAACGTGGGACTTCATCGCGGCCGGGACCCTACTACGACACTGTCGACTTGGCGACCCAGTGAGAACCGTACTAGAAGGTGCGAGGTTTTCCGCCCGAGCACCATGCCTCAGTCCTCCCATCCCGCCTCCCATGCCGATAGCGCCCCGCGCATCTCCATCGTCATCCCCATCTACAACGAGGAAGCGATCCTCCATGCCGCGGTGGTCGACCTCCGCGAGCGGCTCGAGCCGATGGGGTGGAGCTACGAGATCATCCTCGCGGAGAACGGGTCGAAGGACCGCACCGTCGAGATTGGTCAGGAGCTCGCGAACAAGTACGGCAACGCGGCCGATGGTCAGGTGAAGATCATCAGCATCGGCGAGCCGAACTACGGCAAGGCGCTGAAGCAGGGCATCCTCCTCGCGCGGGGCACGCTCGTGCTCTGCGACGAGATCGACCTCTGCGATGCCGATTTTCACCGGCGCGCCGTCGAGATCCTCGAGACCGGCGAGGCCGACCTCGTGATCGGCTCCAAGCTCGTCGCAGGCGCCGAGGACGACCGCCCGGCGATCCGTCACGCGGCCAGCATCGCCTATTCGACGATGCTGAAGCTGCTGCTCGGCTTCCGGGGCACGGACACGCACGGCCTCAAGGCCTTCCGCCGCCTGGCGCTGCTCGACGTCGTCCGCTCCTGCCTCGTCGACAAGGACGTGTTCGCGAGCGAGCTCGTCATCCGCGCCGACCGCGGCGGGGTCCGCACCCGCGAGATCCCCGTCCGCGTGATCGAGAAGCGCCCCCCCTCGATCAACCTCTTCAAGCGCGTCCCAAACGTGCTGAAAAGCGTCGCGAAGCTCACCTACGCCATCCGCGTTCGTGGCTAGAGATCGCGCCGAGTACGCGCTGACGTTGTTGGTGTACACTGGCGACAACTCCGGTGGATGACAGGGCTTCCAGGCGAGCCGCGTTGATCGCGTCGATGGCGCTGCTCTTCTTCAGCGGTCTGACTGCATTCGCCCTCGTCGGTTGGTTCAAGGGCAACCCGGTGCCCTGGAGCTGGAAGAGCCTGCTCGCCGTCGGCTGCGCCGCGCTCGCCGTGACGACGAGCGCGCTCGTCTGGAGCGCGCCTTCGCGCGGTCACGCGATGCTCGGGATCGGCATCATGCTCGCGTCGCTCGCGCGCATCGGCCCGCCCGCCGAGTGGACGTGGGTCAGCTTCGCGCTCGTGGCGGTGACGTTCGTGCTGCTGATGCCGCTCGTGCACGCGGCCATCGTGTTCCGCGGCGACGACGACTAGTGCACGAATCGAGCGCGCCTCAGCTCACTTCGTGAACGTGGGCCGCGCGGCGGCCTGCGCCTTCAGCATCTGGTAGCCCACGCGGAGGACGACGTCGTTCGACGACGACGGGTCGACCGGGACGTCGCGCGCGAGCATGCCGCTCACCATGTCGGGCGTCCCGCCGTCCACGACGATGGCGCCCGCGTCGCGCTGTGCGGCGCCGCCCTGCGGGCCCTCCGCCGCGAGATGACCGGGAAGATCGCGCTCGCGCGTGACCTTCGGGGTCTCCTGGGGCCCCTTCGTGCCCGACTCGATCACGACGTCGGGATGGATGCCGTCGGCCTGGATCGCGTGGCCGCTCGGCGTGTAGTAGCGCGCCGTCGTCAGCTTCAGCCCCGCGCCGTTCGGCAGCGGGAGGATCGACTGCACGCTCCCCTTCCCGAACGTGTTCGCGCCGACCACCGTCGCACGCTTGTTGTCCTGGAGCGCGCCGACGAGCAGCTCGCTCGCGCTCGCGCTCCACTCGTTCACCAGCGCGACGCACGGGATGTCCGCGAACGCACCGCCCGAGCGCGCCTTGAGGTCCTCGATCACCTCGCCGCGATGGCGCATCGAGTAGATGCCGCCCGTCGAGAGGAACTCGTCGGCGATCTCCGTCGCCTCGTCGACGAGGCCGCCCGGGTTCGAGCGGACGTCGAGGAGGATCGCCGTCAACACGCCGCCCTTCGCCTCCGCACGGAGCTTCGCGGTCGCCGCCATCATCTCCGCGTGCGCGCGCTCCTGGAACTGCTTGATGCGGATGTAGCCGATGTTTCCGTCGAGCAGCTTGTACGTGACGCTCGAGACGTGGATGACCTCTCGCGTGACCTCGAACGTGAGCGTCTGGCCGGTGCGCTCGCCGCCCGGCGCCGGAGCTCCGCCGTCGCGCGCCTCACCCGGCAGAGCTGGCGAAGGAGCAATGCCCGAGTCCGGCGTGCTCGCGGCCACGGTGCCGCGACCGCTCTCGCGATGCACGGTGATCTTCACCTTCGTGCCCGCCGCGCCGCGCATCTTCTTCACCACCTTGTCGAGCGGCTGCGTGATCACGTCCTCGCCGTCGACGGCGAGGATCTGGTCACCGCTCTTGATGCCCGCGCGCTGCGCCGGCGAGCCCTCGATCGGCGCGATGACCACGAGCTTCTCACCGCGACCGTCGACCTCGAGCCCAACGCCGCCGAACTTTCCCTCGGTGTCGCTCTGGAACTGCTTCCACTCGTCCGGCGGTAGGTAAGAGGAGTGAGGGTCGAGGTTCTCGACCATGCCCTTGATCGCGCCCTCGACGATCTTTCCGCGCTCGACGGGATCGACGTAGTTGTTCTCGATCTGGACGACCACACGGCCGAGCTGCGCCACCGCTTGATACGGATTCTGCGCCTCGGGGGTCGCCTCGGCACGCATGCCGCCGAGGGCGAGACCACCCGCAAACGCGGCCACCGTGGGGAGAAGAACGCGGCGGAGCTGCTTCACGGCCGGCAGACTACCAGGCCATTGCCCCGATAAAACCGCTGGACGTATCTCCCTCAGAAGTGGATCATTGTCGGCGTAGCGGGGCCAGGCGGGCGATATTCCTCACTTACCCGTACGCACCCGTACGGACCCGCTGAATACACCCGTCACACTCCGTATCCGCCCGCTCCCGCTCCCCCACCCCACGCCGCACCCGCACGCGCACCTACTAGGAGGCCATCTTGGCGAACGACAAGGACTCGATTTCGAACCTGCGTACCGAGAGCTCCAAGACCGACAAGAGGAAGCAGAGTCTCTACTTCCCCGAGTCGATGCTCCAGGAGATCAAGGAAGAGGCTGCTCGCCTCGATCGCTCGCTGTCCTGGGTCGTCCAGCGCGCATGGAAGATCTCGCGCCTGGAGATCAAGAAGCTCCCGAGCGTCAATGAGGTCGAAGGCGGCGAAGACGACGACGACACCTGAGCGTGAGCGCAAGCGGTCGGCCGCCGTCGATCGCGCCGCCTCCGGGCGGCGCGCCCGATCCCTCTGAGACCCACGAGACCGTGAGCGCGGAGGACGGCACACGCCTGTTCCTCCGCACGAAACCGTGGCGTGGAGCTCCCGAGGAGGGCCCCTCGGGGTCCAAGGCGCGCCTGCGCGCGTTCTTCTGCGACGGCATCCTCTGCGACGGCTTCATATGGAAGTACTTGTGGAACGACCTCGCAGAGCTCTGCGACGTCGCCCACTGGCACTATCGCGGGCACGGTCGGAGCGGCGCTCCCGTCGACCCCACGAAGATCGACATCGCCCAGCACGCACGCGACCTCATGGCCGTGCGTCGTCACCTCGGCGATCCGCCCTGCGTGCTCCTCGGGCACTCGATGGGCACCCAGGTCTGCCTCGAGACGTGGCGACTGTTCCCGGAGCACGTGAAGGGCATCGTCCTTCTGTGCGGGAGCTACGGGAAGGTCACGCAGTCGTTCCGAGGGATGCCCATCCTCGACGCGATCCTTCCGAAGCTGATGAGCGTCGTCGACAAGCAGCCCGACCTCGTGCGCGCGATCTGGTCCCGCATCCCGCCCGAGATGGCGTTCCGCGCCGCGATGCTTGCCGGTGACGTCGACCCCGACAACGTCCGCCGCGAGGACATGCTGCCGTATCTCAAGCACATGACCCATGTGGACTTCTCCATGTTCCTGAAGATGCTGCGCGCCGCGGGCGATCACAGCGCGGAGGAGTACCTCGCGCAGATCGACGTGCCGGTGCTCATCATCGCGGGCGAGAAGGACACGTTCACGCCCGGCTCGCTCTCGCAGTGGATGGCCGAGCAGATCCCCGGGGCCGAGCTCCTCGTCGTGCCGGCCGGCACGCACGTCGCGCCGATCGAGCAGCCGGAGCTCGTGGGCGCGCGGATCAAGGCGTTCGTCGAGCGTGTCTCGGCGACGTAGCCTCGCGCTCGGGCTCGCGCTCGGCGTTGCCATCGCCGCGTGCCACCGCGCGCCCCCCAAGGACGCGCCCGCGGACTCCGCGGCCCCGTCGGCCGCTTCCGCCTCCGCTTCCGCCTCCGCGACCTCGACCCTCGCCCCCGATGCAAGCGCTGCGGCGTCGCTCGACGCTGACGCCCCCTTCCGGTCCGGCATCCCCACGTCTGCAAAGGCCATCGGCCATACCTCGGTCGTCTTCAAGCTCGAGCTCTCGACCGGAAAGAAAGCCGCCTTCAAGCCCGCGTCGCGCCGCGGACCGCTCCGCTACAAGGGCGAGATCGCCGCGCGCCGGCTCGCGCTCGTGCTCGGTCTCCTGAACGTGCCGCGCGCGTTCTTCCGCACGTTCGAGGCGAGCTCGCTCTCTGCCGCGAAGGGCGCCGACGAGCTGATCGCCACTGAGGGCGTCGTGAAGGGCGCGCTCATCCCGTGGATCCCCGATCTTGCGTTCCTCGCGCTCGAGCAGGCACCGCTCTCGGGCGAGTGGAAGCAGTGGCTGCGCAAGGGCGCTCCCCTCCCCGACGACAAGCGTGACCTCGCACAGCAGATCAGCACGCTCGTCGCGTTCGACTACGTGACCGGCAACTGGGACCGCTGGAGCGGTGGCAACGTCGGCCTCGAGAAGGACACGGGGACCCTCCTCTACATCGACAACGACGGCGCGTTCTTCGAGGTGCCGCCGCAGGAGGGACTCCAGCGCAACAAGAAGCTGCTCGTGGGCATCGACCGATTCTCGCGCGGCTTCATCGCGCGCATGCGCCTCCTCGACGAGGCCGAGATCACGCGCGCGATCGGCGATGAGGCGCCGGGCGTCCCGCTCCTCTCGGGCAAGGCGCTCGCCGGCGTGTTCCAGAGGCGAAAGGAGCTCCTCGAGGTCGTCGACGCGAAGCTGAAGACCGCCGGCGAAGCCGTGACGTTCGAGTTCCTCTGAGCTCGCGACGTCAGCTCGGAAGCACGGTCCCGATGCGGAAGAACACCTCGCGTCGCGTCCCGCACCGCTGACACATGACATGCACGACGCGCAGGCGTCGAGGAAGGTCCGCGGCGTGCTCCTCGACTCGCAGCCCCTGCGCGCCGCATGCGGCGCATGCCATGCTCGACGCCTGCGGCTCGATGATCGACGCGCTGGCGACCTCGATCGGTCGCTCCGGGGCGCCGCCGGGCTCGAGCGCGGCGAGCTTGATCCGCGCGCGTGCGAGCTTCGCGGCGTCGCGCTCTGCCTCTCGTCGCTCTGTGCGCGACCTCTTCGCCATCGGCCTCGAAGATAGCAGCTACGGGCTCTCGCGAGGTGCCGCGCGGGTCACTGCTGGACGATGACGACGCGGTGATCGTCGGGGCGGTAGCTCACGAAGCCCTGCTCGCCGTTGCATCCCCAGCAGCTCGTCCAGCGCAGCTCCTTGCGCCGCGTGGTCTCGAACGCGAGCGCCACCGGCGAGAGGTCGTTGAGCATCAAGAACGAGGACCCGAAGCGATAGCGATCGCCCGGCAACGTCCAGAGCGCGACGACGAAGCTCATCGTCTTGCCACGGCCCGTGGCCACGAGGAGCTCTGCGCCTTGCTCGGGGCTCCACAGCACCGGGCTCGTGAGGAACGTGACGCCCTCGTGCGCGGCGCCTCCGCGCGTCGTCATTGCGCGGACGTCGCCCTCGGTGAAGTAGCGAAGATCGGAGCCGATGCGGAGGAGCTCGGGGATCTGCGCGAAGATCTGTGCGAGCTGCGCGGGCTCGATGCTCGTCTTCTTGAAGGCGGGCCGCGGCTCGATCGGCGCGATGCGGGCGGCGTTGGGCGCGCCCTTGCAGCAGCGAAAGCCCGCCTCCGTCGCGCTCGCGCCGGCGGCACGGCTCCTGGCCGCGCAACGCCGCGTCGTCGCCGCGCCGGCGCCGCCTCGCAGCGCCGGGGCGCCCTCGCCTCTCTCGGCGCTCGCGAAGCGGCTGCTCGTCAGCTCGGGAAGCGCACCCATCGCGCGGACACGGAACGCAGACGCGCACCGCGCGCCGTCCTTCTCACACGCAGCGTTCCAGTGCGCGCCGGTCGCGAACGGATCGCCGTCGGGCCCCTTGCACGCGTGCTCCCACTCGAGCTCGCTGCAGAGCCGTGCGCCACGGTCGCGGCACAGCCTCGTCGCCTCGTCGATCGACACGCCTGTCTTGAACGGCGCCGCGGGGTCGTTCGGATACGGGAGCGCATCGATCGCGTAGGCGTCGAGCGTCGTCGGGACGAGCGCGGGCTCGACGGAAGGATCGCGCCCGTCGTCGCCCGGCGTGCTTCCGCTGGCGAAGGTGCCCGCGGCGAGGTCGATGCTCGTGCCGGCCGCGGGAGGGTCGCTCGGCGGGCGTGTGCTCCCGGCGTCCGTGCCGGTTGGCTCGAGCGCGGCGGCGGCGCTCGTGAAGCCGGCGTCGAGGTCCGCGGGGCGCACGGCGGGGGAGCTCGCGGCCGAAGCGGCGGCGGGCGACGTCGATGCGTCGGTGTCTCCGCCTGACGCGCGGCCCTTGCACCCAGCGACGGGGAGCACGAGCACGAGCACGAGCACGAGCACGACGCTCGCGACGTGGACAATCGAGCGCCCGGGCACGCGGGCGTTCTACCGGACCTCGGACCGCTCGTCGAGGCGGCGTCGTCCGACGGCGGTGAGCATCGCGGTGACCGCGAGGAAGGAAAATCCGAGGATGCCCGGGCTCGTCGACTCCGCGAACCCCTCGACGATCATGTGGGCGGCCTGGAGAGGCTGGCCAGCGCCCGGCTGCTCCCATGCGTGGTTCGCCGCGTAGAGCGTGGCGCCGAGATCGGCGGCGGTGGCGGCCAGGGTGGCGAAGAGGACCGCCTGCGTCATGCTCTTGATGAAGCCGAGCGACTGCTTCTGCCCGCGGACGGCGAAGTAGAACGACGCCCCGAGCCCGAGGAGCCCGAAGACGAGGATGAACATCATCGGGATGACCCCGCCGTTACGAATCAGCGTCCACATGACCTGATGAACGCCGCTCGGGGCGGGTCGTGACAAGCCTTTTTCGTCTTCTTTTTCCTTGTCACACCGCACGGGGTCAGGCGTTCTCTGGGCGTGAGCGCGCCCGGCCCCGAGTCCGCGACCGACCTCGAGCTGGTCGCGGGTCTCCGACGTGGCGACGCGAGCGCGTTCGATCGCGTGTATTCTGCATATCACACGCGAATCTTCTCGTTCTTGCGCCGCCTGAGCGGGCGGCGCGATACGGCCGAGGACCTCGCGCAGGAGACGTGGCTGAAGCTCGCGAAGGCCGCGCCGGGGCTGCGCGAGGACACGACGCTCGCGCCGTTCCTGTTCACGATCGCCCGCAATGCCTTCCTGAGCCATCGGCGGTGGGCGCTCCTCGACCTCAGCCGCATCGTGACCTTCGGCCTCGAGGCGATGGGCTCGGCCACCGAGCCGACGCCGGAGACGAGCCACGAGAGCGCCCGCGCCATCGCGCTCCTCGAGGGTGCCCTCCAGCACCTGCCGATCGCGTCGCGCGAGGTGCTGCTGCTCGTGGGCGTCGAGGGAATCGAGCAGGAAGAGGTCGCGCGAATGCTCGGGCTCTCCTACGATGCTTCGAGGCAGCGGCTCAGCCGCGCGCGAGCCCAGCTCGCCGCGACGATGGAGAAGATGGAAAAGCGGGAGAGCGCCGCTGCCGCACGACGTGGCCAGAAGCGTGGAGAGACGACATGAGCGAAGCGCCCGTCCGAACCCCCGAACCCAGCGAGGATCCTCTGCTCGTCGCCTTGAGGCATCTACCTGCTCGCACGATGGATGGCGCCGCGGACGGTCGCCTCCAGCGGCACGCGCGCGCGGCTTACATGCGCGGCTTCGAGGACTCGTCGTGGCGCTCGTCGGCGAGCGGGCTCCTGGGTCGCCTCGCGGTGCCGGTGTTCCTCGCGGGAATCGTCGGGCTCTACATGACGTGGGCGATCGGGGCGGCGACGGCGCTCGTCCGCTGAGCCGGCGGCGACGACGTCAGGCCCAGGTCGCGTCGAACGCGGTGCGGGCGTCCGCCCCGGTGACCTCGGTCTGGACGGCGACGTTCGGCTGTACTGCGCCCTGCTTCGCGAGCGCGAGCGCGAATGCGCGACGGCGGGACTCGAGCGCGATGGCAGGAAAGAGAACCGCTGGATGCGAGACGGTGAGAACGGCGCGGTTCGGCGCGAGCGGGACGACGACCGCCGGTGTCCCTTCGTGGAAGGTCGTCCAGACGGCGGCGAGACGCGGCACGTAGTCGGCGGGGCTGGCGACGATCATCGCGCCGGTGTTCTCGGGTTGGTCGAGGAGCTCGCGGTTGAGCTGGTCGAGCCAGCGCTGGAAGTCCTCGTCGCCGCGGGGGCCGGCGCCGAAGCGCACGTCGCGTACGGCGAGGAGCATCGCCACGTGGACGACCTCGGGAAGCCACTCCGAGGTGGCCGCGAGGGTGTCGAGAAGGATGCGAGGCAGGAGCCGATCGGGAAGCGCCTCGAGTGCGTCGAGGGCCCCGCGTTCGCGGAGGGACCCGAGCAACGAGGCGCGGGCGACGAAGGCGGGGAACGAATCCCAGCCGTCGGGCAGCGCCTCGAAATACCGTCCTACGGTCGCGAAAGGCGACACGACACGGCCGCTCTCCGTGAGCTTCTCGGCTGAAGCCATGAACCCCCTCCTCCCAACCCTGGTGAGCACTAGAGCCCTTCTGACCCGAGGGCAAGTGACCTCACCCCGGCCTTGGTGGTCGGGGCCGAAAAATCACGGGGCCGGGCCGTCGAAAATTCGAGAGATCGCGCGCCGCATCGGGCAGCCCGATGCGGATGCGCCGCGCGTTCTCGCCATCGACGACGGACCGCTCAGAGCTCCGCGCCCCCGCGGTACGGACCGCCGCCACCACCGCGACTCCAGCGACCAAACGCGCCCTTGCTGATCAAGTCCGCGAGGCGCTCGCGCTGCTTGGGGTCGAGGACGCCATGGATGCGCTTCAGGGCCGACGCGGCCGCGTCCTTCATCTTCTCGGAGGTCGCATCGAGGCGCGCGCTCACCGACTCGAAGGCCGATGTGTCGAACTCCTCGCCGGCCACGCTCCTGCCGAGGTTCTCACGCGTCTCGAGCATCCCGAGCTTCGCGTCGCGCGCACGCTCGCGCAGCTCCTCGAGCGCCGCGCGGATCTCGCGCTCCTGTCCGGGCGTCGTGTCGAGGCGCGCGTAGAGCATGCGGAGCCAGAAGCTGCCGCCGATGCCTCCGCCGTGCCCGCCGCGCCCCCATCTCCGGAAGCCGCGACCGCCCCAGGATCGGCCCTCGCCTTCCCCTCCGTAGCCGCCAAAGGCGCCGCCCCCGCAAGGGCCACCTGCGAAGGCGAGGTGCCCGAAGCGTCGCCGGAAGACGAGCCCCTTCACCATTGCCACCACGCCCAATATCCCTGCTGCCACTGCGATCGAACACATTGCCATCGCCGTCGTCCTCCTCGGAAAGTCCGGTCGTAGAGATGCTGCTCGAGGGGCCCTGCGTCGCGTTGCCGAGGGGTAAAGAATCGTAAAGCGCGACCGACGAGAACCAACCCAGGACGCATGATACGACGCGGATATGGCCACAAAGAAGCGAGCTTCGACGGGCACCTCCCGCGGCAAGGCGGCCGCGGCGAAGGCCCCCGCGCGCCGCAAGACGCCCCGGAAGAAGGAGGCTCAGTCGGCCGGCCTGGACCCGCAGGGCTGCCTCATCGACACGCCCGACGCTTCGCTCGCCAACCTCGAGCAGAAGATCGCCGATGAAGGCGGCGCCGTCGTCGGCCACTACAGAGACCCCCTTGGCGGTCACCCAATGGTGCTCGCGGTGCTGCCGATCACCAAGGTCGAGCCCACCCCGTTCCAGCGCGACCTCTCCGACGCCCACCACAAGCGCCTCGCCGAGGTCATCGAGAAGACGGGCCGGTACCTCGACCCCGTGATCGCGATCACCGCACCCGAGAAGGTCGGCGGCTTCTGGACGCCCAACGGCCGCCATCGCCTCGCCGCCATGCAACGCCTCGGCGCGAAGTCGATCACCGCGCTCGTCGTGCCGACGCGCGAGGTCGCATGGCAGATCCTCGCGCTCAACACGGAGAAGGCGCACAACCTCAAAGAGCGATCGCTCGAGGTCATCCGCATCTATCGCGGTCTCCTCGAGGAAGACGGTGAACGCGCCGAAGCGGGCTTCTCTTTCTACCTCGAGGACCCCGCGCTCGTGACCCTGGGCGTCTGCTACGAGAAGAACCCGCGGTTCGCGGGCGGCGCGTACCACCCGGTCCTGCGACGCGTGGAGAAGTTCAGCGACGAGCCCATCGCGGCGGCGATCGCGGCGCACGAGAAGCTCGCCGAGCTCACCCTCGAGGTCGAGGAGAAGGTCGCGGCCGCCGTTGCGAAGCTCCGCGAGAAGGGCCTGATGAGCCCGTACCTGCGCTCATTCGTGGTTGCGCGCATCAACCCGCTTCGCTGGATCCAGGGCGAGCTTCCCTCCGCGGAGAAGGTGCTCACGACGATGCGCGACCGCGCCGCGAAGTTCAACGCCGAGAAGGTGCGCCAGGAAGACCTCGCGCGCATGGGCGGCGGCGTTCCGGACGAGGCGGACTGAGCAAGACCGCGTGCGGCCTGCGCGAACGCGCAAAGCGAACGCGCAAAGCGAACGCGCAAAGCGAACGCGCAAAGCGAACGCGCAAAGCGAACGCGCCCGCAATGGCAACCGCCCGTGAAGATCACGGAACGTGCTTGGCCAGCTCCGCAATCGCACGCTTGATCGTGTCCTTCTGAGGCACGCTCGCGTGCTCGAGCGCGTCCGCCAGGCCGATGCCCGGAAGATGCGCCCCCGCCAGGAGCTTCGGCGGCGCATGGAGCTCGTAGAAGAGCTCCTCGGTGACCCGCCGGATCAGGTGCTCACCGAAGTTGGTGATCTCGGTGTCCTCGTTGACGCAGAGGAGCCTGTTCGTCTTGCGGACGCTCTCCTTGATCGCGTCCCAGTCGTACGGATGCAGCGACCGGAGGTCGACGATCTCGGCGTCGATGTTGTCGGCCGCGAGCTCCTCGGCGGCGGCGACGCACATCGGGACATTGCGCCCGTAGGTGAGCACCGTGACCTGGGTTCCTGCGCGCGCGATGCGCGCCTTGCCGATCGGGATGTAGAGCTCCTCGAGCTTCGGCCACTCGGGCTTCCACTTGGTGCGGTCTCCGAGCGGTGCGTCGATCATCTTCGACAGCATCTTGTCGTCGCCAGGCTCACCCGGGATCTCTTCACCGGGCCTCCCCTTCGCGCGAAGGAGCGCCTTCGGCTTCAGGAACATCACCGGGTTCGGATCCTTGATCGCGCTGAGCAGCAGCCCGTACGCGTCACGCGGATTCGACGGCATCACGATCTTCCAGCCGGGAATGCGCGTCGCCTGCGCGTCGAACGAGTGCGAGTGGTAGATGCTGCCGCGGATGCCCGCCCCGACGGGCGTCATCATCACGAGGGGCACGTTCCAGTCGCCGCCGCTCGACCAGTAGGTGTTGCCGGCAATCTTGAGGAGATCGATCGTGTTGAACGCGTAGTCGCAGAACTGAATCTCGGCGACCGGCTTGCGTCCCGCAAGCGCGAGGCCGATCGCCATACCGACGATGCCGCGCTCGTCGAGAGGCGCGTTCCACGTCGTCTCGAGGCCCTGCGTCGCCGTGAAGACTCCACCGAGCGGCGGCCCCACGTCCTCGCCGAAAATGTCCGTTACTCCGAGACGCTCCTCACCGACATGGAGCGCCATGCGGATGGCCTGCACCATCGTCGCCATCTAGTTCTCGCCTCCGACGTGGTTCTTCTCCGCGAACACGTAGTCCCAGACGGTCTCCGGTCTTGGTTGCGGCTCCTCCCGGACCTTCTGGCTCGCGAGGAGGAGCTCTTGCGTGTATTTTGCACGCATGTCGTCCATCTGCCCGCGGGTGAGGAGCTTCTTCTCCTCGAGGCGCTGCTCGAAGCGCGAGAGGCAATCGACCTCGTCCTTGACGAAGTTCGCGCCGCTCGCCGACGAATGACCGTGGAGGCGCGAGACCATGGCCTCGAGCAGGTAGGGCTTCCGCTCGGTGCGGACGTAGTCCATCGCCTTCTTGAGGGCCGCCCAGCTCACCTCCGGGTCGTTGCCGTCGATGGTGGCCGTCTGCATGCCGAAGGCCTTGCCGCGATCCGCGATCCGCGTCTCGCCGTGCTGCCCGTCGAACGGCGTCGAGATGCCGAACTGGTTGTTCGTGACGATCATGAGGATGGGCAGCTCGTGCCCCTTGCGCGAGCTCCACACGAGGCACGTCGCGAAGTCACCTTCGGCGGTACCCGCGTCGCCGCCCTGCACGATCGTGATGCCTTTGCCGCCGCCGCCCTTGGCGCTACGCGCCTGCGCCTGCGCGGTGCCGATCGCGATCGAGAACTGCACCTCGATGGGCGAGCTCACGGGGGCCACGTTCCACGCACGCCTCGAGTAGTGGCCGGCGAAGTTACGGCCCCGCGAATACGGGTCGGTCGCGGTGTTCTTCATCTGACGCAGTGAGTCGACCGGGTCGGCGCCCATCGCGAGGAGCGTGCCGCTCGAACGGTAGTGGAGGTGCAGGTAGTCGTGGTCGACCCCCTGGCCCTTGTCGACGAGGAGGCCCAGGGGGACGTTGAACGCCTCCTCCCCAGGGCCGCCGATCCAGAAATACCCGTCACCCTGCTTGTACATGGTGATGAGGCGCTCCTCGAGCACCCGGGTTCGCAGCATCAGATCGTGGACCCGCAGGCTCACCTCCGCCGAGAGGCCGCTCGACGCCGCAGACGCCGCGCGGTCGGTGGAGGCCGCAGAAGGAGCGGCGCCGGATGAACCCATGGAGGCAGAGGCAGAGGCAGAGGCAGAGCCGGAGGGGGCGGAGGAGGAGGTCATGCTTCTGGGAGCCCTTTTACCGCGAACCCCGGCCGCCGCCTACATCGCAAGGGCCCCCCCCGTACGGGTAGCCGGGCTCAGGGCGCCGCGCAGAAGTCTCCACCGAGCGCGCCGGCCGCAGGAATCGACGTCGCTGGCGCGTCCGCGTCGATGGAGAGGAGGAACTGGATGAGCTGCTCCACCTTCGCGGCGCGCTCGGCCGGGTCGGCCTCCTGGAGGAAGTTCGGAGCCAGCGTGCCGTAGTGCTCCTTGAACGTCGCCGAGAACAGGCTCTCGAGCGTCGCCGCGTTGCCCGCGTGGAGGTACGGCGCACCGACCTGGACTCCGATGAGAGAGGGCGGATTGTAGCCATTGCCGTTCACCTGGTCGCCCTGCGCCGGAGTCGTCATGTCCTGACGGCGCTCGACGACCTGGCCCATGAGCGCGTCCGCCTTCCCGAAGGTCGCGACCGGGCGGAGGATGCACTGCAGCTGGTCGAGCGCTGCAGGGTTGCCGTTCGCGAAGCGCATGAAGCGCTGGTCCGCGGCCGGCAAGAGTGCGGCAGGAAAGCCCGCCGGAGCCACCCAGGCCGTGGCGCTGAGCGCGTTCGTCGTGTCGAGGGAGGGCTGGTAGAACCGCTTGGAGATCGTCCACTTGTCCCCGCCGTGACAGCCGTTGCAGCTGCCGTCGCTC
>Ga0335397_10000771_pt1 | contig 42617 bp, 39 predicted proteins | sample MAT04_FD_205740 | JGI IMG/M metagenome (GOLD analysis project Ga0335397, IMG submission 205740) | Freshwater microbial communities from Lake Fryxell liftoff mats and glacier meltwater in Antarctica - MAT-04 (spades assembly) (version 2) ... | reverse complement strand
CAAAATGAGACTGATAATTTGATATACTGCGAGATGAAGGGACTGATTTGCCAAATAGGCGCTGAGTTCAGCACCGGCTTTGGGCTTCAACCAGCAAAGTTGCGCGCTGGGGTCAGCGCAGGCGCTGGGGTCAGCGCAGGCGCTGGGGTCAGCGCAGGCGCTGAGTTCAGCGCAGGCGCTGGGCTTCAACCCGCAAAGTTACAGCGCGGGGGTGGCGAACGCGGGCCAACTCGCAAAGTTATGCGCTGGGGTCAGCGCAGGCGCTGAGTTCAGCGCAGGCGCTGAGTTCAGCGCAGGCGCTGGGCTTCAACCCGCAAAGTTACAGCGCGGGGGTGGCGAACGCGGGCCAACCCGCAAAGTTACGCGCTGAGGTCAGCGCGGGTGCTGAGTTCAGCGCGGGTGCTGAGTTCAGCGCAGGCGCTGAGTTCAGCGCAGGCGCTGAGTTCAGCGCAGGTGCTGAGTTCAGCGCAGGTGCTGAGTTCAGCGCAGGCGCTGGGCTTCAACCCGCAAAGTTACTGCGTCGAGGTGGCGAACGCGGGCCAACTCGCAAAGTTACGCGCTGGGGTCAGCGCGGGCGCTGGGGTCAGCGCAGGCGCTGGGCTACAACCCATTCTCGGGCAAAGCACCCGCCCCGCCGGAAATGTCCTCCCGGCTTACCTCTCTTCCCATTGCTTGACCCTTCGCCGCGCGAGTCGCTATAACGCGCTCTGGGACTTCTCACCATTTCCTCTCCGGGCCTTGCTGGGCGTGCGGAGTCCTTTCCGTCAGGATGGACGGGTCACCTTTCTCCCGTGCGCGGGCAGGAGCCGGCGGTGTCTTTCGATCTCGACACCAAAGAGCAGATCAAACGGGCGGTCGACATTGTCGATCTGTTCGCCGCCAGTTTCGAGCTGCGCCGCGAAGGGCGGATCTTCAAATGCCTCTGCCCCTGGCACGACGATCATAAGCCCAGCCTGCAGATCAACCCCGACCGTCAGACCTACAAATGCTGGGTCTGCGGAGAAGGGGGAGACATCTTCTCGTTTGTGATGAAGCACGAGAACGTCGGCTTTGCCGAGGCGATCACCCTGCTCGCCGAACGGGCCGGCATCGAAATCAAACGCCAGGGCCGGCCAAGCACCCCCGGCTCCGCTGACCCCAAGGCGCCGCTTTTGAAAGCGATGGCCTGGGCGGTCGACGAGTACCATCGGGCCCTGGTCGACTCGAGCGAAGGAGAAATGGCTCGGCGGTATCTCGATGACCGGGGCATCACCCACGAATCGATCGAGAAGTTCAAGCTCGGCTACGCCCCGGACAACTGGGAGTGGCTCCTTCCCCGGGCGGCCAAACAGCAGATCTCCGTCGAAGGGCTGGAGCGCAGCGGTCTTTGCGCCCGTCGGCAGAGCGGCAACGGCATGTACGATCGCTTTAAGGGACGCGTGCTGTTTCCGATTCGCGATCAGCAGAATCGCCCCGTCGCGCTCGGCGGCCGCGTGCTGCCGCGCCCCGAGCCGGAGGTTGTGGACGACAACGCCAAGCAGATGGCCAAGTACATCAACTCGCCGGAGACCCCGCTCTTCTCCAAGAGCCAGATGCTCTACGGCCTGGAGATCGCCGGGCCTGCCATCCGTCAGGTCGGCACGGTGATCGTGATGGAGGGCTACACGGACTGCATCGTGGCCCACCAGATGGGCGTCGGCAACGCCGTGGCGGTGTTGGGAACCGCGTTGACTGAGCGGCATCTGCCGGTCTTGAAGCGGATGGGGGATCGCATCCGCATCGTGCTGGTCCTGGACGGCGACGAGGCCGGCCGGCGGCGCTCCAACGACATCCTTGAGTTGTTCCTGGCGCAGCAGATCGACCTGCGGATCCTCACCCTGCCCGACAACCTCGACCCTTGCGACTTTTTGTTAGAGCGCGGGGCCGACGCCTTCCGTGGGCTGATCGAACAGGCACCCGACGCTCTGGAGCACAAATTCATCACGACGACGTCGGAGCTAGGCGGCAGCCGGGACACGTTTTCGCAGACGGAAGCGGTGGAAGAACTTTTGAACGCGATGGCCCTCTCGCCTCGACTGCGCGAAGGGACCAGCAGCTTCATGCGGCTGAAAGAAGAGCAGATCCTGAATCGCATGTCGCTCCGATTCAACATCTCGGAACAGACTCTGCGGAACCGCATGACGGAGCTTCGCAATGGTCGCCGACCCGAGCGTGCCCAGCGCCGCGACGAGCAGTCTGCTCCGCACGCCGAGCTGCCGACCGTGGGTGCGCCGTGGGAGCGTGAACTGCTGGAGATCGTGATCACCTGCCCGGATCTGTTCGACGAAATCGCCGCCCGGATCGGCCCCGATCAGCTCTCGCAGGGGCTGCTTCGCGAGGTGTACCAGAAGTGCCTGGACCTGCGCGAAGCCGATCTAGAGCGGAGCCTGGACAGGCTGATGCTGGAGTTCGACGAGCCGTACACCAAACGCTTGCTGGTGGAGTTGGACGAGAAGGGGACGGCCAGCCAACTGACCCCCAAGGCCCGGCTCGACAATCTGCTGGTGCGCGTGACCCGCATCGAAGAGACGCAGCAGTCGCGTCAGGCGCGCGAAACGGTGCGTGCCCAACCAGACGCACCCGAGGCGGATCGGACGCTGACCGAAGTGCTGGCACGCCGGCGAAATTACAGCCGCGTGGCAGCGTTTCGCGACGAGCTATTGGCCAAGAAAGCAGCCGCTGCGGAAGCGGCGGCGGGGGGCTTGCGGCAGGCAGATGATTCTGATCAGAATGAGGTTACTTGAGTCTTACCGGCTCGAGTGATGCGGGGCCCGAGGAGGCATGTCGTGGATCGCGTGGATGATGTAACTCAGAACCGTCTCTTCGCCTTGGGCGCATCGCAGGGTTACCTGACCTACGATCAGCTCAACGAGGCGTTGCCGGACGAAGTCATCACCCCCGACCACATGGAAGAGATTCTGCTCCAGCTCAAGGAGCGGGGCATCAAGCTCCTCGACGAAGCGCCTGCCGCCCCTGCTGCCGCCAACGGTCATACGAACGGCAACGGGCATTCGAACGGCAACGGGCATTCGAAAGACAAGAGCGGCACGCATCCGGCTCGTCGCCCTTCTTCCAACGGCAATGGCGCCGTCAACGGCCACTCCAAGCCCAAGACAAGTGCCAACCGTTTTGCGATTCGCAATGAGAGCAGCGAGAGCGAAGCTGCCGAGCCCGAAGAAGAGCAGAGCGACGAGGAACGTGGCGAAGCCGGCGGCGAGTGGTCAAGCGATCGCGCCCAGGAACAGACCCGCGAGCCGTTCGGCAGCGAGGAATCGCGCGAAGAGTTAGCACGCGACGACTCGGCGCCCGGCGCTGGCGAAGCCCGCGAGCATCCGCAGGAATCGAACGACCGCAGCGAAGTCGAACAAGGAAACTGGTCCGACGATCCGGTCCGGATGTACCTGACTCAAATGGCGGAGATCCCGCTGTTGAGCCGCCCGGAAGAGATCGACCTGGCTCGCCGCATCGAGCGGGCCCGCCGGCGCTTCCGCCGCAGCGTGCTGGAGTGCGACTACGCCCTCCGGGCCACGGTCGAAGTGCTGGAGAAGGTTCGCATCGGCGAGCTTCCCTTCGATCGCACGATCAAGATCTCGCTGACCGAACAGCTCTCGAAGGAACAGATCACGGCCCGCATGCCGCAGAATCTGAAGACCCTGGAGCACTTGATCCGCGAGAACGTGAAGGACTTCCATCGGGCGATCAGCAAATCGACCCCTCGCGCCGAGCAGGAGCTCGCTTGCCAATCCCTCTGCCGCCGGCGTCGCCGCGCGGTCACGCTGGCCGAAGAGTTGAGCGTCCGCACCCGTCGAGTGCAGCCGCTGATGAAGCGGCTGGAGCAGCTCTCGGACCGCATGTCGCAAATCAGCGTCCTGCTCTCCAGTATCGGCGACTCCGGCGCGGCCAAGGACGAGCGGGCGAACCTCCGCAAAGAGCTGCGCGACCTGATGGAGTTGACGCTGGAAACGCCCATGAGCCTGGCTCGGCGTTGCCAGCGCATGAAGCAGGAGTTCCACGACTACGAGAAAGCCAAGCGAGAGCTGTCCGGCGGCAACCTCCGCCTGGTCGTCTCCATCGCCAAGAAGTACCGCAACCGCGGCCTTTCGTTCCTCGACCTGATCCAGGAGGGGAACACCGGCCTGATGCGGGCGGTCGACAAATACGAGTACCGCCGGGGCTACAAGTTCTCGACCTATGCCACCTGGTGGATTCGCCAGGCGATCACCCGGGCCATCGCCGACCAGAGCCGCACGATCCGCATTCCGGTCCACATGATCGAGGTGCTGTCGCGGCTGCGCAACGCCGGGAAGCAACTTTGGCAGGAACTGGGCCGCGAGCCTACCGTCGAGGAGCTCTCGAATCTGGCCAAGGTGCCGATCGAAGAGACGCAGCGCGTGCTGAAGATCAGCCGGCAGCCGATCAGCCTGGACAGTCCCCTCTCGGATAACGAGGACAGCTACTTCGGCGACTTTATCGAGGATCCCGGGACGAAGAGCCCTCTCTCGGCCGCCGCGCAGGAAATGCTCAAGGACAAGATCGAGCATGTGCTGAAGACCCTGTCGTTCCGCGAACGCGAGATCATCCGCCTGCGCTACGGGTTGGGAGACGGCTACACCTATACCTTGGAAGAGGTGGGGCGGATCTTCAAGGTCACTCGAGAGCGTGTCCGCCAGATCGAGGCCAAAGCCGTCCGCAAGCTGCAGCACCCCGTGCGTAGCAAGCAACTCGAAGGCTTCCTCGACGGCTCGATGGGCTAGTGCTTTAAGGCACTCGCGAAGCGCCTCCTGTAGGGAACGCCCTCCGTGGCGTTCCGCGAAGTGGGATAGCCTTCGCCTATTCGCGGAACGCCACAGAGGGCGTTCCCTACAGTTGCCGAAATTTCCAAGTCGGCGTTATGGCTTCTTCGGATAGAAGTTCACGCGCGGCGCACCCTCGGCCTTGGCTCGCGAATGCTTCTGGAAGAATTCCGTGATCAGCTTGATCGCCCCGGCCGGGACTTCATGTGCTCCGGGGTGCAGGTAGGCTACCACCGGCGGGCCGCTCTTCGAGCTGTACTCGGTGCAGAACTCGCCGGCCGGTTTCCCTTCGGCGTCGCAGCCGTTCAGTTTACGAATTTGCTCAATCGTTCGTTCCTGCGACGCGTACCGGACCAACGGGTCGCGCTCGCCGGCCACATGAAACACCGGCTTGGGCTTGGTGTCTTTGAAATTGCGAACGTCATGCGTGGCGGCGATCGGCGCCACGGCCGCCAACGGGTCGCTACGACCGGCGAGAAGCACATAACTGAAGTAGCCCCCGTTGGAATGACCACACGCATAGACGCGGTCGGCATCAATCTGGTAGTCGGCCGCCAGCGTCTTCAGCATGGCATCAAAGAACAGCAGGTCGCGATTGTCCTGATCGCCGACATACTTTTGCCAGCCGGGCATCCGGCCTTCGGGATCGATCTGCGGCACCGCGGTCGGCAGTCCCTGCGGATAGATGCTGATCGCCTCGGGCCAGGTCTCGTGAAAGTTGATCCTTCGCGCGGCATGTTCGGCCGTTCCCCCGTGGCCGTGGAAGGCGAATACGACGGGCCGCTTGTCTTTGGCGTCTTTCGCCGGCGGAGCGTAGATCAACGCCTCGCGGGTCTCTTCGCCCACCTTCCACGAGGTTCGCTTGAACTTGTTCGGGTCGAGCGGCTCGCGGTTTTGTTTCCCCTTGAATTGCTTCAGCATGTCGGCGAAGCGTCCTTTGCCCGACTCTCCTTCGGCCGGCGTCCCGCCTGCGCCCTTCTTCATTTCCTTGAGCTGCTTCAGCTTCTCGGCAAACTGACCGCGCTTGCCTTCCAATCCGTTCGCCGGCTCGGCTTTCTTGACGGCCGGAGCCGCATCCGGCGCATCGGGCTCTCCAGCACGGACCAACAGACAACATCCGAGGAGGCATCCGAACCAAGTAAGTCGTGTGAGCATGGCAGCAACCTGAAGTATGAGTTGAATCGTTACTTGCGAGTGTAAAGTAGCAGGCACACTCCGTGTGCCGTCCGCTTATTGTGGTGCAGGCATGTATTGTGGTGCAGGCGTCCCGCCTGCCTTGAAGTGGGACCGATGTTCCAGCAGGCGGGACGGCTGCACCACAAAAGTCACAGGCACTCCACGTGTGCTCGTTCAGGTCCACCATTGGGCGAACTTGGAAAAAGTCTCAGCGGACGGCACACGGAGTGTGCCTGCTACTTTGCGCCGTCCATCGAAGGTTCTCGTTCGAGTTGAAACATCGTTCTTGCCAAAAGCGGCCCAAAGTGATCTGCCAGGGCCTCGAATCGTTTTTGCGGCTGATTCGATCGCGAGTAAACCACCGACGGCTCGGTCAGATGCCCCTTCAACTCGTAGCAGTCGTCGGGCTGAGATTCCGAAGCCGCCAGCGTGTACGTCACGGTGACCGCCTGGCGCGAGCGAACCTGCCGCACGACCGTCAGTTTTCGCAGCACTTTCGTCTCGGCATCGATCTCCAGGCGGGCTTCCTTCAGCCAGCGCGGCTGGGCCCCGCGCGTGTTGACCGCCCGCACGACTTTGGTCCGCGGATCGCCCGATTCTTCGGCCCACGTCAGATCGAAGTTTGCCAGCACCTCTTCGAGCATTGGCTCGACCCGCATCGCCAGGGCATCGCAAACGCTCGACAGCCAGACAGGGAGCTCGTTTGGTTCGATAGTCAGCCCGCTCTGCTGTCCGTGGGTCATCCAGACCCGCCCATCGGCATCCTGGCCCCATTTCCAGCGGGATCGTTCGGTCGACGATTCCAGAAAAAAGCGATCGCCACGCGTCCAGAGCCGGTCGACCCGAGGGCGAGCCGCCGACCACGACTTGAAGGCCTCGCCGGTCCGCTCCACTTGAATCACATAGCAGCGGTCGAGCGGCAACTGATGCACCCGTAGCGTTTCGCCGACCAGCGATGCGGCCGAGGCTTCTGCCTGCGGAGTGCTGAACAGCCACACCGCGGCACACAGCAGCAGCCCCGCCGCCATGGCCGTGGCGAACCATCGCCGGCGAATGCCCGTGACCGGCGAAGCCTGGCGAGCCGGCGTTGGAAGTACGACAGACTTGGCTGCGGAGATGCCCGAAGGGCTCAAGGCATCGACCATATCTCCGATCGACTCCGAAGCCAACTCTTCGGCAAGCAGCGTGTCGAGCAGCATCAGATCAACGTAGCGCCGTCGCGCGGTTGGATCCTGCGACAGCATCTGCTGCAGCCGAGCGAACTCCTCCGGCGTCAGCGTGCTGTCCACCAGGGACGCCCAAAGGGCTTCGGAATCTGGAGGCGACGTCGTCATGCGGGTTTCGATTGAAGAGTTACGAGCCGGGTTGAGGCAGCTTCCGTTCGATGCATTCCAAGAGCGCCCCGCGGATACGGTGCAGCGTCTGCCGGATCGAGCCTTCAGGCCGGCTCAGACGTTCGGCGATTTCCCCGATCGAGTGTCCCATGCTGTAGCGAAGTTCCAACAGTTGTCTTTGCGGGGCCGCCAGCTTGCCAAGGCACTCTCCCAGCGCCATTCTTCGATCCTCGAGACCGGCAGCTTGTTTTTCGGCCTCGGTTGCCAGCGTGGCCAGCAGTGTGTCGTCGAAAACCAGCTTTTCGCGTCCTACGCGTTTGGCATGCGTCAGAACCTGATAGCGGACCACCTGACTCGACCAGGCCCAAAAGTCGGTGCCGGGCTGAAAGTCGGCTGCCTTGCGCATCAGTACGACGTTGGCATCCTGCAGCACATCCTCCACTTGCGAGGCGTCGAACAGCAGGCACCGCACCAATCCGCGCAGCCGCGTCTGATGGCGCGTGAGCGCCCCCACAAAGCCTTCCAGCTCGTGCGGCAAGTTCGGCATGGGGGTTTGCTCCGGCGCCATCTCTAAGATGCTAATGGCGCGAAGCGGGGAAGTGTCAACACGCCCGACATTATTTGCCGAAGAATCGGGCGTTCAGGCGGGCTTTGCCGGCGGCGATGTAATGCTCGAGCAGGGCTGAGCGGGCCGCAAACTGGCTCATTTTGCCACTTTCCAGACCTTCCCAGATGCTGACATGCGACTTACGCAGGTCGAGCAGATGCTTCACCTGCTCGGCGTCGAATCCCTGGGCTTTCAGTTCTTCGGGCGATCCCCCCCGCATAGCCGACAGGGCGTCGCGAAAGTCGCTGCTCGCCTTGTAGGCAATCTCGTCCAGCGTCTCGATCAGCGCGGCTGCTTTGGCGCCGGCTACCAGGTCCATCTCGGCGTTCACGTCTGCCGCCGCCGCCAAGGCTTTCGCCAGCAGTGGATTCGATTTCGAAGCCTCAGCCATGCGCTGGCGGAGCGATTGGAACAGGTCGGGCGAGGGGGTCAGCTCCTTCTCGCCCACCAGATGCCCAAAATGGTCGAACACCGCCTCTTCAATTTCACGCGAGGGATCATACAGGGCCTCGTTGCGGCCGACGATCTGGAACTTCTCGGCAAACAGCGGGCCAGTGGGAGAGATAAAGTCGTGCCCCAAATCGATGCCGAACTTCGCCAGATTCTCCACCACCCGCTCGTTGGGCGGGTTCTCGGCCAGAGGAAAAAACTCCTCGCGCGGCCGATCAGTCTCCTGCGCGCACAGCAGCACCAGGCCCGCACAGTACGTCTTGATCTTCTGCCCCAGCAGCTTGCCCTTGTACTGGGCCACGCGATCGGTGCGGAACGTCAGATCGAACTCCGCCGCCTGGCCGATCATTCGCGCCGCCGTGTCTCCCATTATTTTCGCTGCCTCGGAATCCTGGTGCCGAAGAAAGGTATAATGCAACGTGAGGGGCAGATAAGCGTCGACATTCGTCGCGGGCACGCGCGCCCCACGCTCATTCAGCTCCACCACCACCATTCGCTGCTTGTCATCCGTTCCCCGTTCCAGAGCCACGATTCCCACATGCGTGTAAATGCCAGGGGCCAGGTCTGTCAGTTGGTTGTAGGGCGACGGATTGTGCATCAGCAGCCAATCACCCGGCGCGACCTCGAATTTGCCAAGTCGATAGGTCGTGTCGGTCAGCCCCTGCTCATCGCGAACCTTGAGCCACGCCAACAACTCCTGCCGCTGTCTCTCTTCCGCCGGGGTGAGCGCCGTCGCCGAGATCCCGGCCAGCGCCTGATGGAGCCGTGCGGCCGTGATCGGAGGGGCGGGAATCTCCGGGCCTTGGCCGGGGCGAGGATCCTGCGGCAGACCCAGCGTGCGGATGGCCTCGGCGGCCGCCAGAATCTGGCTGGGCGTTGCTTCGGGACTCGTCACGAACTCGGCCAGCACGGGAACGATGTCCAGCCGGCCGCTCCCTGCGATCAGCTCGATCAACTTTGCCTTGCCCGCCGCATGCAGCGGTTGGGCCTTGTTGGGACTGTCGGCCGGTGGATCGAGCAGCGCTACCGACATTACCGAAATGCCGGCCGAGCACTTTTCGTGCGCCACCAGTTCGATCAAGCGGTCGCGATCCCCCGCAGCGCCTGCAAATTTGTAGGCCGCCGAATCGAGCGCTTCCGTCAGATGAAAATGCAGCCGGCCCGAGAGATCGATCAGCCCCCACGCGGTGGCCAGGTAGTTTCTCAGCGTTTGTCGATGAGCCGCATCGTCTGGGTCTTGAGCCAACACCCGTCGATCGTCCAAAGTGTTGGCCGTCCAGGCATCGACTTTCCGTTGCGCGGCGATCATTCGAACCAGAATCGCCAGGGTCTCTTCGGTAATGGCCGGCTCGACCTGCAAGCTGGCCAGGCCCGCCAGTTGGTCGATGGCCTTCGAAACCTGCTTCAGCTCTTGCAGATCAAGCGTCTTATACCCAGCCACCCTTCGCCGCGAATCGCCCGGACTGACGCTGGCGGGCAGGAGCTTTTCCAATCGAGCAAGCAGCACGGTCCACGCCGATGCCGACACATCAACACGGTGAGCGACGGTTGCCGGCTCGAGGGGCACCGGCGTCGGTGCGGGCGCAACATGTCCCGGGCAGCCCGTGAGAGCCACTGCCAGAAAAGACACACCAAAGATCGCCACTGCAGAGCTTTGCATGAATCTGTCACTTCGGAGCCAACCGGGGCGCACGCTGGCCCCATTCCTTCCACGTATAGTTGGCCGAATGCAATTTGGCCACTGTCGCACAACTTGAGCGCGACGGGTCGTTCCGGTGGGGCCGGTCACGCGGATCGAAGGGCTTTTGCGCTCGCTCTTTCGCATTGCAAAGGGCCCGCGCCACCCCTTCGCGTTTGCCGACCGCCTTGTTAGACTAATCGGAGCCTGACTGCGAACATCGAGGCGGCTGTATGCCTCTACCCTTCGGAGGGTAAGCGAATGGCTAGCGGTCACACTGGAAATGTGATGCCGAGTAATCGGTTGCGGGTTCGATTCCCGTGCCCTCCGCTCGCAGAAGAAGCGGGCCCCTTAACTCGGGGCCCGCTTTTGTTTTGCGCCGCGAGCTTCCGGGCGTGACGCCGGACTGTGCTAGATTTGTGCTTAATTCGCGCCTTGTTGCTTACGGCCATGTTTGGCCTCCTTACCGTCACGCAGCTTCGAATTCGCGGCCGGCATCAGGCGCTGCATGGCCGCCTGCGAGGCCTGATCACCCACGTGGGTGTATCGTTTGATCACGTCGCGATCCACATGCCCCACCCAGTCGCGCACGATCGCTTCGGGCGTACCTTGCGTGAGGGCGTGCGAGATAAACGCATGACGGAAGGTGTGCACATGCCCGGCCAGGCCGAGGCGTTTCAGGACGCGCTTAAGGTGCTGGAGCAGGCGCCGCTCGGAGATCTGGCGGACCACAGCGGGCGCCTCGCGTGACTGGCGGGCCGTGAAGACCCACTCGTCTCGTCGCGGCAAAGCCTCCAAGAGTGATCGGACTCGCTCGCTCATCGGTACGGTCCGCTGGTCGCCCGTCTTAGGTTCCCAGCCTTCTTTCGGGCGGATGTGGATCATGCCTCGGGCGAAGTCGACGTCGGCCCACTGCAGCCACTTGGCCTCACCGACCCGCATGCCGGTCTCTGCCAGCAGAACCAGGACCGCTTGGTGCGGTGGCGAGGCGCCCGCGAGAATCTTCTGGGTCTGCTCGTGAGTCCAGCACGGCTGACGGGTCGGCTTCGGCTTCTTGAGTTCGAGGCCTGCGAGCGGATCCTTGGTCACTAGGTTGCGGCGCAAGGCGAAGTTAATCAGCTGGCGGATGATGACCGTCTCGTTGTGGACGGTCTTAGCTTTGGCGGGCGCGGCCACCCGCTCGGCCCGGTAAGCGTCGACGAAAGAAAGGTCGATGTTGGTCAGCTTGGATTGGTGGCGTTTCGCCGCCAAGGCCAGCACGCGGCGGCAAACCAAGTCGATCTTCGCAAGCGTCTTGGGCTTCCGACGCTCGGTTTTCTTATGGCTCTGATACGCTTCAATGACAGACTGGATGGAGGGAGTCTTGGCAGGCTTGGAGACTTGGCCGTCGGCGAGCTTGGCGGCGATTTGGATCGCAAGCCGACGGGCTTCTTTCTTGCTGGTGGTCTTCAGCGACGCACGGACTTGCTTGTCATCGAGCTGATAGTTCGCATAGTAACGCTTGCCTCGACGACGGATGCGAACGCTTTCGCCGACGAGCTCCGATTCTTCGTCTTCTTCGAATTGTTTCACGGTTAAAAATCCTCGTTAAAGATGCGGCTGATCAGCCGATCGCGGAAGAACCGTAAGTGTTTGCCGACCTTGCGCGCACAACCCTTGAGGCGCCCCTGGCTCGACCAGGCGTAGATCGTCCCGATGGGAACGCCGACGAGTTCCGCAGCCTGCTGCGTCGTGAGAATCGGTGGATACTGTTTTCCAGCGCCGTCAGAACACGCAGCGGAAATCTCACCCATCGTCAGCTTTAGCGACTTCTTGCCGTCCATGACCGAACTCCCAGCGGGTGAGACACGACACTGTGCCTCATCCTGCCGAGAGACCGAATGCTGGTCTAATGAAGGAGCGCAGGAGGTGCGCGGGAGGTGGCGATCCACAGAAGCGGGACCGCAAGGAATGAGCCCCCACTTTGGGGTCAGAACCGGGTCAGAACCTACTTACCGACGACGCTTGACCAGCGAGGGCTTAGCCATGGCTTGCGACCCGCGCCTCGCGATAATGCCCGGAGGCCTTTCCTCCCAACAGATCCCGCCGGACCCATCGGCAAGAAATCGCAGTTTCGGGTCGAGGCGTTCATTGAGACTGGCGATGCTCTCGCGACGAATCTGGTCATCGAAACCTTCCGGAGCGTCTACTCTCTTCGGCCAGCCAGCATTTTGAAAGGCTTCAAGGATTGCGACAATTCGATGCCCCACGAACTTACTGCGAATAGTGCGGACAACCATTCCCCCAAACCTGAGTTCACGGCTGTCGGGATTCCATTCAGGAGCTTCGTCCTTCGCCGATGAAGCGGATTTCACTTCGCCCAGCTCTCGCAGCAGCCATTCGTAGTTCCCCACGCCGAATGAGCCGCAGGCATACGACATTTCGACGATCGCCCGCCAAAAAGACACTCGATGGACCTCCATCCAGGCCTGAGTGATGCCGAGAGTACGAGAGTTACCCTTTTTGAGAATCTTCGCTCTTTCCTTCGCCGTGAGATGCCTATTCCATATGGCGTCTTGGATCTGAGGCATGTCTATCTTGAGAACAAGTTTGTCGAGATAGTCGCCTGCCTCGGCGGAGACCGCCGCCTTTCCGGGCAGCGTTGGGCGCGGCAAAGCTGCTTTCGACTGATGGTTACTGCGTTCTCTCATCATATATGCCGCAAAAGTTTTCAAACTTTAGAACTTGGGGCAGTTGCAAATCCAACCTCCGGTTCTGCTATGCCTATTCGAGGACGAGGAGCCCAACCGACGCCCATTTCGCCGGGGGCCGCCTGCGGGCCGCTGCTGCCTTGAAGGCGTTCTCTGGGTGCCTCGTTTAGGCGATTGCCCCTCCTACTTAGTATGCTGGCGACGCTTCAATAGTGGTTTGGCGAAGCCGAATCGAGTTGACCTGCCACCGATCGTCGCGGGCGGAAACGGTCCCGACATGGCCGAGCTCGTTGGGGTGATTCAAGCAGCGTGGATCCTTGAGCGGACGGTCGGCTGGCTGCAAGGCTTCCTCGCTTTGTCGCTCACTACGAATGCTACTTGTCTCATTCCGCGGTTTTCTAAGCTCGCCTGCCTGATGATCGGCTACATGGCCCGGATCTTCTTCATGTTGGTCCTCGTCGACCAGTCTTCGGTACCAAGGTCGGAACCCGACGATTGGCGACGGTTTCCAAGCATATCGCCTACCTCGTGGGCTTGGCAAAATGACCGAGCTATCCCAATTTGCTTGGAGCGGCTCGTGCGACAAGGTTGCCGTATCGTTGCAAGTACGGAGCCGGATCGCGAATTTGATTTGCCCTCAGCACCTGCTAGCTATCATTTCCCATTCAATCTATATGCCGCAATTCCAGGCTTATTTTAGATTTATTTTGTATTAATCTAGTAAAAGCCGGCTGCACGGCCTGATAATTCTCATTTTCTCACATTCTCAGCGATAAATGCACCCGCATCTGGGATACCTGCTTGATGCGCCGGTACATGGCGGATTGGCTCTTCCCTGTGGCTTGCTGCCAGATCCGGAGCTTTGCCTGACGATCTCGGATGAGCCTGAGCCGGTGCGCCAAGTCCAGTTCCTCTTGCTTTTCATCTCGCCGGGTCGGCATTCCCCCCCTTTCAGCAGGTCCCAGCTGCGCCTGAAGGCGGGAGCGGACCAATGCAGTCCAGTGCGAAAGCGACTGGAACTCAAACCACTGCAGATAGTCCTGATAGGAGTTCTGCAGGATTCGCAGATCAAGCGAACGACCAAGTTCACGGCACTGGTGGACGAGGTAGTCGCAGATCTCCAGACACTTTGCAGCGACAATTTCCTCATTCGCCGATCGATAGCCATCCAGTGCTAGCCGACGCATCATCGCCGCGATCTCGTCATCGGATGCGGTCAGATGCAAATAGGCGATGCGAGTCTTGATTGCCGTCAGCTCCGGAAGCGAGGAAAACTCCCGGTTGCCCGTCAATAGGATGCCGCCCGTGAAAACAAATTCGCAGCGCTCGGTATGGGTGTACCACGTCACCGGCCGTTCGAGCCGACCATCCGAATTCCGCTCCGAACCCCACAGGGCGCTTCGCAGGACTCCGAGGGCGTCTGCATCTCGGAAGAGCGGCTCCGCGTCTTCAAGCACATGGATTCTGGAAGGATGGAGGCTGAGGGCATCGAACAGCCCGCGACCGCTCATTTTGGAGTTGTACGACTGGTATGGGACGGCGAGTCGCTTCAACTCAGTATGGATCGTGTGCGACTTGCCGAGGCCGCCGGCGCCATACAGATACAGGCCGGTGGTGCGACCATGAGCAACGCTCACGATGTGATCGCAGACTAGGCGGAGCCTTCGATCGAATCCCTTAAGCAGCGCCTGATCGAGAGGATTTTGGGATCCTCTCTCGGCATGAGAGGGACGAGAAACACTTGACATGTCGAGTACTCCATGAATGACGCATCGTCCATCCCTGGAGTAGCTTGCTCACTAACTGGTAATCTTCCTAGTTTTGCCAAAGTGCTGAACAAATGCAATCCTGTCGACGGTTGGTCCTTGCTTAGCGACTGCCTCAGCTCACAATTCCTGAGGCCTCCCATTCAACCTTTACGGGCGTTGTTCTCTGACGTCCCCCCTCCTTCGTCAGTGGCCGGGCCTACTCCGGCTGCTATTCTGGGCCCCTTCCGGCGGTGTTCGGAAACTCTGTCTTCCGCCCAGAATAACGACTTAGGACTATAGCAAATGCCGAGGGGTTTGCACCCGCTGCTGCTCGTTTTCGCCCGGGTCGGCGGTGTTCGGAAATGCTGTCTTTCCCGCAGAATAACGACTTAGGACGATAGCAAAATGCCCAGCGTCTTGCACCCGCTGCTGCTGATTTTCGCGCGGGTCACCCACCACGAGCTGGCCAGGATGGTCCAGTACCTGAAGGTCGAGAACGCCATCCTCCGGTCCAAGTTGCCGAAGGTGGTCCAGGTCACGCCGCGGGAGCGGACGCGGCTGGTGAAGTACGGCAAGGCAGTGGGCGACAAGATCAAGGAGCTGATCCAGATCGTCACGCCCCGGACGTTTGCCCGCTGGGTCAACGGCGAGACCGGACGGAAGGAGCCCGCCAAGAAAGGGCGCCCGCGGACGGCGGAGTACATCCGCGAGCTGATTTTGAAGATCGCCCGCGAAACGGGGTACGGCTACACAAGCGCTCATCCATAAAACGCTCCTTGGCAAATTGCTTCACAACTCGACGGGACTCTTTGGCGTGGTCAGTTCCTCCGGATAGGGCGCGTCGGACCAGCCGCGAGGGGTCTGACGGAGTCGCTGGAGGCGATCGACTTCGGTTGCGTCAGCCCAGATGATCAATCGGCCACGGAGGCCTGGTAACTTTCGTCCGCGAATCCATCCCCGGTCGTGCCAGCACATCAGGCTACTGCGGGGCATCCCGAGCTTCTCGGCTAAAGCTGGAAGCCACCATTCGTGCTTTTCAAGTTCGCAGGGAGCCAGCGTGCGCGAGGGAGATAGAGCCCGCGTGCGACCAACAGCCTACTGATCGTGTGCATCGTGAAGGCGCGCCCGCGCAACGAGGCGAGTCCAGATTGATTCAGCTCCGCGGCGACTTCTTTGAGCGAACGACCAGCGTTTCGCAGCGCGACAATCCGCGCGACGAGCGGATCGATGTCAGAGCTCTGCGTGTAGCTTTGGACACTCCGCCTGAATCGATGGCGGCTAGTGCAGCCGCCGACCCAGGTGATCGTGACCTCGGCCTGCTCGGAGTTTCCAACGACGTTCAGTTCCAGCCGTTCGATGAGCATTCGCACGATCTCTTGACGATCTTGCGGCGTGGTGGTGGGCGACGCCCAAAGCGTGGGGATGTCTTCCGCGAGATGTCGGATTCGCTCGCCTTCAGCAGCATCAAGAGCGAACGCTTGGCTCCGCTGGAATTCCGCATGCTTGTGCCGCAATTGTTCGAGTTCGTGGAGCGCGGCTTCCCAGTTCTTTTCCAGAGTGCGCGCCACGAGCCGATTCTCCGGTTCGACGGCCTGGAACTGCCGCGCCGCACGGTCCGCCTGTTGCGTGGCGCGTTCCAGTCGCTGACGCCATTGTTGATCGAGACGGGCTCGCGCTTGCTCGGCCTCTTCGCTGGCGGCGAGCGACAGCTCTAAGCTGGCGGGCTGCAGAATCTCCAAGATCCGTTCCGCGACGAACTGGTCGAGATTGCGTCCGGCGATGCCTTGGCAGAGCGGCTGGCCATGATTCTGAGACGCCCGCGCGCACTGATAGCGGAGACGATTGGCTCGCCCCGAATACGTGACCATGAGCCGCAAACCGCAGCGGCCGCAATAGACAAGCCCTCCGAGCAGCGATGGACCCGACCGCGGGGCGCCTTGTCGCTCGGCGCGGCTCTGATTCTGCTCAAGTCGCTGTTGAATCTCCTCGTATTCCTCCCACGAGATATAAGCCGGCAAGCGATCGCGCAGCAGCACCTCGCACGCTTCGGCCCGATGAATCATCCGCCCTGTGCTGGGACGGCCAGCGATTCGTTTACGTGGATCGGTAGGCCGATGGCCATAACGATACGCGCCCGCATAGACGGGATGATGAAGCATGTTCAGAAGCGTCGCGCGATTCGGGCGATGCCATGCGAGCTGGCCCTTGTTCGGCCCCGATAACGGTCGAATGGGAAGGCGGATGTCGTGCTGTGCAAGGTGGTGTAGCAGGCGGTACATCGTCCCCAGCCGCAAGAACTCTGCGAAGACGAGCCGCACCACCGACTGTGCTTGTTCGTCCGGATCGAACACGAAGCTGCCATCGGGAGACTTGACGTATCCGATCGGCGCATGGACCCACAGCTCGCCGCGACGGGCCTTGTTCATTCGCCCCTGATACATCCGCCCTTTGAGAATATGCAGTTCCGCTTCGCTCATGGTCCCTTTGAGCCCGAGCAGTAGTCGGTCGTTGAAGTCCGTCGGATCGTACAAACCATCTTGGTCGCCGAGGAGCGTTTGAAACACCGCACACAGTTCCAAGAGTTGATGCCAATCCTTGCACGACCTGGCGAGGCGGCTCATCTCCAACCCTAAAATCAGCCCCACGTGATCGAGCCCGACTTCCGCCAGCAGCCGCTGGAAGCCAAGTCGCCCTGCCACACTACGGCCGCTCACGCCTTGATCTTCGTCGATGACTTCGATCTGCTCGCGCCGCCAGCCAAGTGCCAGCGCACGATCGACCAACGCATACTGCCGTGCCGTCGATTCGCGATTTTCCTGGACCTGCTGTGGGCTCGACTGTCGCACGTAGACGATCGCTTGCCGCTCCAGATGCTGCCGCTCGAGCTTCGTCGAAACCAGCGCGGCGAGATTGCGATCGACAACAATGGCGGCGTCTGCGGACGCATTCCGTTCACCCGTCGCATCACTCATGACATCCCCCCGTCTCGCTCGGAGACGCGGGTGTCGGCGCCATCGCCGCCAGTTGCCGGACGATCATCTGGGCCAGTCGAGCGGCGATCGCCTCGCGGCGGCGAGCCGGTACCTGTCGCCAGATCTGGTCCGGATTCAGCCTCGGTTCGGCTGGGCTTGCCCGCAGAACTCGGGACGGGGGGGTGCTCCATCGCGGTCGGACATGACGAACCTCCGTGTGCTTCCTGCTGTCGTTGCTGGCGCCGCTGGAACCAGGCATCCAACCTGAGCAGCGCCGCGACGCTCACTCTACCCGCCGCCACACCTTCCTCACATGGCGATTGGTTATCGACTTCGCAAAGAGGTGCAGACTGGCTGGGGTTTGACCCGTATCTTGGGCGAGCTCAAAAAACTGGGCATCCGTAGCGTCGGCCGAACAACCGTGGTGGCGATTCTGCGAGAGGCTGGGATCGACCCAGGCCCGACGCGCGGCGACGGCAGTTGGGACGAGTTTCTGAAGATCCATGCCGACTCGCTCTGGGCGTGCGATTTTCTGACGAAGAAGGTTTGGACGACGGCGGGGCTCAAGGACTATTTCATCCTCTTCTTCATCAACGTGGCCACCCGGCGCGTGTTCGTGAGCGGGATGACGCCGACCCCGGACAGCATCTGGATGGCGCACCAGGCTCGCGGCATCGCGATGCACTTCCAGGACCAGCCGATCAAGCCGACTTACGTGCTGCGAGACGGCGACAAGAAGTTCACCGCGGAGTTCTGCTCGGTACTCGAGTCCGAGGGCCTTGAGGTGAAGCGAGTTGGCCCGATGGCACCGAACATGAACGCCTACGCAGAACGCTGGGTGCAGACGCTGAAGAGCGAGTGCCTGGACCATTTCGTGGTGCTGGGCGAAGCGCACCTGCGGTATATCGTGTCCGAATTCGTGACCCATTATCTTGAGGAACGGCCGCATCAGGCTAAGGACAACCTACCGCTGGTGGGCGAGTCTCCGCCCGAGACGGTGGACGTGATTCGGTGTGAGGAGCTCGTGTGCCGCAAACGACTGGGCGGTCTCTTGAAGAGTTACTCGCGAAAAGCCGGTTGAAACAGGCTTTCTCTGTTCGGACATGTTTCCAAACAGGTAGGGTCGCGCACTTCGAAGAGCATGTCCCACGACACTCACTCTCGCCGATTTGATTCCGCCATTCCACTCGTCAGCATGCTGTTGCCATTGCCGCACACGTCAGGACACGTCGCGACCATGTCGTGTGAAAACGCAAGTTTCACAACCTGCGACAAGAATTGTCCTGGGATGTCTCTAAGATCTCTTCTGTCGTGAATCCCATCCATCTTGGGCGTCATAAAGTCGTGCCAATGCGAACTCTGGGACGCCAGCAAAGTAGCCTGCCAAACATAGCTGATTCGCCATGGTGGTGCGGAGCACGCCCAAGCGCCGCCAGCGTCGGGCGGAAGTCGTGATGGCTCCGGGCGCCAAGGCAATTCGGCCGCGTCGGCGAAGCCGCTGGCACATTTCGACGTCTTCCATAAAGCGATTCGTGAACCCGTCGAGCTGGAAGAACGTTTCGGCCCTCAGGAATAAGCCCTGATCGCCATACGGCAGTTTGAGCAGACGGGATCTCAGATTGACGCCCCACTCGAACAGTCGATACACGAGTCGCGGGTCGTCAATCCGAAGTCGAAAGGCGCCGGCAATGACGTTTGGCTGCCGGAGCAGACTGCGCAATTGCGAGAAGAGTTCCGCCTCGATGGTGGAGTCAGCGTGCAGGAACAACAGCATGCGGCCGCGAGCTACCGCAGCGCCAGCATTCATCTGGCGAGCCCGGCCAGATCGGGTCCGAATCACCTGGGCATCATGCGCTCGGGCGATGTCTGCCGTGTCGTCCTTGCTCCCCCCATCGACCACAATCACTTCGATATCCGGAATCCTTTGAAGCTGCTGTAGGAGCCCCGCGATGTGCGATGCCTCGTTCATCGCCGGAATGATCACCGAGACGAGATGCTCAGACCGGGGCGGCTCGACTTGGAATACTCCAAGACGTCGGCACACCACAAGATCCTCGGGCTCGTCGACATCGGACAGGCTCGGCAGCCGGTGGACTTTCCAGCCGGCACGCCTCGCCACGGCGAGCGTCCTCTCGAAGACCTCGGGCCCGCCCCAGGGCATGTCGCGAAAAAGCTCGGGCAGGTGCTGGCGCACCCCTAACAGATAGTAACCCCCGTCCAGGGCGGGCCCTAGGACCAGGTCGTGGGAGTCCAGGGCTGCGTACGCCTCGTCGAGGATCTCTGGAGTCAAGTCAGGGCAGTCCGAACCAATCACACTGACGCGCTGCGCACCGCTCTCGAATGCCGCCCGGAGGGCATGGCTGAGCCGCTCCCCCAGATCGCCGGCAGACTGGGGGCGAACCAGCATGCCGGCGCCAGACCAAGCGTGAGCCGCATCCCTTGGAGCGCCTGCCAGATGCACCTCGACGAGCGTCCCGCGTTGACTGCCGAATCGTCGCGCCGTGTCCAACGTGTGGTCTGTCAGCGCTGACTGCAGCCTGGCAGCTCCCTCGGCACCAAGGGCTGGAATCAGTCGGGTCTTCACCCCCCCGGGGGTCGCCTCCTTCGTGAAGACGATCAATCGTTCCCATGGTCCGGCGGTCTGCATGTCGGGGAGTGTACCAGGATTCCTCGGCGCCATGCGATGGCCCTGACTTAAATAAACATGCCAAAACTCGAGCAACGCGGGCGAGTCCGTGCGGTCAGACAGACAGGCTTCCCTGGCAGCTCGACCCGCTTCCCGCCGTACATCCAAAACAGTGTCGCCCCGTAACGATGCGACGCCGCGCGAGCTGCTTCAGCGACTCCTCGTCGATCTCGGCCACGCTCTTGGGGAACTCCGGGGCAAGACCAAGGGCCAGCATCTGATTAAAGTCGCAGTCGTACAGCCTGCCCTGCCAGTCGATGGAGAGCGTGTGGCGACACATCAGTCCCGACGTGACATCTGGGTTGAAGGCTGCGACAAGCCGCTGCATGTACTCCGCAAACTGCTGCTTCTGCAGGAGGTCGTCCAGAAAGCGGCTGATGGGCAGGTTGGTGATCGTGAAGAGACGCGTGAACTCCACGCCATACCGAGCGTGCAGTTCACGACGATAGGCTTCCTCGAGCTGGAGCTGTGGCGGCGGAAGACTCGGACCGCCAGGGTTGAAGACCAACGTCAGCGTCCGGTTCGAGTCCGGGAGTCCGTACCCGAGCGCATTGAGTTTCCTGAGCCCCTGGATCGATCGCCGAAAGACCCCGTCCCCGCGCTGAAGATCGCAGTTCTCTTCAAGATAGCAGGGCAACGAAGCCACGATCTCGACTTCATGCTCCGCCAGGAACTCAGGCAGATCCTCGAATTGAGCTGCCGTGAGAATCGTCAGGTTGCAGCGGTCAATTACCCGCCGGCCCAGGCGTCGCGCCTCAACCACGAGACGCCGGAACTGCTCGTTCATCTCCGGCGCTCCTCCGGTGATATCCAGCGTCGGAATATCGCTCCGCTCCAACACGCGCAGGCAAGCGCTGGCCACGTCCTCGGACATGCTCTCGCGGCGAAGGGGGCCGGCGTCGACATGGCAATGGCGGCATGTCTGATTGCATACCTTGCCGACATTGACTTGGAGCACTTCGATCCCGGTCGCCCGCAGCGGCACGAGCCCCTGTTGCGCAAGCATTGCGTCGAAGGAAGGCAGGTCCAGCACACCGGACTCCAGAGTCTCCACCTGGAGTTTTGGATCGGCGAGCGGATTTCCGGAGCGTTGCAGCGTGGGCAGAAGCATGGCAGGCCTGGAGGCAAAAGGAGGTTTCAGAGACGCGTGGGCGTCGTTAACGACATGGCCCGTCGGGGCCGCAACAACTGCCCAGGGACTCCGTCGTCGCTGCATAGCCGGGGCCCTTGGTTTCGGCTGGCTCGCGTCGCGTGGCTCGCCCGCAGTCGAACGGACGAGCCTGGTCGAGCGCTATCGGCTCGCGGGGTTCGATCGAGTCGAACAGACCGGCATACGGGGGCTGTCGCAGCAGCTGAAAGGTTTTGTCGCAGACCGCCACCCGCTCGCCCCGTCGATAGCGATGGCCATCGTCGTCTTCCACCTTGCGGAAGGGGCCGCGATAGACGACGGCTTGGTTCCGGTCCAGGCACGGCCCCTGCTTTCCCTTCCAGGCCAGTACGGTCATCGCGCGGAACTCAATTCCCTGCACTGTGCGCCAGGGTTCTCGCTGCCGTTGGACGACCTCGATCCCGTGAAAACCGGCTGCCTCGAACGCCGCCAGGAACCGGTCTTCACGGAACGCGCCCGAGATACAGCCTGACCAAAGGGTAGGATCCTGCTGCAGGTCCTCGGGCACATCCTCGTCCGAGACGATATCGCTGATGGCTGTTTTGCCCCCCGCTTTGAGGACGCGGAAGATCTCGGCGAACAATTGCCTTCGATCCTGCTGGCGTACCAGATTCAGCACGCAGTTCGAGACGACGCAGTCGACAGACTCGTCCGCGGCCAATGGCTGCTCGCGCCGCAATCGCTCTTCGAGGTTCCGCAGAGAGAGCCAATCTGACGGATCACTAACAGGGCGTTTGGCAAGGTATTGCCCCAACAGGTCGAGGTCGAGCTGCAGGTCTTGTATGAGTCCGTAGCGAAAATCGACGTTGCTGAAGCCGAGCCGTTCGGCCACCTGCAGCTGATACTTGCGAGCCAGCCCCAGCATCTCGCGGTTGCAGTCGACGCCGATCACCCGGCCCCGCTCACCCACCACTTGAGACAGGATATAGCAGAGTTTCCCGCCACCAGAACCCAGGTCGAGGACCGTATCCCCTTCGCGGGCGTAAGGCGTCGGATCGCCGCAGCCATAGTCGCGCTCCATGATTTCGTCGGGGATAGCAGCCAGGAAATCGGACGCGTACTCGACCGGACAGCACAACGCCTGTTCGCGGGCTTGCGCTGCCGCCGCGTAGCGGTTGTAGACCGATTGCTCCGAGGATCCGGCGGTGTTGGCTTCTGGCTGGGGCACGCGGAACTCCTTCGTTAAGGATCAATCTTTACACACGCAGCGATGCTGCTCACGTCTCTGTCTGGAAGGGCGCCTGGCAATCGCCAGACTACCGTTCCGCGTCATCCTGCGTTGGATGGTCACTGGGCCTCCGTGCGATCTGAGGAAGGCTTCAGTTGAACCAGGGTCTTGGGGTTCACAACGCCCCAGCGCCCGCTTCCCAACGGTGCAAACGAGAGGGCGTCGACGGGACATACGTCGATGCATCCGCCGCATCCCACGCATGCGGTCTCCAGTCCAAAGGCGACCTCGATCGGCTTCTTGTCCTTGTGTGCGAAGCTCGCCACGTCGATTCCCATGGGACAGGCCTGCGTGCACAGGCCAAGCCCACGGCACTTGTCGTTGGGAACCACCGCAAAGCGACTGCGCGTGAGCCAGCCGAATAGCTGCATCCCTTTCGCCATGGGACACCCGTACCGACACCAGACACGCGTTCCCAGAATCGGATAGGCCCCGACTCCCACCACGGAGCCAAAGAGGAAGTCGATCAGAAAGTCCTGGCCAGCCTGCATGGCAGCCAAGGCAGAAGGGGCTGAAAAGACTCGCAGGCCATCCAGGAAGAGCATCGCCCCAAACAGGACCGCGAACCCCAGCACATACACCTGGATGACTTCGAGTCGACGAGGCGTATCACCCCGGGGAGTGTGAAGTCGCACCCACTTCGCCCCCCAGGGCAGGACGCCCACGGCCTCCGCAAGGTTGCCGCAGGAGCAAAACCAACTGCAGTAGCGTTTGCCAAAGAACCACACGGCGACTGGCACAATCAGAAACAGGTAGACGGCCAGCCCCGCGCTTTGAAAGGCCGGGTAGACGTAGACGTGGGCCGCTTTCGACGTCAGCTTGGGCGGGTCGTTGAAGAATCCGCCCTGTTGCGCGAACGCGGGAACCAGGAAGGGCAGGGCGTAAAAGACCACGACCTGCGACGCAAGGATCGACAGGAACTTGGCCCGTTGGTAGGCCGAGAGCGGTTCCTTCTTCTTACTTCGCTGGTACCGGTTCTGATTGGCCACCAGCACCCACGCGCAAGTGCCGGCGACAATTCCCGTATAAACGCTGGCGTACCAGAAGCCAGGACTTTTGCCAAACAAATGAAACTCACGCAGATCGGCGTCCGCGGCGAGGAACCAGTGGGGATACTTGTAGAGAGCGTAGAAGGCGACCAGCGCCGGGTAGAAGCAAACGAGAAAGGCCCACTCGCCTGCTGATCGCTCTGCCGAGGTTTTCGTAGTTGCCATGGCTGCACTCTTTACGCGACGTACTGGTTGCCGTTTGCTCGGACAGCGGTCTCGTGATGTCTATGGCCCCGGCTCGCGCGGCAAGTCATCGCTTCCCGTCTTATTCTGAAACGGAAGGGCCAGCATCCACAGCAGGCGGTCGACTTGGCGCTCGTCGCGCAGATGAGAAACGCCGATCGTCATCCTCTCGTGACCCGCGGCCGGTTGTTTACAGTAGGTTCCCAGCAGGAAGTCCCACCACGGGAAGTTGAATCCGAAGTTGCTGTCCGTCTCGCGACGGATCACGGAGTGGTGCACGCGGTGCATGTCGGGTGTGACCACCATCCAACGCAGCAGCCCATCGAGCCATTCCGGCATGCGGACGTTGCTGTGATTGAACATGGACGTGGCGTTGAGCAGCACCTCGAAGATCACGACCGCCACGGCAGGGGGGCCGATCACCACGACCGCGGCCAGCTTGATCAGGGCCGACAGCAGGATCTCGAGCGTGTGGAACCGCAGTCCCGTGGTCACGTCGAAATCGAGGTCGGCATGGTGTACCCTATGAAGCCGCCAGAACGCGGGGATGGCGTGGAACATTACGTGCTGCAAGTAGATCGCCAGGTCCAACGCCAGTGCGGCAAGGACCACTTCCAGCCAGGTCGGCCAGTGGACTTGATGCAGCAATCCCCAACCTCGCGACTCGGCCAGCATCGCCGTGCCGACAGCCGTGATGGGCATCAACAGTCGGCCCGCGACCGTGTTGAGCGCCACCAAGCCCAGGTTGCTGGTCCAGCGAGGGGCTTTGCGGACCGTCAACCGGCGGCGAGGTGCCAGCAGCTCCCAAAGCGTCATGACGAGCAGGACGCTCCCGAAGAAACCAAGCCGCACGGCGATTTCCAGTTGCGGTGCCATGCGTCGCTCTAGGTTTCAGGGAATGGAGGATGGCACAGGATGTGAACGGCTGCTTAGCCGCATCATGCGGTGGTCATTGGACGCATGCCTACTTCTCCGCCTTCTCGAACCCGGCAGCGACCAGATCCTTGTAGCCTGGCTTCAGCGGCCGTACGTCGTAGCCGTGTTTTACGAGGATATCCGCGGCCGTGCAGGAGCGGACGCCCGCCGCGCAGTGGGTGTAAATGATTCGGTCCTTGGAAATCCGCTTAGCAAGCGCCTCGGCGGAGATGTCGTTGCGGATTTCACTGAGCGGCAGCAAGATCGCACGGGAAAGGTGGCCAGCGTTCCATTCGGCCTGCTCGCGAACGTCCACCAGCAGCGCCTTCTCGTCAGCCAAGTTCTTCTTGACGGTCGCGAGCGTGTCCTTGGTGGGCTCGGCCGCGAACAGGAAGCCGGTCACCATGGCGGCCATGGCAGGTACGAGAACGATGGCTGTCCAATACTTCTTCATAGCAATCACTCCGATAGGTGTTCGTTCCGGAATAGCGACTTCGTTTGCTGTTGGGTGACTACGCCCCGCAGGGACTCGACGACGTTTTCGAGTTCTGCGGGGGTTGTGCTTCGCCCGAGACTGAAGCGGATGGCTCCCATGGCAACGGCGTGCGGCGCGCCCATCGCCGCCAGGACGGGGCTGATCTGCAGGCTCCCGGCATGGCACGCTGAACCCGTCGATGCAGCCAGGTGCGGCAGGCGAGCGAGGATTTCGTGCCCGCGGAGTCCCCCAAAGGTGACGTGGAGCGTGTTGGGAAGACAATGCTCGGGATGGCCGTTCAGGCTCACGCCCTCGCCGAAAAGCTCCTTCAGCCGCTGCCACAATTCGTCGCGCAAAGAGCGCACTTGATCGTCATCGATCCACTTTTGCGCGAGCTTGCAGGCCGCCCCCAGTCCGACGATTTCGAGGACATTCTCGGTTCCTGCACGCCGTCCGGCTTCGTGGCCGGCTCCGTGCAACAGCGGCTCCAGTTCTACCCCTTCTCGCATGTATAGGGCGCCAATCCCTTTGGGACCGTACAACTTGTGGCCGGCAATCGAAAGGAGATCGACTCCCAGCACCTCCACATCAACAGGGATCTTGCCCACCGTCTGCGCCGCGTCGGTGTGACACAAGGCGCCATGTTCGTGTGCAATCGCCGCGATCTCCCTGACCGGCTGGAGAGTCCCCACTTCGTTGTTGGCATGCATGACGGACACCAGCGCCGTGTGTGGCAGCATCGCCCGACGAACATCCTCCGGGTCGATCCGTCCGAAGCGGTCCACCTTCACTCGAGTGACCTCTGCGCCGAGCGATTCCAAGAAACGGCAGGGTTCGACGACGGCCGGATGCTCAATCTGGCTGGTGACCACATGAAAGGGTGTTGAGCGTTCACATCGCGCAAAGAAGCTTCCTTTGATGGCCAGGTTGTTGGCCTCGGTTCCTCCCGACGTGAACACGATCTCTGTCGCGTCGCAGCACAAAAGTGCCGCCACACTGGAGCGAGCTTTCTCGACAGCGTCGTGGGCAGGGACGCCTGCCCAATGCATGCTGGAGGGGTTCCCGTGAGTCGATCGCAGGAACGGCTCCATTGCCTCGGCGACTTCTGCCGCCAATGGGGTCGTTGCGTTGTAGTCCAGGTAAATGCGCTTCATCGGACTTTGGTTTTCCCCCGGCGCGGTTTGGCCGTCCTTGCGGTGTCGGCTGAGGGAGTTCGTGCAATCGCGGCGGCCAGCCGCTTCTTGTCGGCTTGAATCTCGGCCGGCGTTCGCCTTACGACCGGGTCGTTTCGCGCGACGAGCGATAGCATGTCCACAACCAGATCGGGGCGACAGAGGTAATAGCACCGCAGCGCACCCTCCTGGGCGTAGTCGACAAGTTGGGCGTGGCGCAGCACGGCCAGATGCTGTGAGATGTTGGCTTGCCGCGCGGGGAGAATTTCCTCCATGTCCATGACGCACTTCGGACCTGCCGCCAGTTCCTGCAAAATGGCAAGCCGCGTCGGATGCGAAAAAGCTCTGAGCAGTTCGGCGGCGACGGACCTGTCGGTGGATGGATCGCGCATGGGGCCTCCGAATTCGGACATTCGATTGTTCGAATGCTATCGCCCCCCGAGGGGCAACGCAACCCTCCCTGTTCGCGGAGATGGCGATGATGAACCCAACGCTGACGGGCTCATCAAGCCGCGTTCCCGCGAGGGCGGGCGCCTGGCGTCTAGTTCTCGATGACCGCGAGTAATCTCTTCTGGATTTCCCGCCAGCGCTAGGTCGACCGTCATGACCCGGACCGGAAAGCCGTCGACTCGATATCGGAGGCAGAAGGCCTCATTCACGGCGGGTAGAGCAAAACACCCTCGATCCTCAGCGAGGCTCGTTCCCGCAGGCGAAGGTTCCGAAGGTAGGAATGGGGAACGCCCCCACCAAGCGAAGGACAATCTGCCGCCGGCGACGGCGGACGTGATCCGGTGCGAGGACATCATCTGTCGCAAAAGACTGGGCGGTCTCTTGAAGAGTTACTCGAGAAAAGCCGCGTGAAACAGGCTCTTATTGTTTGGACATCATTTCCGAACAGGGAGCCTCGCGACGGGTGTTCGTGAGCGGGATGACGCCGACGCCGGACAGCATCTGTCGCCGTCTCGCAACACGTAAGTCGGCTTGATCGGCTGGTCCTGAAAGTGCATCGCGATGCGCCCGCGAAGAAGGGACGCCGACGCCGGACAGCATCTGGATGGCCAACCAGGCCCGCGGCATCGCCCAGCTTCTTGAGCTTCAACACCAGCTCGCGGATGTACTCGGCCGTCCGTCATCCCGCTCACGAGAACGCGCCGAGTGGCCACGTTGATGAAGAACATGAAGTAGTCCTTGAGCCCGACGCGGTCCAGACCTTCTTCGTTAGGAAATCGCACGCCCACAACGAGTCAGCATGCGACTTCAGGAACTCCGAGGGCCTTGAGGTCCAGCGAGTTAGGCCGCTGTGCGGGAGCCGAAAAGCTTGTCATTTCAGATTCTGAGCACGAAGCGCAATAGTCCTCATGTCCTACGGCCGCGCACGCCGCGTGAACCAAGGCTCAGTTTCTGAGGAGGAGATAGAGTGCCATTCCGAGGCCGATGACGCCGAGGATGATCGCAACGGCAATTCCGAGGGACCAGCGTGGTGGTTGGTAGGTCAACGCCTGATCGAATCGCTTGAGAAACCGATAGTGCTGCCACGAGGCGACAAAGCACACCGCCACGCCAAGCATGACCAACGCTGTCCCGATCCAGAGAGAGAACGCGAATTGCTGAGCAGGTCCAACATTCTTAGCCTCAATTTCCCGCAAGAAGATCCCAAATCTTGCGACTACGAAGCCGAAGCCCATCATCGCCAACCCTGTCCTTATCCAGGCCAGCTGGGTTCGTTCACCCGCAAGACGGATGCGCGGATCCAGAGAGTCTTGATCGGCGGACATAGCTTCCTTCACGAGGCAGGCGGATCTTGTATCTTGCTTTAGCGGTCTTGCATCTCAAGTGCCACGATAGTGCATGATTCTGCCGAACCGCAAGCGTCCGATGGGGCGCAAGATTTTCGCCCGTAGCGACTAGGTGGGAGCCCGCTTCGTGGTGCTGGGCGAGGCGCACCTGCGGCACATTTTGACCAAATTCGTCGTCTACTACCACGCGGAGCGGCCGCACCAAGCCCAGGGACAACCTGCGGCTAAGGACTTTTGGGACATAGCCTAGGCTGTTCTGCCGTTGAGACTTGGTTTCCCAACAGGAAGATGGTTTCTGGACAGAACGACTACTTGACAGTTCGGAACTTTCCGATATATTTGAGTGTAGGCATGAGCAAGCAGCGACAAACTTGGACCGATCTGGAGGCCCTCAGGGAGGCCGCGGAATGCCTGCGCGTGCTGGCCCACCCGCATCGCTTGCGAATGATTCAGATGCTATTGGCGGGCGACTATACCGTCAGTGAACTTGCCGAGTGCTGTGAGTTGTCGACGGCAATGGCATCGGAACATCTGCGCCTGATGCAACGTTGCGGATTCCTCACCAGCGAGAAAAAGGGGCGGAAAGTCTTTTATCGGGCAGCGGAACCGTTCTTGAAAACCATCATGCAATGCATCGAGGCGCGTTTTGATCCTTCCGTCCGCCGCTGAGGCACTGAGCCACGGCAGGCTTGGAACGGTCGACGTCGTCAATCTGACGCCGTAGTTTTCCAAGAACCGATGTTCGGCCTCAGGAATGTGCCCCTCCTGGTATTCGGTCGCTGCACGCACGTCGACCAGTTTTCACGTCACCGCTCTCGATGCGACTGCTTAGCTCGTACCAACATTTCGGAGGCTATCTCGCCTGGGTTGCGGCGGGGCTGCCGGTCACCAGCAACCATACTCTCATTCGTGAACCAAGGCTCCTGAACAACCTCGGTGTCGGAGCCGCACCTGGAGCACAAAACCATGAAGACAACCAACGCCATGAAGACAACAACCATACCGCAATCCGCCGCAGGCGACGAGTTTGCCCGGAAGGCGAACCAACCAACAAGCAAGCCGGAGTCGACGAGCTGCCAAGCCGGTTCCTGCTCTTCGGGCGTTTGTTCACCGTGCCTGATCATCTGGGGTCTAGCCGCGCTTTACTTCATTGTTACCGGCCTACTGGGAGTATTCCAATGAACACGACATCAACGTCCCACGTGGATGAGCAAGTGTATGAGGCGAATTCGTGTCTTGCTCTCGGGGCCGGCCTCGGAGCCATGGGAGCGGGCACGGCCCTCCTCGCCGGCGCAACATGCCCCCTTTGCGTTGTGTTCGCACCGGCATTGATTGGAGTCGGAATATGGAAGCGATTCTCGGCCTGGCGGACTGAAGCTAGTTCAGGAACGCCTTCAAAAGACATTTCAGGATCGCCCTGAACAGCCTTGTTATCCAACGGGCGTGACTCTCAATGAGACGCTATTGCTCTCGGAATGGCCTGATCTTCGTAGCATTGGTGGGCTCTCATTGGGACCTGGCGACTGCTGTACGTCGAGCGGCTCCAGGAGCACCACGCACTTGCCATGGTGCAGTTCACGCTCGGCGATGGCACACGGTGGTGTTCGTCGGCGGCATGAAGCCGACGCCCGACAGCATCTAGGTCACAACCGCTGCGAGCCCTCCCTGTTCAAAGGCCTGTTTCACGCGGCTTTTTTCGAGTAGCTCTTCAAAAGACCGCCGACCCGTTTGCGGCAATGTCGATCACCTGCCGCACAACTCTTTTTGTTCGGACGTAGTTTCAGAACAGGGAGGGTGAAGGCGAGGTTGCTGACAGTGGACTCGCACCCAATTGGGTGAATTCCGCAAGGCACATAGCGCACCACGATCCGAGTGCGACTGCCTGTTGTGCAACTTGCCCTCTAGAAAGCAAGCCGCTCTTCGTTGGTGATCGTCGCAGTCGCGATCATGCGCGAGGCCGGGCTCGATCCTGGCCCGACGCGCGGCGACGGCAGTTGGAACGAGTTTCTGACGTCCCACGCCGATTCCCTCTGGGCCTGCGACTTCCTGACGAAGAAGGTCTGGACCACCGCCGGGCTCAAGGACTATTTCATCCTGTTCTTCATCAATGTGGCGACCCGGCGCGTGTTCGTGAGCGGCATGACGCCGACGCCGGACAGCCTATGGATGGCGCATCAGGCCCGCGGCGTCGCGATGCACTTCCAGGATCAGCCGGTAAATCCGACCTATTTGATCCGGGACGGCGACACGAAGTTCACCGCTGAGTCCTGCGCGGTACTGGAGTCCGAAGGCCTGGAGGTGAAGCGAGTTGGCCCCATGGCTCCGAACATGAACGCCTACGCCGAACACTGGGTGCAGACGATCAAAACCGAGTGCCTGGACCATTTCGTGATATTGGGCGAGGCACATTTGCGGCACATCGTGTCCCAGTTCGTTGCCTATTATCGTGAAGATCGTCCACACCAAGCCAAGGTCAACCAGCCTCTGGTTGGTGAATCCTCGCCGGAGACATCGGACGTCATCCGTTATGAGGACATCGTCTGCCACAAACGGCTGGGCGGCTTACTGAAGACCTATTCGAGAAAGGCCGCTTGAACGGCCCTCGCTTTGTTGGACAGAGTTTCCGAACAGCGCGTCGTCCGTCAAACCTTCGGGGATCGGTGCCAGATTCGCGGCGGCGTCGTGGATCAGCACGTATTCCGCCTGGCAACCGTCGATGGTATTACCCAGTCGCCAGCCTCCCATCGCCTTGCCGCGTGGTGCTTCCGCTGGCTTTCGACTTCACCCGATGTAAGTCCACCCTCGAGGTTTACCTGTAGTTCCGCAAACGTGTCGGATTGCGGCGTGAAATCCATGACGAGCCCTTCACGCCAAAACGAACGTAATGTGACTGGCTGGTCATCTTTCGAAGCACCGACGGAAACAAGCGTCGATGATCGCGAGTCTCAATGCTGAACAGAATACGTGTGCCACACTCCAACTTGATTTTTACTAGACCTGTCTTTCGACTGCCAGATCCCGCCGCCATTCGCGGGGGTTCGTTCGAGTGCTGCACTGCTGGCGAGCACTCATCTCGCCTCGTCGACCATCTGGATCGTCTGCTTCTCAACCTCCTGGGCAACTTGAATTAGCGCTGCGTCCTGAGAAAGCGCCGCCAGCATTGGCACGGGCCGAATCAGGCCCAGCTTTGTTCTACCTTGCTCCGTAAACACCGAGATTCGGCATGGCAGCGCCATGTTGAGTCGCATATCCGTGAACAGCACTTTCGCGGCTTGGGCTGGATTGCAGACTTCAAACACCTTGCATTCCTCAGGAAACACCAGGCCCTTGCTACGCAGCGCGGCTCCCAAATCATGCACATGCAGCACTCCGAAGCCGTGACGTTTAACCGCCGATTCAAGATCTGCCGATGCCTGAAGGAAGGTTTTTTCGGTTTCAACGATATAATACATAATCGCCTCTTTTGTTGATTGATGAATCGACGCTTTGCTACTCACGGAATGCTCTATGGGCGATTGAGGGTGCGAGTCAACCGATGCCGTCGCGTCAAATCGAATTGGCACCCTTGAACGCAGCCTTGCCGGCGAAGCGCGCTGACTCGCCTAGTTCTCTTTCGATCCGCAGTAGCTTGTTGAATTTAGCATGAGTATCTGGACTGCAAACCGCGGTTGGGCGGCCTCTTGAAGAGCTACACTCGCAGAGCGGCATGAACTTCCGCGAACGAATCACAACAGTCGCTGGCTAAAGTAGTTCTACACCGAATCGGCGCACTACTGTCGCGAATGCTCCAAAGCAAGCCACGGTGATGACGACGCACGCCAGCAAAGTTGGCCAGAATCCAATCCGCGGCAAGAGTACGGGAAAGGCGAGGAACATGGGAAGCGTAGGAATGACATACCAGAACGTATACCACGCGTGGTTCGCAATCCGTTCTTGTGGCTGGCGTTCGACGTAGAGCCAGACCAGCGCCAGCAGCGTTACGAGTGGCAAGGCCGCAACGAAGCCGCCAAGCTTGTCGCTGCGTTTGGCGACTTCCGACACGATCACAACCACCGCGGCCGTGACCAGATACTTTGTGATGATCCAGGACAAACAGCACCTCGAAAGGGAAGAAAAGGCGCGGGGGGCAGGCCAGCGGACCAGACCTCACCCGCCCGCGCCGAAGACGCCAGGCCAACCGCTATTTGCCGCTGCTCGACTTCTTGGGGGGCGCAGCGGGCGTAGCGCCCAATCGCTTCAAGAGAGCTTCGCACTGCATGACGGTGAGATGCCTGACGCCAGGGCAGCCATTCCCGCAGGCAGCGCCGCTTCAGCGGCACTCCCTCGCGGACTTATGATGAACGCAAAACCGAGGTACAGAAGCAAGACGCCAAATCCGGCCCGCAATAGCTCCAAATGGAAGATGCGGCACGAGCTTCGCGCCAAGAAACGCTCCTGCCATGAATCCCGCGGCGATGAGTCCCACGACGGGCAATCGCACGAAGCCATGCTGGTAGTAGACCAGCGCCGCGAAAATCCCAATCGGGCGGAATCATCACCGCCAGGCTCGTCCCTTGGGCTTCGACCTGACTGAATCCGAATAGCAGAAATCAATCCCGGGACCAGAACGACACCGCCGCCGATTCACAGCAGTCCGCTGAGAACACCGATGCCTACGCCAAAAAGGAATAGAAGTGGCCACTGCAAAATACGTCCTCAACGGCGAACATTCGTGTGACACAGCAAGTCAGTCTATCGAGTTCTCAGCACATAAGCGATGAGTACAGACACTTGCGGATTGTTCCTGCTCAGCGCCCCCAAGCAAGATATGAACCTCTTGACCCATCCGAAACCACCGCATCTTGGCTAAAGACAACTGGTGCGAGATCTGTCGCGTAAGCCCGTCCTTCTCGACGTGGCGAGATCACTGCGTGCTTCTTGAGGTAGGCCAAGAGCGAGTCATGAAGCAGAACAGGGGAAACCTTCACGTCCTGAACGTTCTTTATCCGGCAGATAATGTCGAGCGGTTCGCCGCGACGTTCGCAACTGGCGATGGTGTAGCGGGACTTGTTCTCCAAAAGGCGGCCTGCCACACGAACTTCCCGCACGCGGTTGCCGGACTTCGCACGCACCTCGTACCACATCTGCATCCCTGATGCGCGCGGCCCCCACCCCCCAGACAGTTTGGATGGATCTTGCGAGTAAACCAGTTCCAGCTCGTTTTCGAGATAAGCTCGCAACTGAAGGCCGGTCACCCAGCCTGTCTTCACCCGAGTATCCATCGGCAGCAGGTTCCACAGATCGCCAACCGTCAGGTCGCCGGCCGGAATCGGGATACCAAAGCGGAATCCATTCGAAAACCCGATATCGACCTGGACCGAGTCGCGGATCGCATCCGTGATGAAATCGTCTGCGTTCGTTTCGAGAACGTCGTAACGCATCATCGGCGTGAGTGTGCGTCCGACCACCTGATTGGCTCGCGCTCGATAAGGAGCCAAGGCCTGGTCGACCAACTGCTTCACGCCGGCGTGTTCGCCGTAGGTCTCAGCAGTCACGGAAATCAGCCGGAACTTGTGATCGGTGACCCGACCGTCTGCCCCGAGCGTGACGTCCAGTCTCCCCAGAAAAGAAGCCATTGCGGCCGACTCGACGATGATGACCTTACCTTCGAGGATCGGTTCGAGTGTACGCTCATGCGTATGACCCGAGAGAATCACATCGAATCCGGGAACCTGCTTGGCGAGGTGCCGCGTGACCGTTATTCCGGTATGCGTCAGGCCGACGACCAGATCTGCACGTTCCTTAGTGCGCAGTTCGCCGACAAATTCGCGCAGTCCTTCGATGCGGCTTGTATCGAGCCCTTCGTATTCGAACGGCGAGTGCCGTTCACTGGCCTTGAGATCGGTGACGCCCACAAACGCGACTCGAACGCCTTGCTTCTCAATCACGACTGATGGAGAGAACAGTCGTTGCCCGGTCGTCTTGTCATGCAGGTTGAAACAAGTCACTTGGGCAGTCAGCTGTTTCATCAGTTCACGGAAACGCTGCGGGCCGTAGGTTGGCTCCCAATTGCCGGGAACAAAGACGTCCGCCCCGAGCGCATTAAGCGGTTTGAGAATCACCTCGCCTTCGGACCAAGCGGCCGGCCCCGATCCCTGGAACTCGTCGCCACCATCGGCAACGAACGCGGGGCCCTCAACATTTGCCAGCTCACGGTTGATCGCGGTTTTTAGACGCGCGAATCCGCCCATCGACTGGAACTCGGGGATCTCTCCCGGCAGGTAGTCGGAATGTGTCTCCAACTGAGCATGGGTATCTGTAAAGTGAAGCAGCGTGAGTTTTCGACGAGCTGATGTTGCCTTGGGCGATTGCGCCTGCAACACGCTACCATTTAGTAGTTGCGAGCCGAGCAGCGCTGTCGCTGATGCGTTAAAAGTTCGGCGGTTCATCGTCATGTATCACTACTCTTTCTTGAATTCGAGGCGATGGAGTTTGCCGCAATGCCACAAGGCTGGTGCGACTGCTCTCAAATACGAGACTCTCGCTACTGGCGTGGCGCGGCGACTATTGAACTCAAATCACCGAATAGCTGTAGCCTTGAATCGCTAACGTGCCGAGCATTACATGGCCGCTAAGCCGTAGAGCAACATGCAAACGATGCACGGTTGTCCTCGTGTCACCCTCTTCCCCGCAGCATGCCATTCCAATACAAGCGTGGTAAGGCATAAGCCTTGAGTAGATACATGGAGAGACGCTCCTTCGATTGATCGAAAGGAAATGTCTCTTGGGGCTTGCCTTCATAGTCAAATTCGGCAAGTACAAGTTTGCCGTAGCCCGTAACAATCGGGCACGATGTATAGCCGTCGTACTTGGCCGTCAGTGGTTCTCCCTTGATTGCCGAGATGAGGTTCTGCACCAACACTGGAGCCTGCTTGCGAATCGCGGCTCCAGTCTTCGATGTCGGCAGGCCGCTGCAATCGCCAATCGGAAAGACGTTGGGGAATTTCGGGTGCTGGAGCGTGTACTTGTCGACATCCATCCAACCAGCGGGGTTCGCCAACGGGCTGGACTTGATGATGTCGGGGGCGCTCATCGGCGGCGTCACGTGGATCATGTCAAAGGGGATGGTGATCCGCTCATGCGTATCAAGATGCTCAAAGATCGCCTCCTTTTGATCCGGCTTCAGCTCGACCAAGTTGTGCTTGAATCGCAGGTCGATGGCCTTCCGCTGAGCGACGTTCTCCAAGGTGTTGCGGTACTTCTCCACTGCAAACAGCGATCCCTGGGCTGAGGCGAAGATGATCTGCGATTTCTCCCGCACGCCAGACCGGCGAAAATGATCCTCTGCCAAGTACATGATCTTCTGGGGCGCGCCGCCGCACTTGATGGCCGTGTTCGGCATTGTGAAGAGGGCCGTCCCCCCCTTGAAGCTGCGCACGCACTCCCAGGTGTAGTCCACTTGCAGGTACGAGTAGTTGCTGCAGATCTGTTGACGGCCGATCCCCTCCTGGAGGCCCGGTATCTTGGACCAGTCGATCTGGATGCCGAGGCCGACCACCAAAACATCGTAGCCAATTTTCCGCCCTTCGCGCGTCACGACGAAGTTCTGGTCGGGATGGAACTCGGCAACCGATTCGCGAATCCAGTCCGCCCCTCGGGGGATGAAAGCAGACTCAGCCCGTTCGCTTTGCTCTTTGGGGAATACGCCCGCGCCGACCAACGTCCACAGCGGCTGGTAGTAGTGCTTGGCCGAAGGCTCCACAATGGCGACATCATAGGTCGTGAGCTTGCGGCGCAATTGGGCAGCCACCGTGATGCCGGCCGTGCCGCCGCCGAGGATGAGGATCTGGTAGTGATCCTTGAAGGCTGGGGCAGTCATGGGTTGTCCTTCTATGGTTTGGTCGGCGGTTCGTGATTGCGACGTGCTTCTTCGAATCCGTTCTTGATGAACAGGGACACGACTTCCGCGTGTGCTTGAATCAGCTTGACGACATAGGGATCGTCGGATGACTCCGTAACCCGCATGCCTTTCTCAGTCTTTTCAGAGACGAACTTAATCTTGTCGGCATGGCGAAACACTTCCGCGAACAGCGGGTCTCGGAGGTGGATCGGCTGCTTGTCTTTGACACGCTTCTCCATCGACGCCACATGCTGTTGGATCGCCGCCGCGACATCCGGCTTGTCGGACTCGGTAAGCGTCTCGACGCCCTGCTTCGTCATTTTGACCTCGCGCCGAATGTCGGCCCGACGTTCCAAGAGTCCGTGGAACAGATTGCTGTCGGAAGTAAAGGCTGGGTCCCAAGGGCGCCCCTTGCCCATGGATCCCTTTCCCGGCTGGGCCACGACGACTGGCATGATGAGCAAGCCTGCGGCAACCAACAGAGCGGTAAGAAGTAGCCGGGTGTTCATGTCACGATCTCCTGTGATTTAGTGTATCGAAAGATAGGAATAGCCGGCGCGCTGCTTGTTCACGTTGACCGTCATCGCAGACACGGCCACTGACACATCGCTTGCGACATCGGCGGGACTGAAGTTATTACGGGCCAACGACTGGCCGCAGACAAAGACTTCGACGCCACACGCTTTCAGTTCCCGAATCAACTCCAAGTTGGGGTTCTTCGTGGCTGCCGTGTGCTTCGCATAGGCTGCGTCGGCGAGTGCCGACTTCGTGGCGCCGCCATGTAGCACGAGAGCCAGTTTCACGTCAGCCGGTTTGAACCCCGCTTCAGCATTGAGGTTCAAGTAGCGGGCGACGCTTTCCAGTCCCTTGTTGAGCTCCTCGGGTTTGCCTTCGGCAACGATGTCGAAGATGATCTTCGCCCCGCTCTGCGGCGGTTCGGCCGCCTGGGGCGTTCGCACGATGCCGCCATAGTGTGCGACTTGCGGGAAGACGACAGCTGGGCCATCAGCAACCGCCCCAACCGCCATCACGGAGACCAATCCCGCAAAGAAGAGTGCCAAACAGCGCATGTCTATCTCCTGTTAGTGGTGCCAAGCGGTACGAGCCATGACGTAAATTGCGACGAAAAGAATCGCCGCCGCGAACAATCGCTGTAAAGTCGGGCCGGCAAGCCGATGAGCGAGGCCGCTTCCGGCAAACAGTCCGACAATACTCCCGATGGTGAACACGCCCGCCGTGGTCAACGAGAGTTCGCTCTCGGCGAGCAGGCGGCTTGCGACGCCCGCGGCGCTGATCAGCGTGATGACCAAGAGCGAGGTTCCAATGGCCCGTTGCATTCCCATTCCGCTGAACATCACCAGTGCCGGCACGATGATGAAGCCGCCTCCCACGCCGAACAAACCCGAAAGCACACCTGCTCCCAATCCAACCAGTCCGAGCAGCGAGGCACATTGCGACGTCAGACGCAGCTTGCCTTCCGAATCGCGACGACAGGTGGGGCCGGCATTGTCGTCCACGATGATGGGTAGGGAAGCGGTCGGGTCCCCTGCCTTGCTCCACATTCGCACAGAGACGACGAGCATGAGCACTGCAAACAGACCCAGTAGGGCCGCCTCGGGAATTCGCTCGGCAAGCCACGATCCCAACGGCGCGCCAACCATTCCTGCAACGGCAAACAACAGCCCCGTTGGAAACTCGACCATGCCATACCATGCCCGTTGTCCAAAGCCGACCAGCGCGGTGCTGCCCACCGTCAGCAGCGAGACGCCAACCGCCTCGCGGGGTGGCATGCCCAATCCGTACATGAGTAGCGGAACGGCAAAGATCGCACCGCCACCCCCGCTCAAACCGAGCGAGAACCCCACCAGGGCTCCGAGTAACAGGGTGACGGGAAGCATGGAGAGCTCCTTCGCTGAAAGTCGATGCGCTAGGCTCCAGCGCTGACCGGCGTTTCCACTTGCACTGGCAGTTTCGAGGCCGCCCAGGCTTTGAAGCCCCCCACCATGTCGAGTACATCGGGGCGTCCCGCCTGCGCGAGCACGCTGGCCGCAATGGCGGAACGGTACCCCCCCTCGCAATGCACGACGACCGGGCAAGTTTTGGCAATCTCGCCCGCGCGATCGTGGAGATGATTTAGAGGGATATTCAGACTGCCAGCGATATGGCCCGCGGCCCATTCCTTCTCGCTGCGTACGTCCACGACCGTCGGCGCGTTGGGCGTGGCAAGTTGTTCCGCAAGCGCCACCGACGTTATGCGTTCGATCTTTGTGACCAGTTCCGGTCGATCGCGCAGCGCTTCCATACCGTTCCGCAGGTAGCCCGCGACATTGTCGAAGCCGATCCGCCCCAATCGCATCACCGCCTCGGCTTCTTTGCCCGGCGCGGCCACGACGACGAGGGGATGCTGGTGGTTGAGCACGGTTCCGCACCAGGTCGCGTATTTCCCTTGAATGCCGACGTTGATGGAACCGGCCAGATGGGCCCCTTCAAAATCAATGGCTTCGCGAACGTCAAGGAGTTGCGCACCCTGGTTCTTGAGTTGCAGCACTTCCTCCACGGAAAGCGCATTCATCGATTCCGCTATGGTTTCCTCCAGACTCGGTCGCTCCCGGCGGTTCAGGATCGCATCATGCACGAAGTAGGCTGGAGCCTCTGGCTGTTCAGCGGTGACGAGTCGCTTGAACGCGCCGCGGCTCATGGGCTGCAACGCATAGTTGAACTTTTTTTGCTCGCCGATTGTGGAGACCGTCTCTTTGCTGAGGTTCTTGCCACACATCGATCCGGCGCCATGGGCCGGATAGACAAGCGTCTCGTCGGGTAGCTTCGTCAGCTTGTTTGTGATCGAGTCATATAGCATGTCCGCCAGTTCGTCGGCCGTAACGCCTATCGACGCCAGCAGGTCCGGTCGCCCCACGTCGCCGATGAACAGCGTATCGCCGGTCAGCACGGCCAGTGGCCGCACTTTGTTCTTGGCGAGATCGTACACCAGGATCGAAATGCCTTCGGGCGTATGGCCCGGGGTTTCCAGAATCTCCAGGCGCACGTCGCCAAACTCGATCCGATCTCCATCCTTGACCTTAGTCGCCTGAAACTCAGGTTCGGCGCGTTGACCGAGATAGATCTTTGCACCGCACTTGTCCCGCAGCTCGATATGGCCTGCAAGGAAGTCGGCGTGAAAGTGGGTCAGGAAGACATACTTGACCTCGCAGCAGACCGCCGCGGCGTCGGCGATGTACTGCTCCACGTCCCGCTGGGGATCGACCACGACCGCGGTGTGCGTCTTCTCTTCAGTGATCAGATACGAAGCGTGCGACAGGCAGCCGAGATAGTACTGTTTGAGTTGCATGGCAATTGACTCCATAAGGTGTAATGGCTGACTCGCGACGTTGGACCTATCGGCCGCAACAGGTCGTGCCAGAGGTTGGTTTCGTTGCACATCCGGTTGCCACCTGATTCCACGGCATGCGGGCGAGCACCATTCCCATGCCACAGGTATCCGTGATGCCGGCGAACATGAGCCCGGCGCCCACAAACGCGGCCATGCCAATCAAGTACGGACTGACCCAGAAACCCAGGGCCGCCCCGATTACCACGAGCGCACCCGCCGCGATTCGCACTTGGCGTTCCAGCGAAATGGCCTTCTGGCCCCGAACCACGGGGAGCCCGGCCGTTTCACAGGCGAGCGTGCCTCCCTCGACATTCACGACGTTGGCAATACCGGCGGCCAGAAACTTCTCGCAGGCCTGCTTGCCCCGGCTACCGGAGCGGCAAACAACATACAGAGGCTTTTCGGCGTTTCCGTTTCTCTCTGCCTGGATGGCCTGCGGGTCCAGTTGGTCGAGCGGGACATTCCGTGCGAATTCAACGTGCAACTCGCGGTACTCAACCGGGGTACGCACATCGATCAATTCGAGCGATTGACCGCTCTGCCGAAGCTGAGAAAGCTCTTGTGGAGTAATGGTAGTGGCAGTCATGACTTCTCTCCTTGATACGTATTAATATGTCGCGATGTTACGACATTTTAGACGGCAAACGACCTCGCTACCCCGACGTTCCACCAAAACGAGCCTCAACGCAGGACATAATGCTCTCCAAATGCGGCTCCGTGATGGCGTAGTAGACGAACCGGCCTTCCTTCTCCGCCGTGAGAAACCCGCACCGCTGCATGAGCCTCAGATGCTCCGAAGCCATGTGGCTGGGGATTTCGCATGCCTCGGCCAGGTCGCCGACGGCATATCTACCACGCAGCAACATCTGGACCATTCGTAAGCGATGTGGATGAGCCAGCGTGCGTAGGCACTCCGCAGCCCGCCCCAGCGCTTCAAGGCTCGTCAATTTCCGCGATGTCGTCTTGGCTTTCGTGTTCATGTTCCACCTCTGTTGTTCAATTATATCGGAACATTACGATCGGTCCACCGACAGATCTAGGTTATCTTTCAACGAGTTCCGCACACTTGGCGTGCGAATTCGCTCGCTCGACCGGGGCGACCGCTGTCCTGACATCCCCCTCCCTGTGCCGTACCCTCTTCGTGAACGTTCTCTTTGGCCTCAATAAGCCGAAGTGACTGGCCACCATGAACTTGGCGGTTTGAAGTCCCGTTCGGTCGCCCCCTGAGCGAAACCGACGGTCTACGAACTTTGAGGCGGGAAACTGATCCCCAACATGAAGCACCTCGACGCGCCGCCACGGCGATTCTGTTTTTGATGCCCAGGAATCCGTCTTCCAGCGGCCTCAGTAGTCGCCCAGCAGATGCGCAATGAGTCGCTCCCGGCGCGGCTCCAGAGATGCCCCGCGAGCGGCCTCCACAGTCGGTTCTGGCGCCTCTGGAGAATCGGTTTCTGGGGCTGTCTGCGACTCCATTCGTAGTGTGCCTTTGAGCAGCTCCTGGAGCCCGGAGAAACTGCCCATACGGAGCCGGTCGCAGTCCCCCTGGCCAGACGCGAGGGATAGGGCATACCGCACAGCTGCTGAGACCCAAGCGTCCTAAGTATTACATTGTCGAAAATGTAACAATGACCACGCCGCAGCGGCGGATCACATCTCGGTGCGACCCTCGCGGAGGGAATCCGCTCTCATGTCACGGGCACCTAGGTCTGCTCGCCCACGAGGCTCTGCCACGCCGGCGATTAGCCGCCCGCAGCGTCTAGGGCGCAAAAGAAAAGGCACCCCCACGATGGAGGTTCCTGAACGCCGTCAACTTTACGACGCCCGATATGACGCCGGGAGTACCCCCCTGGCGCCCGAGATTGAACTAAAGACAGCATTTCCGAAGAGGGCGAGCGCTGCCAGAGCCGGAACACCCACAGATTGCTGACGAGGTGCGCTGTGCGACTGTTGCATCCAACTGTGCGTTCGCCTGCGTGAACTGTGCCATATCGCGCGCGGAGCAGCGGGTTACTGGCAAACTTGCTCGGCATATAGACGCGGCGCGACGTTTGCACTCCGAGGACGTAAGGTGCTCTGCCGTTTCGATGCGAGGGATGTGACCATGACGAAGCCACGTATTCTAGTCTGGGACTTTCCCACGCGAGTGTTTCACTGGTTGCTCACTGGCGGACTAGCGGTTTGTTTCCTTTTCGCCCTGATGGCGGACGAGCACAGTTTCTGGTTCTCCGCCCACATGATCCTCGGAATCGTCATTGGCGTGCTGGTGGTGATGCGAGTCGTGTGGGGCTTCGTGGGCAGCCGGTACGCCCGCTTTGCTTCCTTTATCCATAGTCCCGTAAGCGTCATGGGCTATGTGCAGGGCGCTTTCACGGGGCGTGACGAAAGGCACGTCGGCCACAATCCTGGTTCGAGCTATGCCATTTTCGCCATGCTGCTCTTGTCGGGTCTGACCATTGTGGCTGGATTGATGATGTCGTTTGGCATCGAAGCAGGCGAAGAATTGCACGCCGCTTCCGCCTACACTTTGGCCGCCGTCGTGGCCGTCCATGTAGTTGGCGTGGTCTGGTACTCTATCCGGCACCGCGAGAACATCACCGTCAGCATGATTACCGGGACCAAGGAGGGCGAGCTAAAGGATGCGATCTCATCAAGTCATCCCATCGTGGGCCTGGCATTCCTCGCAGTAGCCATTCTGCTGAGCATAGGCCTCTTTCAGAACTTCGAACCATCGCGACAGCAAACAACCGTTCCGCTCCTAAATCTTGTGATTCCACTCGGAGAGTCTGAATCCAGTGGCGAGGACGACGACATAGACTAGGCCAGGCAAGAGCTTGTCGTGGCAGCGCCATCCATGCGCTCATTGGAATCGCTGAGGATCCCCAGCATGGCAAACGGGGTTTGCGTGGCGTTGCTGTGCCCGGCCTGAAAGAACTGCGAGACGACGACCGTCGAGCCCGTCCCGGCGAAGCTAAAGCTGTTGCCCGTGTAAGCGACGGTCTGGCCGTTACCCGGGGAGCCGCCAGCGGGCGCCGCGTTCACGCCGCCAGACCCTGAGAGCCCGCCCGTGGCGGTTGTCGTCGGCACGGGACCATCTGCGATGGTACTTGTTTACCGCCCCGTCCGGGGCAGGTGTAGGGCATGCGGTGATTGCCGGAGGCGCTCGAACCAAGCCAGCGGGTCGAGCGTGCGTTGGAGGGCCGTGAGTACGATCG